>Ga0209156_10000658_pt1 | contig 29235 bp, 35 predicted proteins | sample GraSoiAngelo_124_FD_185881 | JGI IMG/M metagenome (GOLD analysis project Ga0209156, IMG submission 185881) | Grasslands soil microbial communities from the Angelo Coastal Reserve, California, USA - 14_0927_05_20cm (SPAdes) (version 2) | ecosystem: Environmental > Terrestrial > Soil > Grasslands... | reverse complement strand
CTCCAGGCCGCGCACCTGTTCTTTTTGCTTCTCTCCCTAGGTTGTTGTCCTAGCGAGGTATCAAAAAACTTTGGAAGTCAGCCGAACTTGGATTGTCTTCCGCAACCCGGCACCGCAGCCGTTGTTTCACACGATGATGTTGTTTTGGCAGCGACTGCGGCGTTAAACGGTGCGGAGAGGCGGCGCTTGGGGCTCCGTGCTGATTCATAAACACCGGACCAGGTTAGTCCCCGTTTAATTCCTGGCACCGCAGTCGCTTGCCAGAACTTCGACTATACTTCCGGATGCAGTCTCACTAAAAGCAAATTCGATCTTTTTTGGTTTTTGTTCTCGGCTCTATGGCGCGCAGTTACCAAGGTTTGACGGATGAAGCGGCCATCGGCCTTGGTCATCGGCCTTTCCGGTTGGGCGTCATTCAGGGCGAGCAGCCTTCTGGATCGCGACAATAGCCATAGAATCAGAACATTCGACGAGGTCCGTCGATATTGCTCATCCTAACAGGAAAAATCGTTATCCTGCCTCGCTAGGATTCGAACCTAGACAAAGAGATCCAGAATCTTTTCTAACTGTGGAATAACGTGCACATATCTGCACGTTAAAACAATGAATTTCATAGGTAAAAATGAGCTTTCCTTGACTACTCGTTAATGCACGTTTATGCTTTTTAGCACCGAGTTGGGACTAAAGTTTAGTCCCAATTTAGTCCCCAATTAACTGAGGGACCCATGATCACTTATCCTAAAACTGATGTTCGATATTGGCGTTCCCGATTGTTCAAGCACTCGCGAAAAGTTAGAAGCAAGGCCTACGTGGACAACGGCTGGTCTGTCCGCATTGGACACGAGAACCACCAGCAACGTTTCTCATTGGGAACGTCCAACAAAACAAAAGCCGCCACCAAAGCGCGCGGCATTTACATGGATCTGCAGGCGCGCGGATGGTCGGCCGTCAAGCGACCGGCACAAGCCAAGTGCGATGCGACCATTGGCGAGTTTGTGCGCGAGCTTATCCAGTTGCACGCCAGCAAGGCCGCAACCATTCAAAATTATGCGGCTGCACTACGCAAGATCGCGGCCGACATTGCGAAAATCCCGAGTGGTGGTGGCGGTGGAAATGCAAAAAGACATACGGAGTGGCGCGAAAAAGTTGAGGCGCTCAAATTATCTTTCCTGACACCCGCTCGCATCCAGAGCTGGAAAGAAAATTTCATTGCACGGGCCGGAAGGGATCCGGTCAAGATCCGCTCCGCGCGAGTGAGCGTGAATTCGTTCCTGCGGGAAGCTCGCAGCCTGTTCAGTCCGCGCTACACCGAGAACTTGGACGGAATCGCGCTCCCTGATCCGCTTCCGTTCGCCGGAATCAAATTGGAAAAACGTTCCATGCCGCGCTACCAATCAAGTTTTGATGTCGCTGCTCTTGTTCATGCCGCATGCGATGAACTGGCGACGAACGAGCCGGAACAATTCAAGATTTTCGTTCTGGCCGTCATGGCTGGCCTGCGCCGCAACGAGATTGACAAGCTCGAATGGTCGCGGTTCAACTGGTCACAAGGCACGATCACGATACAGCCGACGGCTGTTTTCAGAACCAAAAGCGATGAGAGCATTCGTACGGTGTGGATTCCGCCACAGATGATGTCGTTGTTCCGCTCGTATCATGACAAGACTGGTGGTGCGTACGTGATCGAGAGCGGTATCATTCCGATCCTCGGGAAAGCGTACGAGCATTATCGTTGCACGGCGATCTTCGAAAAACTGATTGCGTGGTTGCGTGCGCATGGAGTCAACGGTCAAAAACCATTGCACACCTTGCGCAAGGAATACGGTAGCCAAGTGGCCGCGCGTTTCGGCATCTACGCTGCGCAACAAATGTTGGGGCACGCCGACATTGCAACAACCGCGATGCATTACCTGGAAACCAAAGACCGCCCGATGGTCGGACTCGGGCATTTACTGACCGATTGATTGGTCAATCTCTTCCTGGGGCCTGAACTAGATTCCGTAAAATACCCTTGAGCGCAGCGCGCACGCGGCGATGGCCAGTGACAGCAACACTAGGTTCTCCGTCGATAATGATCGTGAATCTATCGGGGTTAAGATCAATCATTTGCATGATCGCTTGCATCTGGCTTATGAGCTTCACATCGCTCTCGATGCGCACATATTTGTCTGCTTTCCAGCTCTCATAGCTGATCGTCATGGGCGTTTCTCCCTTTGGGATTCGCGAAAGTTGCGTTGCAGCTCACGACTGTCTTCAAACACGAGGTCGTAAAGTTTTCTGCTGTCGGTCGCGATCTCTCTTGCATCGCGATAGACGATCTTGCGACGACGCTTGTCTGGAATCAGCATGATCAGATCGTGGCAAAACTTTTCTAAGAGCTTGATCCCGCCAGCCGAGCGGAAACCGCTGTAGCCGACTTCGGATATCATTGCGCGATAAAAAGCGTAGAGGCGAAAGAAGATCGCACGCGGCAACAGATGCGATTTGGAGATGCCTTTCCAACGGCCTGCCTGCGCATCTTCGTATTGCTGCCGAATCCGCTCTGGATCAGGCGGCGGATTGCCAAGCTTGTTTGCCAAAAGCCATCTTGGACTGATTCCGGTTTCTTCAGCTATTTTGTAAGCAAATCGTTCGCTCAGCGTTAAGCGCACGAGTTCGATGCTCTGAATGGTGTCGCGACTCGCTCCGATGAGATGCGCAAATTCCGATTGCGTTAGGCCGATAGCCTCCCGAATCCAAGCGACAACATGACGTTTCTTCCTTGATTGCGACTTCCGTAGATTAGGCACGATACGGCTTTTTAAGGCGTATTCCGGAGAACACAAATAGAAAGTGCAGGAATTGTGTTGCGGGTGCGCAAAATACGTATTCAAATACGTATCAGTTATGAGAATTCCACAACTGAATTTATTGCCCGACGTCGCCCAACGCGCAGAGTGGGCGCGACTCTTAGAGATGAATTATACGACTTTGGCGCGAGCCGAGGAGCGCGGCGAAATTAAGGGACATCGTCCCACTGGCCGCTCGGTCGTTTACACGAAAGACACCATCCTCGGTTGGATAGCTCCCTCTCTTGTAGGCAAGAGCAAGTAAACGCGAACAGAGAGGAAATGATCGTGACGCCTAACGACTCGAAAGAATTTCTCGCTGCTCCGAATGCTTCAGAGCAAAGCGAAACCGCCGATGACCATGCGATCACCGGCGGTTCAGATCTTTATGCAAAAAACAACGATGCACAGCGTAGGGCCGTTCCCGTCTAACAGCAACTCTAAAGTTGTCAGCGGTAATGGCGAAAGCCGGCGATCTCATCATCGACCGGTAATGAAACTCCACCGAGACGGGAGCGTTTCGCTTCTTATCGGAGGCATCTGGCAGCGGGGCCGCGTTCTGTTTAACGCGCCCGCATACCAATTCGGCCTAACGAAGGGAGGTCAATAACCAAGGCCCGATCAGCCGCTGCGGTGCGCCATTCGTGTCGCAGCGGCGATTCGGCATTTCAAAATTAGAAGGAACCCAACCAAAACACGAAAGAAAAATCATTATGACAAAAAACAAGAATTACTATTTCCCGTCCCCGTGGCTGCACGCAGACGACCTGCCTGCTGAGGGGAAAGATTACACCTGCACCGGTATCGAGGATTACACCGACCGCGACCAAGTCGTGAAACCCGTGCTCACGTTCTTGGAGACCGACAAAAAACTCATATTAAACGCCACGCAATTCGGTGACATGATGCGTCTGACCGGCGAAGAAGACGCTGATCAGTGGGCTGGTACGCGCGTCAAGCTGGTGCCTGTTATCATCACGATCACAGACAAGAAAGCGGGCACAACAAAAGACGTGCCCACGATCAAAATCCAGCCCACCAGCCCTCTCGTGGCGACGGATAAGCCGCTAGTCGAGGAACCGATCTTTCAGTCGGGCGAATCGAAAAACGAAGACGACGAAGAAGGCATCCCCTTTTAGCGCCATGATGATTTTCCACATCGAATACTTAAGCAACGGCGCAACGGAGCCGTGCCAGATGACTCTCAGGGGCGCGTCAGCGGGAGTCGCGCAAGCCAAGTTTCACGCGAAAAAGCCAGGCGCTCGAATTTTGCGCTGCTGGACCGAAGCCCGCGCTGGCGGCTGCCATTTGGGTTTCGTCAATTACGCGATTGCCAGCACCGCGCGGGTCGAGCCGCTTCCCGCCGCCGCTGACGCAACGGAGCAAACGTTCGGCTTTTTCAGCGAATGCGTAGGCAAAAGGCCGAATGAACGGAGAACAAGGTAACACTTGGATGCAGCTGCAGATTCGTCCAGTCGAAGCGAAGCTACTTGCGCTCGCGTTGGACCCGGCAGCACGTGGCAATGAGATTGTCACGGCCGCTGAGAAATTGATCCGCAGTCTGCGCGAGCGCGGCATATCGGCCACTGAACTCTTTCGCGGCTCACAATTAAAGCCGAAGCCGGCCGCGATCGATCCAGCACTAGAACGGGCATATGCGACGGTGATGCCATTCGGTAAGCACAAGGGCAAACGTCTGCGTGACATACCGGTCTCCTATTTGGTCTGGGCTGAAAGCAACTGCACGAATGCCAGCGCGGGATTGCTGCGCGCGATCACGAAGGTTTTGGGCGAATGAGCATGAACAGAGTTCAGCAACTTTACGAGATTTTCGGACACGAAGTGTTCATCCCAATCTCGCGCGGCGAGAAAGCGCCCAAAGGCAAGAGCTGGGAAAAAATCACGTTCGAGGAAACGCAAACGGAAGCGTATCAGAAAAAACTCGTGTGGTGCGCAGAGCACGGAAACATCGGAGTCCGGCAAGGTGAAACTGTGCAGTCAATCGACATCGATGACGACGAACTCGTGGAGCAATTCCAAGAACTCAACCCGTTTCTGGCAAACACGACCGTCACCAGAGCGAAGCGCGGCTGTCAATTTCATGTTCGAATCAAAGGTGCGTATCCGAACGGCCAAGCCGTCTACAAGCTCGCGCACAAATTCAAAGTCGGTCGCGACGGGAAGCCACTCAAGCTGATGGAATGGCGATGCGGCGGCGGCGGCAAGGGCAGTCAATCAATCATCTCCGGGGTGCATCCCGACAAGATGCCCTACCAATGCAACGAGAAACGCGTTCAAGAACTCGAATTCAATCAGATCACATGGCCGGATTGCATAAGGCTCCCGTGGATCGAGGAAGAAAAGCAACCCAAAACTGAAAGCACGCGTGTTCGCAAAGGCAGCGAGCGACTGGCGAAAGAAGCCGAGGAGCGACCAGTCAAGTTCGAGGATTTCTATGCTTACATGCCGATGCACAATTACTTTTTCATTCCGACACGCGACCCGTGGCCAGCGTCGAGCGTCAATGCTCGACTCCCGGCGGTGAAGGTAGGCGTGGACGAACGAGGAAACGACATCCTGATCTCGGCGAGCGCATGGCTCGACCGGAACCGACCCGTTGAACAGATGACGTGGGCACCGGGATTTCCGATCTTGATCGAGAATCGATTGATCTCAGGCGGCGGCTTTATCGATCATCCCGGTTGCAACACGTTTAATCAGTATCGTCCGCCAGAGATTGAACTCGGCAACGCAGACAAGGCCGGGAAATGGCTCGATCACGTCGCGCTGCTTTATCCCGACGACAGTGATCACATCGTGGACTATTGCGCGCACCGCGTTCAAAAGCCGTGGCAAAAGATCAATCACGCATTGGTCTTAATCGGGGCGCAAGGAATCGGGAAAGACACGCTGCTTCATCCGGTCAAGCAAGCAGTCGGGCCGTGGAATGTTCACGAAATTCTGCCGCCGACGTTGCTTGGACGATTCAACGGCTTCGTGAAGTCTGTCATTCTTTGCATCAACGAAGTTCACGATCTCGGTGACATCAATCGCTACAACCTTTACGAACGCCTGAAAGCTTATACAGCTGCGCCACCCGATGTCATTCGTGTCGACGAGAAGAACGTGCGCGAATATCCAGTGTTCAACGTTTGCGGCGTCATCCTGACCTCGAATTTCAAGACTGGCGGGTTATATCTGCCGGCAGATGACCGCCGTCATTACGTCGCATGGTCGAACAAAAAGAAGGATGACTTTGACGCGAAATACTGGCGCGACATTTACGTATGGTTCAATCTTGGTGGTTGCCGTCACGTCGCCGCTTACCTCACCCGACGCGATATTTCGAGCTTCAACCCCAAAGCACCACCGAAAAAGACCGACGCCTTTTGGGAGATCGTTGAATCAAATCGAGCACCGGAGAACGCCGAACTGTCAGACGCCTTAGATCAGCTTGAATGGCCGAATGTCGTCACCATCGATGATATCGCTGATCTTGCGTTCATCACTGCCGGTGCGCTCATAAGCGGTGAATTCGCCGCTTGGCTCAAAGACCGACGCAACGCGAGAACGATCCCTTTTCGGTTCGAGGAATGCGGTTACGTCGCCGTGCGCAATCCCGATGACAAGACCGATGGACGTTGGAGAATCGGAAATCGACGATGCGTAATTTACGCCAAGCGTGAGCTTTCCATCAGAGATCAGATCATTGCAGTGAGAAAACGAATTGCAAAAGAACGGACGTAAAAGTCGAGATGGCCGTGATTTTATATCTCTATTATCCAGAGCTCTTTTCTCTCCTCTTTTTCTCAGTTTCTTTTGTCATTCAGGAAGCCCGTCGGCGCGCGTACACGCGCGCGAGAAATAATGGAGATAGAAGATCACGACCATCGCGACTAAGACGGCCGGAAAAAGCCATGCCACAATGAAGAAAAACCCGATCACGTTGCGTGAGCGAATCGAGCGTTTCGTCGACTCTTGTCCATCGGCAATAAGCGGTCAAAACGGGCATGATCAGACGTTCAGAATGGCCTGTATTCTGGTTCAGGGATTCGATCTGTCGCCGGCGGATGCATTCTCGTTTCTGGCGCGTTACAACCAGCGTTGCGAACCGCCGTGGACTGAGAAAGAACTGCGTTACAAGCTCGCTGATGCTGATCGGGCGCAAAGCAATAAAGAGCGAGGCTACCTTTTATGAATAAACAAACTGAACCAACATTAAAGGCCGAAATCGTCCCGGCAAAAGCGGGTGAAACCGAAGAAACTGAACGGCAACGAAAGCGGGTTGCGACTCAATGCGAGCGTCTTCGTCGCGATGTCGATCAATTATTATCAACGATGGATGACTGTGAGCTTGAAGTCGCGCTACCGTTGATCGAAGCAATCGTGCATTCGGGCACGAGTCACGCGTTTCATCGCGGCGTCATGCGTGGCCGGGAAGGAAGCGAGGGGCAGCCATGAGCAGCGGATATGGACCCGTCGGCCGCATAGAGGCAATGGATCGTGAAACCACTGGCGTTGTCAGTATATGCGTCCGCGAATGTTGGACTTCGAGCGAAGATTTCGTCGAACTGGTGATTGATCTGCCAGACGGAGCGGTGATCGATATGTCAGACGGCGAACGCGTTTTATTGGACATGGGACACGCTGAGGCGCGGCAACTGGCAGAGTTTTTGTTGCAAGCCGCTGGCAAGTCCGGGGAGTTAATCCAATGACTAACAACCATGCTGATCCACGGCAATGCCCGTTTTGTCACGGACAAAAGGAACCAGCCAGATTCGCTTGCTCTGTGTGTTGGCGAAAGATTCCTAGAGAACTTAGAGACGCCATCGCAAACGCGCGCCAGGCTGCACAGGAATGGCTGCAACAGCACGCTCACAGCAAAGCATCGAGACCGGCACCATGATCACGCGTCACGTTCTGTGCTGCAGTAATAGCCTCGGCGTGGAGCTGTTCCTTAACGAGGATACTGGCGAGCAATTCCTTCGCTGGTGCAACGGTATGCCGTACGAAATGGAGGTTGCCCCGGTCTTGCCCGAATTGGCGTACTGGCAACGGAGGATCCTTGACGAGTTCACATCACGCACCGGCAAGGATACCAGCAGTCCCGTATGGCTCCTCAATGAACGCGATGCCAAAGCCTTCGACGTCATTGCTTGATGGTCTTTATCGCGTGGAGACCAAGTTCTTCACGGCCGGCTTCATCATCGATCATGGACGCGTGATCAGCTGCGCACCGATCTTGCGGAAGCGACTCGACTACTGGCTTCAACACGCTGAGAAGATCGACGGATGAGCCCGGTCTCACGCACATTGCAATGGTTGCGCGCTCACGGTTACGAGGCGCAAAGGGTCGAACACTGGAACCATTTCGCAAAGCGTCGTGTCGATCTGTTCGGGTTCGATGTGATGGCTGTGAACACCGATCACGCGCTCTTGATTCAAGTCACTGATGACACGCACCGCGCTGAGCATGAAGCGAAGCTGAAGCAAAGCAAGCCGGCGCAATTGCTCGCTCGTCACATGCACGTCGAACTGTGGAGTTGGGGATTGAAGCTGACTGGCGCCAGGCGCCAGGACGGTCTGCTTAATCGCAAGAAGGAATACAAACTGCGACGCGACTCGTTAGGCGTTCGTTGAACCCGGCGGGGTCAAGTTTTATCCCGCGAACATGCCCGACGCGGTCAGAGAACGGCCAAGATTTTGAAAATTTTTCGGTCGAGAATTCGTGTTAATGTTGAGCCGTTGGGCGCTACATCGGCCGAAGCCCGGCAACTTGTGAAGCGATTTCCGAGGTTAAACCAACAGCAAATGGCTGATTTTTTGTCCATGAAAGCTGTCACGTTGGGGTGGGCGACGCGCAACGGAATCGTCGAACGTGACGGCGATGGATCTTATCGCCCTGAGATCGTCACCGGCCAGTGGTTAAAATACGAACGCGGCCGCGCGGCCAAGAAAGCCGGCCGCTCTGAATTCGAGCGTCAGCGCGTGCGGCTCACCAAAATGAAGGCGGACGTCGTGGAAAGACGATTGTGCCAGCTCGACGGCTCGTTGGTTGGCACGGACGACATCGTCGCCTCTATGAAGACCGTTTGTCTTCGTATTAAGAGCAAACTACAAGCGGCATTGCCTCGGATAACGCGGGCTTGTTATCACGCGCCAAATCTCACGGAGGCGTTGAAAGGTTCTCGAGCGGAATTTGATGTTTTGATTTCAGAATTATCGACGTTAGAAAATGACACGGCGCCAACACAATTCGAGGTAGTAAATGCAGATGGTGCAAGTGCTAAGGGATCCACGACCGGCGAAGATCCGGACGGCAGCGTTGCTTGAATTCGACTCGCGCCTTCAGGCGGCAGTACGCGAAGGATTCCATCAGCCGGCTTTTCTTTCCGTCAGCGATTGGGCCGGGCAGCATCGCTTTTTAAGCGGAAGCGAAGCCGGCAAGTACAATCCGAATCGATGTCCGTATCAGCGGACGATTCAAGACGCTTTCAATGATCCCGAGGTGCGCGAGATCACTTGGATGAGCGCCGAGCGCGTCGGCAAATCGACGGTTGGCGCAAACATTTTGGGTTACGTCGTTGACCGTGAACCGTGCAACGTGCTTTGGGTGATGCCATCTCGCGAAGCTGTGGCCGATTTTCTCAAAGACGAAATTGAACCGATGCTGCGCGCGAGTCCGACGCTCTGGGGGAAGGTAAGCGCGGGCAGGACTTCAACCGGCCGGACGAACAATGTTCGGCGCAAAACGTTCTTGAACGGAGTCGTGACGTTTGTTGGTGGCGGAAGTGCTTCGCCACTGGCTTTTCGCACCGTGAAAATTGTGGTGTTGGATGAGATCGACAAACTCGCGGTTCTTCGCCATGAAGGCGACGCTGACAGTCTGGCAAGCAAACGAGTCAGCACTTACGGAACCGATTTTAAGATTCTTCGATTTTCGAAGCCGACCGTCGAGGGCGAATCCCGTATTGCTCGGCATTACGAGCGCGGATCGATGGCGCGGTACTTCATCTCTTGTCCGGGCTGTGGAGAATTTCAGGAGCTGGGCTGGGCATTGTTACGATTCGATGACGTGACGATGCGGTGCTCGAGCTGTGATAGTTTTTTCGATCAAGACCGATGGCTTTCCTCGCCGGCGGAATGGAGAGAAGGCGTTCCGAATCCGCACCACAAGAGTTTTCAATCCAGCGCGCTAATTTCGCCGCTGATTCGCTGGGAAATGCTGATTGAGGAGTACAGAACCGCGATTCATGCGTTGGGAGCCGGCGACTCGAGTCTCATTCAAGTGTTCGAAAACTCTAGGCTGGGCAAGACGTACGCCGGCCGCGTGGATCGAATCGAACCGGGAGAATTGTATGCCAGACGAGAAGTTTTCTGAGAAGGGGATTATCCCTGAGGGAACTATTGCCACGACGCTCGGAATCGATTCTCAGAGCGATGGTTTTTATTTTTTGCTGGCTTGTTGGGGTCGGCGAATGGAGTGCTGGCTACCGTTGACGGGCCGGATCACGGGCGACATGCGCGCTGATGCAGTCTGGAAGGCGCTTCTCGAGGTGCTGACTACAACTTGGCTCGACAAGGATGGCAATGGTTATCGGCCGGTGATTTCTGCTCTGGACATTCAGGGCGACCATTATCCACAGTGCTTGGAATTCGTCCGCGCACATGGCTGGCTCGCGCGGCTTCGAGCTGTGCGCGGTTACGCCGCTCAAAGAGCCGTCGTTTCCGGCCGATCTTTCGGAATTTTGCGAAATCGCTACGTCGACAAGAGCACCGGCGTTACGGTAACGAATGTGGATGTCGATATCGCCAAAAGCCAGCTCGCCAACATGCTCGCCCGTAAAGATCCGGGGCCGGGATACGTTCATCTGCCATGCGCGCCCGATGGCGGAATCGCCGGCGGTTGGGATCTTGACGCGGTTGGAGAACTGACGGCTGAATACCGTCGGCAGAGCAACCAGCGCGGTTACACCGTTTCGCGCTGGTATAAAAAATCCAATCGGCCGAATCATCGCTTGGATTGTTTGACCTACAGCTTGGCCGCCTTGGCGATTAGCCGGCTCAAGATCGACACTTGCCCACTGCAGAGGGTGGAGGCGCGCCATATTGGAAAACCGGCGCCGGCGCAAGACTCGGAGAGATCTCCCTTTGGCGCTCGAAAGATGTTCGTCAAGAGCGATCCCGTAATTGGCGGCTTGGCCGGATACGGGGTGGAATTGCCTCCTGATCATCGGCGACCGGCAGGCTGGGGTGCGCTGCCGGGAAGCGGCGTCTGCTTCTGATATTGGGCGAGGCGCGGCGGTGACTGGCAACTTCGCGGCAATGATTCGCTGTTTCTATCGAGTACCCGCGGATTGCTACTCCGTCGTTGGCTCAAATCAGCAACTAGGAGGTAACAGTTCGGGTACTTCCGCGTGAAGGAACAGATCCTAATCCATTCCTGGAATGACCGGCTATGGGTTCGCCGCGGTGCCTTTCTGTTTTTCGGATTTGCGCTCCTCTGGTGCAGTTGTGATTTTCGCCGCGGCTTTTTACTTGATCGTAGGGTGAAACCTTACGATAACGGGGCTTCACTGAGCACGATTGGCAGAGATACGGAAGATGGCGCGGTTGCATTTACGACCACCCATTGGAGCGTGGTGCTCACCACGCAAGGTGAATCGACTGCCGCACGAGAGGCGCTGGAAAAACTCTGCCGCACGTATTGGCGCCCCATCTTCGCTTTTCTGAGGCGACAAGGCATTCCGCCGGAGCAGGCAGAGGACATTACGCAGGGATTTTTCGCGCAGCTATTGGAGCGCAGAAGTCTTGATGCCGTTCGCAAGGAAAAAGGACGACTGCGTTCCTATCTTCTCGGAGGGCTGAAATTGTTTTTGGCCGACGAGCAGCGTCGCGCGATGGCAGTTAAGCGAGGAAAAGGACAGCGGCTGATCCCATTGGAAGAACTGCGTGCTGACGATCGGATCGAAATGGAACCGGCAGATCCGATGACTGCCGAAATGATTTACGAGCGCCGGTGGGCTTTGACGGTTCTGGAGCGCGTGCTCAGCCGATTAAAGGACGAATACCGCGCGGCGGGTAACGCCACAGTGTTCGATGCGTTAAAAGAATTGCTGCCGGACGAACCGGGCTCACCGTCACAGGCGGAGATCGCGGCGCAATTAGGCATGACCGAGAATGCCGTCCGGCAGGCGTTCTACAGATTTCGGCAGCGCTATCAATCGTTGTTGCGAGAGGAGATTGCCCACACCGTTGCGACCCCGGGCGATATCGAAGATGAGCTGCGCCATCTCATTGCCGTGCTGGAGACGTAACGCATGCCAGAATTTTACGGAGTACAAGAGGGAGCGTGCGCGAGCGACTCGACAATGATCAGGGTAATCAGAATCTGCCGGAAGTGCGGTGCCAAGATCTTTTCCGACGCGCCGGAAGGGCTTTGTGCCAAGTGCGTGCTGAAAAGCGCGCTAGCAGTTCCTCAGGATGCACCTGTAGCCGGTGATGACGGCGGCTCTGCTGAAAATGTTGGAGTGAATGTTGGTGCTGCTCATGACGGTAAAAAAGCAGCGCGCGCTGCCGAGCTGCTGGGAGAATTGGGCGATTACGAATTGCTGGAAGAAGTCGGTCGCGGCGGTCAGGGCGTGGTGTTTCGTGCGCGTCAGAAAAGTCTTAATCGCACAGTCGCATTAAAGGTCATTAGCCTCGGTCAGTGGGCGAGTAAAGCGCACCTAAAGCGTTTCCGTCTCGAGGCCGAAGCGGCAGCGCGTTTGGAGCATCCTAGTATCGTTCCGATCCACGAAGTCGGCGAGCGCGATGGCTCATGTTATTTCAGCATGAAGTTCGTCGAAGGCGGGCAGCTTGACGAAGTAGTTAGGCGCACGCCCATATCGATCCGACAAGCGGCGGAGTTAATCGCCAAGGTGGCGCGCACCGTGCATTACGCTCACGAGCACGGCATCCTTCATCGGGATATCAAACCTGGGAACATTCTGCTGGATCAAAGAGGCGAACCTCATCTCACGGATTTTGGCCTTGCCCGATTAGTAGAGTCAGAGAGCACTGTTACGGGGACTCTGGAAGTTTTGGGGACGCCCAGTTACATGGCGCCCGAACAAGCAGTGGGAAATAACGCGGCGATCAGCAGCGTCACGGATGTCTATGGGCTAGGCGCAGTCCTTTACCAATTGCTGACAGGTCAGCCACCCTTCGCTGGAGGAACCACGTACGAGACTATCAAATTGCTGCTGGATACTGAGCCGCGCCAACCGCGCCTCTTGAATCCGAAAATAGATCGTGATCTCTCAATAATCTGTCTCAAGTGCCTCGAAAAAGATCCGAAGCGCCGTTACTCGTCTGCTGTCGCGCTGGCTGAAGATTTGGAGCGCTGGCTAAAGCACGAGCCGATCGTAGCCCGACAGAGTGGAATCTTCACGCGTGGCAGAAAGTGGGTGCAACGCAACCCAACGAGCGCGCTCTTAGTAGCATCTCTGGTTGCTTTGGTAGCGGCTGCGGGGTGGATCGTTTGGAAAAGTGAATTCATACGGCATCCGCTAACAACTGGCATTGCCGTACTGCCATTTGAAAACCTAAGCGATGAGAAAGAGCACGCGTTTTTTGCCGATGGCGTTCAGGACGACATTTTGATCAAACTAGCGAAAATCGCCGACCTGAAGGTGATCAGCCGCACGAGCGTCATGCAATATCGCGGTAAACAAGATGTGCGCCAGATCGCCAATGCGCTGCGTGTCTCCCACGTGGTGGAGGGAACGGTGCGGCGTTCTGGTGCGAAGGTGCACGTCAATGCGCAGTTGGTGGACACTCGCACCGCCGCAGGCGTCTGGGCGGAGGAGTACGACCGGGATTTGAATGAGGTGTTCGCGATTGAAACGGAAGTGGCGCAATCAATCGCAAATCGGCTTAGAGCCAAGGTTTCAGCTCGCGAAAGGCTCGCCATGCAAGAGCGTCCGACCAAAGACCTTGTTGCCTACGACCTTTATGTCCACGCTGCGTCTTTGATCGACGAGGCCCGCTATGCGCCAGAGCAAGAGCGATGGAAGGATTATTTCCAAGCCGTGGAGTTACTCAACCAAGCGATCGCCCGGGACAGAGCTTTTCTTCTCGCATATTGCAGGCTGTCTGAGGCACACGATGAGCTCTATTTCCAAAGGCCGATCATACAGGCCGATCATACGCCCAGCCCTCTAGAGTTGGCGAATGCTGCAATCAATTCCGCTTTTCGACTGAAACCAGATTCCGGCGAGGCGCACCTCGCCCTGGCTAGGCATCTTTACCACGGCTATTTCGATTACGACCACGCCCGCGACGAGCTCGCCATCGCCGTCCGCACCCTTCCCAACAACGCACGAATTTTTGAATGGAGTGGATACATCGACCGCCGGCAAAACCGTTGGCATGATGCGGTGCGCAACTTCGAGCGTGCAATCGAGCTGGATCCGCGAAACGTTAACATTCTCACTAGTGCCGCGGTGACTTACGATTTAATGCGCGACTATGGGCAAGCCAGAGAGACTTCAGATCGCCTCATTACCCTCGAACCAAACAATATTCATGCACAGGTACTTCGTGCTCGGATCGACTTCAATGAGCGAGCCGACACCCGACCGCTGCATGCTGTGATGGAGAAGATTCTCAGGGGTGACCCAGCATCGGCGGGAAATCTGGTGGGCTGGCGCTTTTATCTCGCTTTGTACGAGCACGACTTCGCTTCGGCTGATCGTGCTCTGGCGCCATTTACTGAGAATAAGTATACATCTTTTCACGTAAGAACTGACGCGATGTACTTTAGCCGAGCTTACGCGGAAGGTTTGCTTGCTCGCATCAAAGGAGACGCCGCCGCGGCGCGCGCCGCCTTTACCGCTGCGCGTGCACAGCAGGAGGAAGCGGTCCGCGCACGGCCTGATGACGGCCCGACTTTTTGCCTCTTGGGACTGATTGATGCTGGACTCGGGCGAAAAGAAGAGGCGTTGCGCGAGGGTCGGCGGGCGCTCGAGCTTACCCCTGTTGCAAAAAACGCCGTCGATGGCCCAGAGATCCTTTATTTCTTTGCCGTGATCTGTGCCTGGACTGGAGAGCGCGACCTGGCTATTGAGCAACTGGAAACCCTTGCGAAAATGCCCGTCGGCGTATCCTATGGCGAGCTCCGTCTCGATCCCGATTGGGACCCGCTGCGGGGCGATCCACGCTTCGACAAAATCCTCGCCTCCCTCGCACCGAAGGAGAATTGACCACGCATTGCACTGATCCGGCAGCTGCCGGACCGATGGGTAGGGCGCTACCAAGTTTGCCCTAGCCTGCCCGCCGTGGCGGGAGCGAAGTCGAAATGGGGTGCCCCGAATTGCTTCTTTCTTCAAGCAGAAGATAACGAAGAAAACAAAGGCCTGTCCTATCGATCGCGGCCAAGTGACGCCAAATCTTCACTGCCTTTGTTTCCTTCTGTCTAAGATCTGATCCGTGCCATCCGTGGTTCTCAAGGTTTCTGCATTTCGGCGTAACGAACCGCAAAATCTTACGGAGTACCTCAGTGAACGGCCAGAAATGACTTCTCATGACGAGAGTCAAAGAAGGCCGAAACAACAAAAGGAAATTAGTTTATGAAAAATCCAAATATCGTTAAAGCTGCGGCGCTTACGCTTGGGACGCTAGTCGCGCTGCTTTCATTCTCAGGGCAGGCGCTGGGCCAAATGCCCAGCGACCCTTTCGTCATTCTGCTGAAGGGGATCTATCAACCAGTGGTACATGGCCCCAACCTTGGCCTGTCCCAGGTGAACCTGAGTGATGGTACGTACAGCAAAACAGACATCTACCGCGTCAGCGGGCTTCCGGGTAACACGCGCAACCCGGTCGGCAACTTCTACGCGCGGTTCGATTTCAGTCTCCGCCCTTTGTGTGCCTACCACCTCCCGGGGGGCGCGATGACGATGGAGTTCACGGGCGGCGGTTTTGATGCCCCTATCCCCGATGGGGAAGGTGGAGTGTACCTGCCTGGAACCTTCGAACTAACGATCCTGGAGGGGACTGGGATTTATCAGTCTTTTGCAGGTGGTCATAACCACATGGTGGATCTACTGCATCTGTTAGCTGACGGCAGGGCGGATGAATACTGCTTCTGCAATATCAGCCGTCCATAGAAAGGACTTCTCAAAACGAGAAATCAAAGAAGGCCGAAACAACAAAAGGAAATTAGTTTATGAAAAATCCAAATATCGTTAAAATTGTGGCGCTTACGCTCATGGTAGGAGCACTGATGCCCATCCGTGCTAATGCCAACTCAGGTGATAGATACGTCTCTAATGATACTGAGCGACCTTCGAATGGCGCGATCCACGATTACGCAACTGCCAAAGATCCCACCATCATCACGTTCGATGTTACGGGCGCAGGCACGGACGCTTTCCAGGGTACCGTCCCCTCTGGCATCGCCCCGGACAGGTCGATCGTGGGATTCATCCGTGACGCCGGGGTCCCCTCCGGAACCTCGCGGCGCGGTTTTCTGCGGGACAAGAACGGCACCACTACCGTGTTCGACGCTCCGGGCGCGGGCACAGACGACTTCGAGGGCACCCGCGCCTACGGCATCAACCCAGGCGGGGCGATCACGGGATGGTTCATTGTATCTGGCGGGAGCTATGTGGTTCACGCCTACGTTCGCGCTAAGGACGGCACTTTTACCGTGTTCGATGCTGGAATCCCGGGACCGTACCCACAAGGCACTTTCCCTTTCAGCCCCTCCGTCATCAACCCGGAGGGGGCGATCACGGGATACTATACTGACGCGGGCAATGTGAGTCACGGCTTCCTGCGGGCGAAACACGGCACCATCACCGCGTTCGATGCTCCGGGTGCGGGCACAGGCTCTGGCCAGGGTACCTTCGCCTTTAGCATCAACCCGAACGGGGCGATCACGGGATACTACGTTGACTCGAGCGATGTGAGTCACGGCTTCGTGCGGGCGAAACACGGCACCATCACCCCGTTCGACGTTCTGGGCGCGGGCACGGACCCCTTCCAGGGTACGTTTCCCGCGGGCATCAACCCGGAGGGGGCGATCACGGGAGACTACTTGGACTCGAGCTATACGAATCACGGTTTCCTGCGGGACAAGAACGGCACCATCACCCCGTTCGATGCTCCGGGCGGGGGCACGGGCGATGACCGGGGTACGCTTCCCGCAAGCATTAATACGAATGGGGCGATCACGGGATTCATCTTTGACTCGAGCTATGTGTTTCACGGCTTCGTGCGGGCGAAACACGGCACCATCACCCCGTTCGACCCTCTGGGCGCGGGCACGGACCCTGGCCAGGGCACCGTCCCAGGCGCCATCGCTCCGGACGGGGCGATCACTGGATACTACGTTGACTCGAGCTATGTGTTTCACGGCTTCCTGCGAAACCAGTAAGTCCGTTCTCGCGTAGCACCCGTTACTTCAGTTGACGACTTGTCGATGTTCCATGGCTCGTGGCCGAAAAAGTGGAAAAGGTGAACTCCGATCTCGTAGCTCGCGACACCGAGGGGAAAGTCTACACCGTCCGCTACGACGCGGCGAACGCGATGGTGCTGAATGAGTTCCTCAAAGAGACGATGAGGTTTGGCGCGTTCCATCCGCGCCAAATCCCAGCTCTGGCAAATTGAAACTGAATACCGGTAGGGATCCGTTCCGAGGCGAGCCGTCGTTCGAAAAAATCGTCGCACTCCCTCGCGCCTAACTAATTCTGTAATGGCAGGTGTGCCGCCTGCATTTTCCGTAATTTAACTGGCTTGAATTGGCAACGAAGAGGCCAACAGTTCAGCCACCGCTCGTGAAGCAACGGATTGACAGTCCGTTCCGCCGTAGACTCTTTACTTTTCGGCCATTGCTGAGGGATCGTTTTGACTTCCCCGGCCGGAGACATTGTTCCGGCACCCATCACATTTTGGTCGGTTTGTAAAGAAAGTCGGTGATGCGCACGATGGCGCGGTTGCAATGAATGACCAACCGCAACATCTGACACGAAATCAACTGAGGCGGTGGTGATTGCGAGTTCTTCGCTGCATACAAATCGCCCTGTTAAAGCGAGTGCCTCTTTACCAGAGAAGAGTGACGCGGCTGAGTCGTGTTTCGTTTCGGTCAAGATTGGCCCGAATCGCCAAACTGGTAACGGTCCTCAAAAATTTTCAGCCAATGCGGGTGAATAATGAAAGGGGCCAGAGGTGCAGTCTTGCCAACTTGCAGTGTTTTCCGACAAACTTCCCTCTATGGAGGCAGAAATAGATTGCAAGTTGCAGTCTAATTCTCGTTAGATGGTAGTCATACGCGCAGGACTCATGGCGGCATTCATCGCCTGCACAATGCCGACTTACGCTGCCGACGCTGTATTCTACGATGGGGTATTCGACTTTGGCAAAGGGCCGACAGGTCGTTGAGAAGAAGCCAAGCTACGCGATTGGCTTTGACAACCGGCCGGAAGAAAAATATCAGGATAATGCAATCACAATGAAATGCCTGATGATCGCCGTGCTGAGCAGTCTGGTACTTTCCAGTTGTAACTGTCGGTCAGTGTTTGACGCCAAATCATGATGGTTTGAAACAAAACCTTCGATCGATCTCAATGGGATATCGACTATTACCTTAGACGCGACCTTTCGAAATGAGTCCGGAGTCACGATCAATATTACCAGCGCGATGGATCAGCAGTTCTGGACCGTGCCCGGCGTTGACCAAGTAACCGTGACTAGTTCGAATCTTCCGCTCAACAACATTGCGCCCGGCGAAGTATTTGAGATTAGATTTACGCTCGATCGATCCGCCGCGAGCGGCAACGAACCGGGGCTTGCCATGCGTCTTTTTTCCGTCGAACGCGGAACGATGCCTCCGACACAAACAGTCCTCACCTGCGTGCATAAATTTGAAACCACGCCGTAGAGCTCTTTCTAAAGATGCTTCAGACGTGCTTTCCGTCGACACGTTTCCACATGACGACTTCAACACTTCTTCTCGTAGCACAGCTCGCTCTCGTCAGCGAATGTCTCCGTTTGGACACCGCATCTAACCAATCGATGAAGCCAACGGCCCCGTTGGGAAATAAGTTCAGCGTGTTTGCCACGACACCCTGCCGTGGCTTATCTCTGTCTCGTTAGATGGTAGAGTCTTTATGGAAATGGTTCTCGTAGACGTGGTAAGTCGTGGAACAGGCGACTTGCCTTGCGCCTTGCTGGGCGATATTCTCTGACTGTCTCGGGTAAGGCGCACCCAGTAATAACAAATAAACCAGCCACGTAAAACGTGGCAAAACAAACGGAGGAATCGTGATGAAGCGAGTCATATCGTCAGTTGTAGCAGTCGTCGCGTTGGCGGGCGCTGCTGTGAATCTGCAGGCGCAGGACGCGGCAAAGGTGGATGCGAAACATTACACGGTGGCTTTCGAGAACGATCGGGTCAGAGTGCTGAAAGCGCACTACGGTCCCGGTGAAAAATCGACCATGCATTCGCATCCGAATACCGTGGCCGTGTTTCTGACTGATGCCAAGGGCAGGTTTACGTTCCCGGATGGCAAGAGCGAAGATTTCAACGGGAAGGCCGGTGATGTAATCTGGAATAAGGCCACGGTTCATCTGCCGGAGAATACCGGCGACCAGGCTTTCGATGTGGTCGTGGTCGAATTGAAGGGCAAGCGCTCCGCTAAGTAACCAGTCAAAGGCTTATCTCTTTCTCGTTAGGCCTCAACTTTCAGAGAAGTTCGGTTAATTGATTCTTTGCCGTTCGCACGAAGCCTTTATCCAAAGTTATGCTATCGAGCATTAATACGATCGCAGATATTGAAACACTCTACGCACGTTTAGGCGAACGCGACTACGAAGCTGTGATGTCGTATTTGGCCAACGATATTGTTTGGATCGTGGCTGACAATTCGCCGTTGGCGGACCGCAGTCCTTATCACGGAATAGCTGAGGTGCGCTCGGGCATTTTCGAACGCTTAACGGTGGGTTTCGATAAACTCGTCTTTGACGCGGACGAGATCTTTGAGTGTAACGGCGGCGAGAGAGTTGTGGCTCTCGGCTACTATTATTTCAGGTTTCACGGGCAAGCTGAGGAACGCAACGCACAGGTCGCCCACGTCTGGACGATCCGCGACGGCCGGGCCGTCAAGTTCCAGCAATACCTCGACACGCTCCAGGTCGCACGCGACGCGGGAACGGTCTAAGATTCCATGCACGTTCCGCAGAAGGCCTAACCAAGCGATGAAGCCAACGGCGGGATCCCGCAACCCATGTCCGCTGCATGTCCGGATTTCCGTCCCGAAACCGACCGGCAATCGACCCGCGTTTTTTAACTCGAAAAGAAGGCGTTTTCCCAGTGAAAACGGTCGCTTTTAACCTAGGTCTTTCGTTCCTCCGAAAAGCACTGAAGAAGCGGATCGGACGGACATCGCACTGATTATACCTAAATCCTAGAAAAACGCGGGAGCTCGATGCGCCCGCCCGCTACCCATCGCGGCTAAAGCTTACGATTCGAGAAAAATTTTCGGCCCGTTTTGTTCTCCACACAGCAACGGCATGGTGATATACCCGACCGCGATGACGCGGTTTGCGACGCTTATCATCGCAGTGTCGTTCTGCAGCAACGCAGCAGCATCGCCACTAGTAACCTTTGAATCGCCTTACGAATAGATGCGCACAGTGGCTCCAAAGAACTTCTTTGCCGAGCTGAAACGGCGCAATGTTTATCGCGCAGCGGTCGCATACGGAGTCGTCCCATGGTTCCTCACGCAACTCACGACACAGGTCTTCCCATTTTTTGAAATTCCGAATTCCGCAGTGCGTTTTGTTGTCATTGCACTCGCCGTTGGATTCCCAATCGCGATGCTACTCGCTTGGGTCTACGAATTCACCCCCGAAGGAATTGTGCGGACGGAAGATCTGCAGCCGGCACAGGCGAGATCGGTTCAGCGCGCTACGGGACGGATCCTCGACTTCATCATCATCGGGGCTTTGCTGATGGTTATAGCAATGCTGGTTGTTGGGCGACTCCCGTTCTACAGGCAGACGGGCGAGTCGATCTCACAGAAGAGTATCGCGGTGCTTCCGTTCGAAAACCGCAGTGAAGACAAAGCGAACGCTTACTTTGCCGATGGCATCCAGGACGAGATTCTGACGCGCTTATCGAAGATCGCTGATTTGAAGGTGATCTCGCGCACATCCACGCGGCATTACAAAAGCGCCCCTGAAAACCTGCCTGAGATCGCCAGGCAACTTGGTGTTGCCCACATCTTGGAAGGAAGCGTGCAGAAGAGCGGCGACGCGGTGCGGGTGAACGTGCAGTTGATTAAAGCAGCCAATGACTCTCATCTTTGGGCCGAAACCTATGATCGGAAGTTGACTGACATTTTTAGCGTCGAGAGCGAGATCGCCAAAGGGATCGCAGAGTCGTTGCAAGCGAAGCTCACCAGTCACGAGGAGCAGGCCTTGGCAGTTAAACCGACGAACAATCCAGAGGCTTACGATGCATATTTGCGCGGCCTGGCTTTTTGGGACCGTGGCGTCTTCTTCGATGCTGAAACAAAGACAGCCATCGATTCTTATGAGCGAGCAGTGCAGATTGACCCCGATTTTGCGCTCGCTTGGGCGCAGCTTTCTCGTGTGCACGCACATCTTTACAATGCTGGTGCCGACAAAACTGCCACTCGTCGCGATGCGGCAAAAAGTGCTTTGGACAATGCGCAGCGACTCCAGCCGAACTCGCCCGAAACCCTGCTAGCATTGGGTTATTATCAATCCTCGGTGCTGCGGGATTACGGGCTTGCCAAAACCACCTTCCAGCATGTTAGCAAAATGTTACCCAGTAGTAGCGAGGCCCCAATGGCCCTCGGTAGAATTGCCCGACGCGAGGGACACTGGGATCAGAGCATTGCTTACCAAGAGCAAGCCCTTGGCCTGGACCCACGCAATGTGGAGTTACTCAACGACACGGCAGGAACTTACGCAGACCTTCGACAATTCCCGAAAGCGCTAAAGCTCTACGATCGGGTGCTGGATATCTTCCCTGATGATCCGAGTGAGTTGGCGATAAAAGCCGTCATGTATCAGGCCCAAGGTAACTTGGAGCAAGCCGCCAAGTTATTATCAGAAATAACCGTGCAGACTCCATATGAGTTTATCTTCCTAATCAAGGTCACTCAGTTGAGACTGGAACGAAATTACACTGAGGCGGTTCGCTTGCTGCAAGCTCGACAGACTCAATTCCACTTTGCTTCTGAGATCGAGAAGGGCATTAATCAAGTGTGGCTGGCTTTGTTGCAGCACCTGGCCGGCGACGCTGCTGGCGCCAAAGCTATCGCTGAACAGGCCCGCGACACGCTCGAGCCGCTCCACAAAGATCAACAAGATAACGCACTGTTCGCGGCAAATTTATCCCTAAATTATGCCGTTCTTGGAAATAAGGAGTTGGCCTTAAAGGAGGCGGAACGTGCAGTCACGCTTCTGCCGAGTGCTAAGGATCAGCTGACTGGACCAGACCTGGAAGAGAACCTAGCGCTAATTCAGACAATGTTCGGCGAGAACAGCCACGCGATCTCAACTCTCACACGGCTGTTACAAACGCCGTATCAATCTAGCGTTTACGGCGTAACGCCCATTACCCCGGCACTTCTTCGACTTGATCCGTTCTGGGATCCGTTGCGCTCCGATCCCGCATTCCAAAAACTCTGCGAGGAGAAGCAGCCGTGAATCTACGGAGCTTTTTCTTCGATCCAAAGGTGCGACCATGACGCAACCAAGCAAACGCGAGCAACTCGCAGCGATGCGCCTTGAGGACTTCAAAGCGCACCTGCGCACGATCACTGGCGAGGATCCAAAGGCTGAAGTCGCAGGCGCGCGGCGCCCGCATCCATCGCTGGTGCACAATCGCAAGAAGACAGCGCGAAGCCGAAAGAAAATGCGGCGCTAAAGAATTACTCGCTGAAGCGCGGAATGCGCGCCTCCAAACTGTCTTGGTTCGGCGATTTTGCGCCTATTGAAATCAAAGCCTCCAAAGCAGCCAGTGCACAGATGGACATTATCCGATTATCTTCGGGATCTGTTGCTGGATCGAGATAGCCCATGCTGGCGCGCAATGCGCCGTGCGTGTATTGCGAGTAGATTCGATAATGGCTTCCGTAAAACGATTCCAGTCCCGCTTTTTTAGCGGCTGAAGCCATATCCAAATCATCGTCTGATTTAGTGACGTCTGGGAATTCCTTTGTGAAGGCATCGACAAATCGTTTCCAGTTTTCTTCAAATGTTTTCCAGTCTTCCTCGCTGTTATCCTTTAAGAGTTTGTCGCGTTCTCGCAGCAATTGCGCATCTCGGCGATGTTCTTTAGCCGCAATGCGGTAAAACAAATCGGGGTGTTGGCGGGCGGTTTCCAATCGAATGAACATCTCGAGTGATGGACGCACGAGAAATTTTGAGGAGTCGATGTATCCAGATCGACGGAGAAGCACAAATCCAGCACAAGCGCGCTGCAAATGTTTCGCCGACCAGAATCGGTATCTGTTGATGAGCGTGTCGGGGTCGGGCTTCTTCTTCCCCAACGAGTCCAGCGCGTGCGTGAGTTCATCGTTAAAATCCTCAACTAATTTCAGGGATTCTTTTTCGGCGGAGGCAGAGTGTGGTTGTGTCATAAGACCCGACTTTTACCAACATTGAATGCTTTCGGAAAATACTTCGTTTTGCTTGCGTGGCCTAACGAGTAAAGGGGGAAAGCGCACCAGCGAAAAGCCAGAATTGGTGCGCCCTCGTTTCTTTGCCTTTCAAGTTAACAGCGTTTCGAGTAAACTGGCAATCGCCTATGAACGAGGAGCCGCGCGTCACCACTTCGTTTTGGCCGCCACGGAACACGGAAATCGCAGGGGCCGAGCAACGCGGAGTAAGTGAAGCACTAGGGCGCGAGGCAGCGCAGCGCGAGATGGCAAAAATTCGCGCTATGAACCCGCCGCCGTGGAGACGATCAAGGCGGCCGCCGATTCGCGAGGCGGAATTGTCGGCAGACTTTGCGACTCGTATCGCGAAGCTGGATCAAGAAATTGTTGAGCGCGGCGTTGCCGTTGACCGCTCGAAACTTTTGATGCTCGGCAAGAGTCGGTTCGCCGAATTGCTCGCTGCAGACCGCGAAGCGAGAGGGATCCAAAGGGTTTTTAGACCACGCAACGATTTTTCGCGCTGGTCGAGCGTTCAACTTGCTTTTGCGCGAGTCGGCGCATTGGAGTCGTCGATTCGCGCGAGAAGTAACAGCGAGATCCTTGCTGGCGCGGGAGTGGATCGCGAAGCGGCTCGCGAAATCGTTGGACTTCAAGATTTGTGGAAGAGCATCGGCTATCCGCCGTCGATCAAAGCCCTCTACAATTTCCACGACCGATTCGCGTCACTGATCTTCGGTCGCAGTCTGCTTGAACGAATCGGCGACGACAATCGAGTTCACTCGAATTTCTTTTGCGGCGGCAGTCAGCGAAAGGTGCTTCTCTTTCGCGAGTGGATCCGAACGTTGCGCGGCCCGATTCTCTCGATCAGCCTACGCGATCCGCTTTGGACTCTTATCGCGTGGATGGCTGGCGACAAATCACCGGCACCGGACGCATCTGAGCTCGCGAAAGAAATCTTTGGCGTTCGCGCTCCGAATGCCGAGGCGCTTCGATTCTCGAGTCGCTGATGCGAGGTTTCGCGCTCGGTTTCGATTCGTGGGGCTTATGGAATTACGTCGGCCAACGAACTCGCAAGGCATGGGATCTCGACGAACTCGGTCGCTGGCGAAAGCCGCTGGCAAAGCGGTATCCGCGCATCGAGAGTTTCCACAAGGAACTCGAGTATCACTTTTATCGAGACGTCGGCGGCAGCTATACACCGCATCGGGAATTGGACGCGAAGGCGCATCGACTTTTCATCGATGAGATCGTGCACGACGGTTTACAGCAAGTTTCATTCGTAGTCGCGCTGGCGTTAAGCGACACGCTGCCTGTGGTGGGAAGATGGCAATCGTGGTTCTTGTGTGAGGCCGAACGCGCGTCAGAGTCGCTGCCTGAGAAGATCCGCGAAAGATTGCAGACGGCTTTTCCGGGATCGATGTTCCACGTGGCGATTGCCGAGGATATAACGAACGACCCGGCTTTATGAAGACGCTCAGCTGCAACGGGCATCGCGAACTGGCAGGCGTGCGATATCATCACGGCGATGAGCTCCCGCCGAATATTCTCAACGAGGAGCTAGCCGATTACTGGCTGGATCACCGACTGGCAATTGAACACGACGACACCGAGCGCCGTAGTCTTTACCGGCTTTTTGCTCCATTCTCCGGAACGTTGCAAACGGAGCCAATCGAACTCGATGCGGAGCTAGCGCAATACGTCCTTTGAAAGGAGAAATTATGTTTAAATTCAGCGCAATGACAATGAACAGAACGGATCTGCAAGAGCGCGTTGAGCAGCTACGACGCGGCTTCAATACGAAAGTGAGAAACGCAGAGGAAAGTTTCGGCCAGAAAATATCTAAGGCCGTTAAGCAGCGGCTGGCGCCGTTCAGCCGGATCCAAGCGAACGCGGCGGCCGAGGGTGAGAGTTTCGGCGAGCAAGTAAAAGAAGCCGCGAAGAAACGCGCTGCCGAGACGCCGGAGCATCAAAAAAATTCGAAAGAACGCGCCGCGAAAGACCGATCTCGCTATCACCCGCCGCAGCCACGCAAGCATAGCAAAAGCGATTGAATCGCGCTCGTGGCGCTGAGAAAAAAAAAAGAGCGCGCGCGTCTCAGCCGCGATTACAAATCCGGCAATGTGGTATCAATGCGAATACGAAGCGATTTGGCAATGGCTCGATAATGCAAATTCACTTCGCGAGGAATGGTTCTTTCTGACGAGTTAGACAACCCGATCAAATGTGTCGCGGCAGCGTCAACGTCGTTAATCGGTGGAACGAGGCCGTTAGCGGCCAGAAAATCGTAAAGAGGAACAGCTGCCGAAACTGCATATAAGCGACTGGCCAACACTCTGCATTGCTCCTTCGCTTCTGAAAATTGCGGCCTATCCGCAGTGGCCGGGACGTTCATCAGAAACTTCTCATATAAAATCAGCGTGTAAGCGATCTCGCCGAGTAACCGGCGAAAATCCAGCAGCGGCTCGATGACAAAGCGCGTGATTACCTGCCCGACGACGAGCAGAACGATGCCACCAATCAGGGTAAGAGATGCCGTGAGGACGATCTTAAACAGGTCACCATGCACGTTGCCGCGAGGTTTTAGCCAACGCCCAATTCGTCTACAAGGCCAAACCGAGCCGAATGCTTAACCGTATTAAACTTTTCGGTCGAAAAGCTCATGATGATTTCGGCTTTGAAATCTTGCCTAACGAATCGGCAGCGAGCGGGACAATCTTTTCTTCATCGACAGCTTTAAGCAGAGAGCCGAGACCACTCGTCGCTTGACGCGGTCTGTCGATGTAGTGCGCTGCAGTGATCGCGATGTCAGCGTGACGCAAGAAATCTTTCGCAGCGGTCAGACCGTGTTTTCTGTTCACCATTGAGCCGGATTCTTTTCGCAGCTCGTGAATTGGTTTCCGCGCCGTGACGCCTTTGCTTCGCAGCGAAGCACATCGTTCAGGTTTAGTGGGACGCAACACACTCTGATGTTTTTTCGGCAATGGGAAATCTGACGACATTTTCCGGATTGATTGCAGGCGGATAAAGATTCCAGAAGGCGGCGGCAGCCGCTTTGGTCGTGCCTTTGTAGTAGTGCTGCACATCGTATCGACAGAGTCATGGCCGCTGATGAGAACCAGGCGGTCAATCTTCTCATGGAAGGCCAGCCAATTTGAACAGAACGTGTGTCGCATTCCGTCCTGGATCCATTTGATTCTTTTCCCCGCCGCCGCTCGCCAATTAACGTTGCGCCTGCCTTCCAGCCCGTATCGTTTCAGTTTCACAATCAGCCCGTCCATGCCGCCGCCTTGCGCGCGATAAACATTTAACCAGGCAACGGCGTTTGGGCTCAGCTCGATTGCTCGCATCCGCCGAGTTTTGGATACGGTCGCACGAATAATGACTTCCGGCTTTTCTCCGTCCAGATGAACATCGCGCCAAAGAACCTGCGTCAATTCTCCGGCTGGCCGGATTCCGCAGAAGAACCCGAGCACCAGGAACGGTAGAAGCTCGAGGTCATTCTCCAGTGCGTGCTCCAGCATCTTTTTTACGTGCTCGTTGTTGATAATCTCGACTTCTTTCCGGGGGGTCTGGACAAAATGCATGGCGTTGATTGGGTTGGATCCTCGAGGAAGGAATCCCCGTTTCTGCCCGAGGTTAAAGACCGCTCGCCAGTAACGCATGATCGGTTGGCGTGCCCCGATTGAGAGCGGCCTGAGCAAGCGTTCGAGATCGGCTGCTGTGATGTCGCACGCCAGATGTTTGTGCAGTTGCCTGCGCCGGTCGCCATTTGAATCAGAGCGCGCGGTTTCGCTTCTGCAAACGACTTCTCTAGTCCAGTGATTGCCTCGACACGACACACGCGCACGCCGCGACCGTCGTAGGGATATTTGAACGCCATCTCAGTCAATCGGCGGCGAAGTGTATCCGGTTCTTCGATCCACTTCGCTAGCGTTTCTGGTCGGTGAAGTGCGAACAACTGACGCGATCGCGGGTGAGGATCGCGTTCATCGCGGAAGAACGTTTCGATTCCAGTCGATTCATAAAGAAACGGCAGCGTTCCGGTTACGTTTCCACGCAGAAAATCCGGCAGATTCTTCGCGTATCGGCCAGATTGATCCGCTACGCTGGAAAGCGTGTAACCTTCCTTCTTCGCTTCAACGATTCCGACCGGCTTTCGGTCGACCAGAAGAAGATAATCACAACGCCCTTTCTTTAAAGGCACTTCGCAGACTGCAACGCCGCGTCCAGCGGACAAATCCACTTGTTTGTAGTCTTGGACGATCCAGCCGCACTGCTGGAGCATCGCGTCGATGTTCGCGCGTGCGCGTTTTTCCGGCGGCTGCATGAGGGCGCGGAAAATAGCAGAAAATTTTTCCGATGAAAAGCGGGAAAGCGCCACGCACTAGCGTGGAGAAAGTAAGAGGGAAAAGTTAAGAAGCTCGACAGAGACGTCGCCCTCCACCTTGTCCGCGACTAAGTTGGCCGCCCACCACAAGAAATGAAGAAACAGGCCGTGCTCCTGCGCGGCGGCATTGCGCGAGGTTCCTAGTCACAATTTAGTCACAACAGATTTTTGCTCCCTCGGTCAACTTGCGTAAGTCGCTGTCGTTTAAAGAGCTGCCTCGCTAGGATTCGAACCTAGACAGAGAGATCCAGAATCTCTTGTGCTACCATTACACCACGAGGCAAAAGCAGCGAAAGCTAACGCGAAATTCGCAAATCCGAAATTTGAGGTCTCCCGGCGATCACGCGAATTAACGCGAATCAGCTGATGATTTCCAATTGCTTTTTATTTGGGGCTCTTCGTCTGGGCCGCGGGGAGTAATATTTCCTCGCCTTCGCGTGCGGCATCCACTTCAAGATCTTTTCCGCTTTCGCGGATTAGCTGTCGCGCATCGTGCACCATGGCATCGATCATTGCGTCATCGTGACTTGGATCATGATGAAAAAGCAGAAGCCTGCGGACTTCCGCATCAAGCGCCAGCGAAACCGCGCTGGAAACCGAACCGTGTCCCCATCCGACGTGACTCTCGTACTCAGTGTCGGTGTATTGCGCGTCGAGAATCAGAATATCGCTGCCGCGAAGAAACTCGACGAGGGCGATTCGCTCTTCTGGCGCAGTCTTTTTCGCCTGTTCCGGACTCATGCCGTTGGTTCGTGCTGAATGCAGGAATCGATAGGGCTCATGGTCCGGCAGGAAAGCAATTGAGCCGGCGCTGGTGAACAGACGATAACCCGCGCAAATACCAGGATGATTTACGAATCTGGCGCGGACTTGCACTTTTCCTACGCAGAACTCCATCTCCGTTAGTTTTTTAATTTCGACCCTGGCGGAAAGTTCGCGCATAGCGATGGGAAAAAATGGCGCCTTCATCGGTTCAGCCATAATTTCACCAAAGCTCATATCGACGCCGTCGTAGCCGCGTACACGGATTTCATTTTTCTTTTCGTATGCTGGGGCGAAGAAGGGCAATCCCTGGATATGATCCCAATGAGCGTGTGTGATCAATAGCGAGAGCCGGATCGGTTGCGACTGGAATTCTTTTTCCAAAGCGATCCCAAGGGAGCGAATCCCGGAACCCGCATCGAGCGCAATAATCTCGCCATCCGCGCGGACCTCGATGCACGTGGAGTTGCCACCGTAACGCAGTGTGCCAGTCCCCGGTACGGAAATGGAACCGCGCGTCCCCCAAAATTTGAGTCGTGTGGGCAATGCTGAAACGCTAGACATGGCGCGAGAGCGCCCGACT
>Ga0209156_10000657_pt1 | contig 29270 bp, 28 predicted proteins | sample GraSoiAngelo_124_FD_185881 | JGI IMG/M metagenome (GOLD analysis project Ga0209156, IMG submission 185881) | Grasslands soil microbial communities from the Angelo Coastal Reserve, California, USA - 14_0927_05_20cm (SPAdes) (version 2) | ecosystem: Environmental > Terrestrial > Soil > Grasslands... | reverse complement strand
CGTGTGGGCGCACACGGCATGGCGGTTCTGGTCCTCGGAGCCGAAGCTCGTGCTCTCGCTCGTCATCTGGGGCATCTACGTGGTGCTCCTCCAGGGGCGCATGACGGCCGGCTGGCGCGGGCGCTGGGCGGCGACGCTCACCATCGCGGGCTTCGCGGTGATCGTCCTCTCGCTGGTGGGCGTGAACGTGCTCGGACTCGGGAACCACGGCAAGGCGTTCTGAGCCATGGAGCGCGGCATCGTCCTGGTCGGGCTCAACCACCGCACCGCGCCGGTCGAGGTGCGCGAGCGGGTGGCGTTCGCGAACGGGCGCCTCGAGCCCTCGCTCCGCCGGCTGATCGCGGTCGCGGGCGTGGCCGAGGGCGCCATCCTCTCCACCTGCAACCGGGTGGAGGTGGTGGCTTGCGGACCCGATCCCGCGGCCCTCGGCGCCGCGCTGCCCGGCTTCCTCGCGGGCGAGCACGGCGTGCCCGAGCCCGCGCTCGCCGGGCACCTCTACACCCACGGCGACCGCGAGGCCGTGCGCCACCTCTTCCGCGTCGCCGCCAGCCTCGACTCTATGGTGGTGGGCGAGCCGCAGATCCTGGGCCAGATGAAGGAGCAGTACGCGGCCGCGGCGGCCGCCGGCGCCTCGGGGCAGATCCTGCATCGCTGCTTCCACAGGTCGTTCTCGGTCGCCAAGCGCATCCGGCGCGAGACCGGCATCGCCGAGAGGGCCGTCTCGATCGGCTCGGCCGCGGTCGAGCTGTCGCGCGGCATCTTCGACCGCCTGGTCGACAAGCGCGCGCTCCTGCTCGGCGCCGGCACCATGGGCGAGCTCACGGCGCGCCAGCTCCTCGCTCAGGGCGTGGGCTCGGTCATGGTCGCGAACCGCACCTTCGACCGAGCGATCGACGTGGCGCGTGCGCTGAGCGCCATGCCCGTGCCGTGGGACCGCCTGGCCCGCTACCTGCCGCTCGCCGACCTGGTCATCGCGGCGGCGAGCGGGGAGGAGTTCCTGCTCCAGCGCCCTGCGGTCGAGGCGGCGATGCGCGAGCGCCGGCACCGCCCGATGTTCCTGATCGACCTGGCCGTGCCGCGCGCCCTCGACCCGGCCGTGAACCAACTCGACAACGTCTACCTCTACGACATCGACGACCTCGAGGGCGTGGTCGCCCAGAACCGCGGCGCCCGCGCGCGCGAGGCCGTCAAGGCAGAGACCATCGTGGACGCCGAGGTCGAGGCCTTCTGGCGCTGGTTCACGAGCCTCGACGTCGTGCCCACCATCGTCGCGCTGCGCGAGCGGGTGGAGGCGATCCGCCGGCGCGAGGTCGAGCGCAGCCTGGCGGCGCTCGGCCCGGTCGACCCGCGGCAGCGCGAGACGATCGAGCGCCTGACGCAGGCGATCGTCAACAAGGTCCTGCACGCCCCGCTCACGGCCCTCCGCCGCCACCGCGCCGACCCGGCCGAGGCGTTCTACGTCGAGGCGGTGCGCCGCCTCTTCCGCCTCGGCACCGGCGAGGCCGGCGAGGCCGGTGCCGAGAGGCGCCGAGCCGGCCGACGGGGTCCGGAGGCATCGGAGGAGGCGCAGCGCGGCGGAGCTGCGCGAGCACCGGACGGGCCCCCGGAAGATTTTGACGAGGACGCATAGCGGCGTGTTGCGTCTCGGCACGCGCGGGAGCGCCCTCGCGCGCGCGCAGGCCGCGCTGGTCCACGATGCGCTCGTCAAGCGGCATCCGGGGCTCCGCGTCGAGACCGTCTTCATCCGCACCAGCGGCGACCGGGCCGAGCGCGGGCGCGAGACGCCCGCCGGCCTGAAGGGCCTGTTCGTGAAGGAGATCGAGGAGGCGCTCCTCGCGGGCGAGATCGATGTCGGTGTCCACTCGATGAAGGACCTGCCGGCGCGCCTGCCCGCGCGCCTGGTCGTCGGCGCCGTGCCCGCGCGCGCCCCGGCGCACGACGTGCTGATCGGCGCGGCCGGCCTGCGCGACCTTCCGCCCGGCGCGCGGGTCGGCACCGCGAGCGTCCGCCGGCGCGCGCAGCTCCTCGCGCGCCGGCCGGACCTGGCCGTGACGCCGCTCCGCGGCAACGTCGACACCCGGCTCCGCCGCTGGCGCGAAGGCGCGGTCGACGCGCTCGTCCTCGCCGCCGCCGGCCTCGAGCGCCTGGGCATCGCCGAGCCGGCGGCGCACGCCCTCGTGCCCGAGGAGTTCCTGCCACCGGTGGGGCAGGGTGCGCTCGCCCTCGAGTGCCGGGCCGACGCCGCCGCCACGCGCGCCCTCCTGGCCGCGGTGGAGGACCCGGCGGCGGCGACGGCGGTCGCGGCCGAGCGCGCCTTCCTCCTCGCCATCGGCGGCGACTGCAACACCCCGCTCGCGGCGCATGCCACCGTCGCCGACGGGCGCGTCGCGCTCCGCGCCCTGGTGACCGACCAGGCGGGGCGCCGCTGGCTCGAGGAGGCGGGGAGCGCCCCCGCCGCGGACGCGGAGGCGCTCGGGCGGGCCCTCGCGGAGGGATTGCTCGTGGCCGGCGCGCGAGAGATCCTGGACGGGTGAACGGGCGCGTCTACCTGGTAGGGGCGGGGCCCGGCGATCCGGGCCTCCTCACCCGGCGCGGCGAGCGCTGCCTCGCCGTGGCCGACGTCGTCGTGCACGACCGCCTGGTCGGCCCGCGCCTCCTCGACCTCGTCCGCCCCGGGGCCGAGGTGATCGCCCTCGGCCGCTCGCACGACGATCGCGACCGGCCGAGCCAGGCGGCCATCGAGGCGCTGCTGGTCGAGCGCGCGCGCGCTGGGAAGACCGTGGTGCGCTTGAAGAACGGCGATCCCTTCCTCCTCGGCCGCGGCGCGGAGGAGGCGGAGGCGCTCCGCCGGGCGGACGTGCCGTTCGAGATCGTCCCCGGCGTGTCGTCGGCCTTCGCGGTGCCGGCCTACGCCGGCATCCCGCTCACGCACCGCGACCATGCCTCGCTGGTCACCATCGCGACCGGGCACCAGGCGCGCGTGGGCGAGGAGGCCGTGCCGCCCGCGCTGCCCTGGGCGGCGCTCGCGCACCAGGGCGGCACGCTCGTCTTTCTGATGGGCATGCGGCAGATGGCCGCGATCATGGCCGCGCTCATCGCGCACGGGCTCGCCGCCGACACGCCGGCGGCGGCGGTCCAGAGCGGCACGACGGGCGCGCAGGCGACCGTGGTCGCGACCGCGGGGACGCTCGCCGCGCGCGTGCGCGCAGCGGGGCTCGAGGCTCCCGGCGTGGTGGTGGTCGGGAGCGTCGTCACGTTGCGCGAGCGAATCGCGTGGTTCGAGGAGCGCCCGCTCTTCGGCCGGCGCATCGTCGTGACCCGACCGCGCGCTCAGGCGGGCGCGCTGGCGGACCAGCTGGAGGCCAAGGGGGCGGAGGTGATCCCGTTCCCGACCATCGCGATCGCGCCGCCGTCCGACCCCGTGCCCCTCGAGCGTGCGGTCGCGGCGGCAGGCGGCTACGACTGGATCGTGTTCACCAGCGCCAACGGCGTGGAGGCGTTCTTCGCGCGCTTCGCGGCCGCGCGACGCGACGTGCGCGAGCTCGCCTCCGTCCGCCTCGCCGCCATAGGGCCCGAGACCGCGGGGCCGCTCGAGCGCCGCCTCCTGCGCGTGGCGGCGACGGCCGAGGACTACCGCGCCGAGGGGCTGGTGGCGGCCCTGGCGGGCGAGGACATGCGCGGCCGCCGCGTCCTCCTCCCGCGCGCCGCGGGCGCGCGCCCCGTCCTCCCCGAGGCGCTCCGCGCGCGCGGCGCTCAGGTCGACGAGGTCGTCGCCTATCGCGCCCTGCCGCCGGCCGGGGCGGACGTGACCGGCCTCACGGCGGCGCTCGAGGCGCGGTCGGTCGACGCGATCACCTTCACGAGCAGCTCCACGGTCAGGAACTTCGTCGCGCTGCTCGGCCGGCCGGCGACGGCGCGCCTCCTCGCCAACGGTCGCCCCGCGGTCGCCTGCATCGGTCCGGTGACGGCCGCGACGGCGCGCGACCTCGGCCTGCGCGTCGACGTGATGCCGGCCGCCTACACCGCCGCCGCGCTGGCCGCGGCCCTCGTCCAGCACTTCGGCAAGGCCGCGGCGTAGCGGAGGCCTGGTGACCGGGACGCTCTCGCACCCGCGCGACTTCCGCCGCTCGGTCCTCGGCGCGGCGCTGGTCGCCATGGCGACGTGGTGGGGCTTCGGCCTCCCGTACTCGCTGTTCAGCTGGCTGCTCGACCCCATGCAGCTCCGCTGGGTGCTGATCTGCTACGCCTGGGAGGTGCCGGTGGCCGGCTGCCTCGGGCCGGTGCTCTTCCCGCTCCTCTGGTTCCGCGCCATCGAGCGGCACTGGGACCACACCTTCCGCGACCCCGGCGCGGTCGATCCGGCGAAGGCCGCCGCGCTCGAGCGGGAGATCCTCGACTTCCCCCTCTGGGTCGGCTTCGTGTTCGTCGTCACGTCGCTCGCCGGCTACGGCGCCGGCGCCGTGCAGGTGCGGCTCTTCTCGCAGCTGCCGGCCACGGAGATCTTCAAGATCATGGCCCTCGGCCTCGCGACCGGGCTGGTCGGCGGCCTGTTCGCGTTCCTCTACCTCGAGTCGCTGCTGGCGCCCCTCCTCCGACGCTTCGGCGTGCTGTGGGCGGTCGTGCCGCCCGCGGGACGCCGCGTCCCGCTGCACGAGAAGGTGTTCGCCGGCTCGGTCATCATCACGCTGACGGCGCTCGTGCTGCTCGGCACCATCTTCTACAGCCGCGGCGAGCGCGTGCTCGAGGAGCAGGTCGGGCGGCGCATCCTGGCCGAAGCGCACCACGTCGCCGCCGACCTGGAGCAGCAGGGCACGGCGCGCGCTCGCGACGCGACCTGGTGGCGCGAGCAGGTCGCGCACATGGAGCTCGGCCCCTCCGGCTACGCCTACCTCGCCCGGCGCGACGGCACGGTGGTGGCGGGGGCCGGCGGGCCGCCCCGGCTCGACGCCGAGGGCTTCCGGCCTTCGGTCACGCACGCCATCTTGACCGGGGCCGGCGGCGTCGCGGTGGACCGGGTGTACACGCCGCGCATCGTCGCCTTCGTGCCGCTCGGCGACGGCGGCGAGCGGATCCTGGCGGTGGTGTACCGCGGCGACTTCGAGGGGGAGCTCGACGCCATGCTTCACCGCGGCCTGGTCGTGTTCCTGGCGAGCCTCGTCCTCGCGCTCGCCCAGGGCATCCTCTTCTCGCGGCGGCTGACGCGCCCGATCGAGGAGGTGACCGGCCTGGCGAGCGCGATCGCACGTGCGCCGGGCGGGCCGTGGGAGCCCGTCGCGGTGCGCACCAACGACGAGGTCGGCGAGCTGGCGACGGCCTTCAACCAGATGATCGCCCGCCTCGAGGAGGCGCGTACCGGCCTCGAGCGCCGCGTCGCCGCGGCGACGCGCAACATCGCCACCCTCTACGAGATGGCGCGCACCACCACCTCCACGCTCGAGATCGCGGACGTGCTCGAGCTGGTGGCCGAGAAGACCTTGACCGCGCTCGGCCTGGAGCGCCTGCTCGTGCTCTGGCACCCGCCCGAGCTGGGCGACGTGGTCGACGTCTACGCGGCGGCGGCGGGCGGTCCCGGCGAGCGCCTCGAGATCGCGGAGCCCGTCGACCTGGCCGGCCTCTGCCCGGGGACGCGTCCGACGCTGATCGCGACGGCACGGCTGCCGGCGGCGCTTGCGGACCAGCTGCCCGCGCCGCGCCTGCTCTGCCTGCCGCTCGTCTTCAAGGACGACCTCCTGGGCGTGGTCCTGGCCGGGCTCGCGGCCGACGGCCCCACGCCCGACCTGGAGCTGGCGGCCGCGCTCGCGAGCCAGGCTGCCGCGGCGCTCGCCAACGCGGGCCTGTTCGAGACCGTGCGCCAGAAGGAGGGCGAGCTGCGGAAGCTCTCGCATCTCCGCGCCCAGGCGCAGGAGGAGAGCCTGCGCGCCATGTCGCGCGAGCTGCACGACGGCTTCGGGCAGGTGCTCACCGTCATCAGCATGGACCTCGGCATGCTCGAGCGTGCGCCCGACCTGGATGCGGGGGCGCTGCGGGCGCGGCTGCGCGACGTGCGCGATCAGCTCTCGCGCCTCATGCACGAGGTGCGCACGATGTCCCAGGTCCTGCGCCCGCCCATGCTCGACTTCGGCCTGGTGCCGACGCTGCACTGGTTCGTCGAGAAGTTCACCCGGAGCGCGCGGATCGAGGTCCGCCTGCGCACGCCGCCCGAGGAGACCCGGCTCCCGCCGCCGATCGAGCTCCTCCTCTACCGCGTGGCGCAGGAGGCGCTCACCAACGTCGCCAAGCACGCCAGGGCGCGGCACGTGGACGTCGAGCTGGCGGTGCAGGACGCGCACGTCACGCTCGACGTGGCCGACGACGGCGTCGGCTTCGAGGTCGACCGCTTCCGCCGCACCCCCTCGCTCGCCGGCGTAGGCCTCCTCGGCATGCGCGAGCGGGTCGCGTACTACCGCGGCGAGCTCGACATCCGCTCGCGCCCGAACGCGGGAGTGCGCATCCGGGTCGCCATCCCGCTCGACGCCGTGCAGAGCGGGGACGGGGGACTGGCCGAGGTGGCGGATGAAGTGGAGACGCCCCGCGAGGCGCCGCTCAGGCCCTCCCCCGCGGCGCGCCCGCGGTAGGGGCGGTAGGCAGGACGCGCGGCGGGGCCCGAACCCGCCTGGCAGAGGGGCACGTACGAGCTGACCGCGTGCGGGCCGGAAATCCCGCACGCACTTCTGCCGCCAGCTCGGGTGCTACGCCTGCATCGCCTGCGCGATCAGCTCCGCCATCCCGAACTGGCCCTGCCTGGTGAATTCCGTGATCGGCTGCCAGAGCGGAGCCTGATGGAGGAACGACGTTCCGTGGACTACGCGTCGAGGATCCTGAGAGGATCGAAGCGCAGTCCGGCCTCGTGGAGCTCCTTTGCGAGCTTGGCCTTCCATGCTCCTGCCGCATCGAGCGGCTTGTACTCGACGCCGTGGAAGTCCGACGGGAGCTCCACACCCTCCTCGTAGAGCGCGCACACCCTTTCCCGGTTCAGCTTGGCGATCGAGAAGCCGAGCTCGAAGACGACGTTCTGGCGTACGCGCGGACGGAGCGTCCGCGGCTCGGGGGCCAGCCCCCCCACGTCGTCGCCCGTCAGCAAGACCACGACAAAGGCGACGGGCCACTGCGTCTCGAACTTCTCGATGAGGGTCCGCCCCCGGGCCGCCTGCTCGTCCAGGAGAATGGGCTCGAGCTGGAGCTTCATCAGGAAGCGCGCGACCTTCTCCTTGGCCTCCTCGTTTCTCCCGTAGACGATCAGGACCTTGTCCGCCGGCAGCTCCCCGCTGCTCGCCGCGGGGATGGAAGCCTCCGGCTCGGTCTGGGAGAGCCCGAGCTTGTCCGCAACGGACGCCAGGTCGCGCATCTCGGTCTGCACCGCCTCGATCAGGCCTGCGGAGGGCGGCGTGCGGCGCCCGTAGCTGCTGCAGATGGTTCGGAGGTAGCTCTCCCACACCTCGTGGGACGCGATGAGGAGCCGCAGCAGGCGCTCGTTGTGCTCGCACCACGCCTGGTAGTCGTGGGCAACCGTCTCGTCTCCCCGCGCCTCCAGGCGCCGCACGAGCGTCAGCCCGCGCTGAATCTGGATCGCGAGGAGCCTGGCGTGCAGGTGTGCCCTGGGCATCGTGGCAGGGACCGACTGACCGGGAATCTCAGGCAATTTGCCTCCCTACGTCGATCGCGGACTCCCGTGGCCAACCCTGCTTAAGACGTGCCAATCCGCCACGGCGCGAGCGGGACCGTTCGGACGTTCCACGCGAGGCGATGCGGCCGGCTCTTGCGCACCGCGGCAGCCACGACTCTGACGGCCCGGTACAAACTTGGGCGGCGCGCGCCGCTGCTCCGCCTGCGCGCGGACGAGGGTGGCCTGCTAGCCGAGCCGCGGCTAGCGAGTCGGAGTCGCCCGTACCGTGAGGAGGCGTCCTCTGCCGCTCGGAGGCGAGTGTCGCACGACTCGCATGGTCAGTGGCTTCGCGCGAGGGACCCTCGATATAATGGCTCCTCCGCGATGAGCCGCTTCCCCGCCTATCGCCCCCGCCGTCTCCGCCGCAGCGAGGCGCTCCGCCGCCTGGTGCGCGAGACGCGCGTCGACGCGGCCCAGCTCGTGCAGCCGCTCTTCGTCGTGCCCGGACGTGGGGTGGAGAAGCCGGTCGCGTCGATGCCGGGCATCGCGCAGCGCTCGGTCGACCGCACGGCCGAGGAGTGCCGGCGGCTCCGGGACCTGGGCGTGCCGGCCGTCATCCTCTTCGGCGTGCCGGAGCGGAAGGACGCGCGCGGGAGCGGCGCCACCGACCCCGACGGCATCATCCCGCGCGCGCTCGGCGCCATCCGCGAGGCCGCGCCGGGGCTCGTCCTGGTCACGGACGTCTGCCTCTGCGAGTACACCGACCACGGCCACTGCGGCGTGGTGAAGGACGGCGACGTGGACAATGATCCGACCCTCGAGCTGCTCGCCGCCGAGGCGGTCGGGCACGCGCGAGCCGGCGCCGACGTGATCGCGCCCTCCGACATGATGGACGGGCGCGTGGGCGCGATCCGCAAAGCCCTCGACGGGGCGGGCTTCGCGCATCTCCCGATCATGGCCTACGCGGCCAAGTTCGCGTCGGCCTTCTACGGGCCCTTCCGCGACGCGGCGGAGTCGGCGCCCCAGTTCGGCGACCGCCGCTCCTACCAGATGGACCCGGCGAACGCCGAGGAGGCGCTGCGCGAGGTCGCGCTCGACATCGAGGAGGGCGCCGACATCGTCATGGTGAAGCCGGCGCTCCCGTATCTCGACATCGTGCGCCGCGTGAAGGAGCGCTTCGGCTACCCGGTGGCCGCCTACCACGTGAGCGGCGAGTACGCGATGGTGAAGGCGGCGGCGGAGCGCGGCTGGATCGACGAGGCGCGTCTGGTCGAGGAGAGCCTCACGGCCATCCGGCGCGCGGGCGCCGACATCATCATCACGTACTTCGCCCAGGACGTGGCCCGGGGGCTCGGACGGCGATGAGGCGCTGGCGCTCCAGCCTGGCGGCGGTCCTCGCCGTCGCCTTGGCGCTTGCCGGCCCGGTGGGCGCGGCCGGCGAGAGCGAACTCGGCCGGCGCTTCTTCCTCGCCGCGCGCTCCGAGCTGCCGCTGGTCGAGGACCCGGCCGTCACCGAGTACGTCGGGCAAATCGGCGCCCGGCTGGTGAAGACGCTCGGCGCGCAGGAGTTCGACTACCGCTTCTACGTCGTCCAGTCCCCGGTGCTGAACGCCTTCGCAGTCCCCGGTGGCTACGTCTTCATCTTCTCGGGGCTGCTGGCGCGCGTCGCCAACGACGACGAGCTGGCAGGGGTGCTCGGACACGAGATGGGCCACGTGCGCGGCCACCACATCGTGCGCCAGCAGGAGAAGGGGCAGGTGTGGTCGGCGGCCGCGCTGCTCGGGCTCCTCCTCTCGGCCGTCAACCCGGTGGCCGGCGCCGCCGGCATCGCGGCGGCCGAGACCGCGCAGCTCAAGTTCTCGCGCGAGTTCGAGCAGGAGGCCGACTTCCTGGGGCTCCGCACCATGAGCACCGCCGGCTACGACCCGCACGCGATGGGCACGTTCTTCAAGACGCTGCTCACCGAGCAGCGCATCAACCCCGCCGGCGTGCCCGCCTACATGCTCACCCACCCGGTGACCGAGGACCGCGTCTCGCACGTCGAGACCACGATCAGCGCGCAGAAGCTCAAGACCCCTGCCGGGCGGCCCGCGGCGGCCATCGAGCTGCCCGAGGCGCAGGCGGTGGCGCGCGCGATCGCGGACCCGCCCGACGTGGTGATCCCTCGCTTCCGGCGGCTCGCGGAGGAGAAGCCGGACGACGCCGAGCGGCAGTTCCTCCTGGGACGCGTGTACCAGACCGTCGGCCAGCTCGAGGCGGCGCGCGGGGCGCTCGAGAAGTGTCGTGACCTCGGCGGCCTCGGCGGTCGTGTCGATCGTCCACTGGGGAGCGTGTACGAGGCGCTCAAGGAGCCGGCCAAGGCGCGCGAGGCGCTCGAGCGCCACCTCACCAAGCATCCCGACGACGCCTTCGCGCACACCCAGCTCGGCAAGGCGCTCTCGGACGTCGACCAGGGAGGAGCGGCGCTCACCGAGTTCCAGCGTGCGCTGAGCCTCGACCCCGATTCCGAAGAGGCGCAGCGCCTGACCGGCCTCGCCCTCGGGCGGAAGGGCGACGAGGCCGAGGGGTTCTACCACCTGGCGCTCTCCTCGCGGCTGCGCGGCGAGCTCGAGCAGGCGCTCAGCCAGTTCCAGCAGACCGACCGCCGGGTCACGCCGGGCAGCGCGCGGCAGGCGGAGGTCGAGCGGGCGATCGCCGAGCTGGAGCCGCTGGTGCGCGAGCGCGCGCGCGAGCGGCAGGAGCGCCGGCGGACGGGCCGGCGCGGCTTCGGCGCGCGCTGACTTGACGGTGCGCGCCGGCCGTAGACAGGCGCGCATGCCGGACGGCGGGGCGGCGACGATCTCCAATTGTCACGTGATCGAGCGGGCGCATCCGTGGGAGCGCGAGCCGCGGCCGTCCCTGGGCGGCTTCCACGTCCGCTGTGACCCCGAGAGCGGACCGGGCGATCGCCGTCAACTTGCGCGACCCCTTCCTGTGTGCGAAACACGCGTTGCTGCGCCTCGTTCGGCGGGGCGGCGGGGTCATCATCAACGTCTCGTCGCACGGCGCGTTCCAGGCGTCGCCGACGGGGATCGCGGACTATGCGGTGGCGAAGGGGGGCCTGGTGACGCTGACGTACTACCTGGCGTCGGAGTACGGCGCGGACGACGCACGTGCCAACTGCATCGCGCCCGGGCCGGTGCCGACGGACCTGAACCGGCCCTTCCTCGGCACGCCCGAGGGGCGGGCCATGACCGCATCGTTCATCCCGCTCGAACGCGTGGGCGAGATCGACGACGTGGCGCGGGCGGCCGTGTTCCTCGCCTCGGACGAGGCCAGGTGGATCACGGGGGCGGTGCTGCGGGTGGACGGCGGCATCGTGGTGCAATGAGGCGCGCGGCCACGACCGTCTTGCTGGCGCTCCTCGCGGGCTGCTCGACCAAGAGCGTCGGCCGGCCGCCCTGCATGAACCACGTGCTCCACGAGTCCGTCGCCCCCGGGGGCAATGAAAAGGCGGTCATCTTCGAGCGGGACTGCATGACCGGGGCCACCATTCAGGTCTCTCTCGTGCCCACGGTTGCCCGAGCCCCGAGCGAGCCCGGCAACGTCTTCGCCGTGGGAGCGGGCAAGCACGCGGTCCAGGGCCGGACCGTCGTGACGGTCGCCTGGTCGGGGCCCGCCAAGCTGACCATCAGTTACACCAAGGGCGCCGCGGTCATGCGGAGCGAAGGCAAGGTGGGGCACGTCGAGGTCGGCTACGCCTTCCTCGACGACGCGGCCGAGGCCCAGCCCCCGCCGCAGGCCCGTCGCGCGAGGTGAGACCGCGGCGAGCCCGGCCCGGGTCGTAGCTCAGCGATAGCCGCCCAGGCGCATGGCGTAGGGTCAGGGCGGTTGGTATCGGAAGCGCGCAGCGCGGCGCGAGCCGCGCGAGCACTGGACGGACCCCCAGATGAGTCAGGGAGGCCGAGCGCGAAAGCGCTCAAGCTGGCCGACGGGGTCTGGGGGCATCGGAGCAGCGCAGCGCGCGGGGCGCGCGAGCACCGGACGGGCTCCCAGATGAGTTAGTGCAACGGGTGGTACGGGCCGTGGAGGACGCCGAGCACCGTCAGCCCATCCTCCTCGTCGACGTGGTAGAGGATGTAGTAGTCGTCGATGGCGAGGTAGTAGCAGCCGCCGATGCCCTTCAGCAGCGAGGAGCCCGGTGGGTGGGGATCCTCGGCGAGCGCGATGATGGCCTCCCCGATGTCGCGCAGCGGGCTCTGCGGGATGGTCTCCAGCTCGCGGTAGGCGCTGTAGGTGATGTTGAGGCGGGTCGCCATCACGTCGCGTGGAGGTCTATCGGCAGCGTGGTGTACATCCTTGAGGAAGGCATGCATCACCGGCTCGGCAAGGTGCGGCACATGCAAATGCTTTGTGGTCGGCTTTCACGGCGGCGCCTTGCAATGGCCCGGGGGCGTCGGTTAAGGTCGAGGGGTTGCAGTGGGCTGGGGAGGCGCGCCGTTCGGAGCGGAGGAGAGTACTCATCGATGCCTGCCAGTGAGTCCGAGGTGCTCGTCGGGAGGCGCTATCTCGAGCGAGGGTTTCTCGACGCGGCCATGAGGCTCTTCGTCCGCAACGCCGAGCTGGTGGCGGCGGCGGACTGGACGAGTCTCGGGGAGCGCCTCCTCGAGCGGAACCGTATCGCCGACGCCGTGCGGGTGTGCGAGCTGGGCGGCGTGCCGCTGCCGCGCGAGCGCATGCTGGTCGCCGCCGACGCGTGTCTGCGGCGCAAGGACGTCGACGGCGCGATGCGCCTCTACGAGCTCGCCGGCGCCGATCGCGAGCGCTGGGCGAAGCTGGTCGACGTGTTGACCGCGCTCCCGGACCGCGAGCGGCAGGCGATCGAGATCGTCGACCGCCATCTGGGTGGCGAGGCGCAGCCCGAGCTGCCGGTCCGCGAAGCGGCGGCCAAGCTGCCGCGTCAGATCAAGGCGGTGAAGTAGCCTGGCCGGCCCCGCGGACTGGCTCCGCCCGGCCGTCCGGAGCGTCCCGCCCTACGTCCCCGGTGAGCAGTCCGGCCCCGGCCGCCGGGTGATCAAGCTCAACACCAACGAGAACCCGTACCCGCCCTCGCCGCACGTGCTGGAGGCGATCGCGCGCGCGGCCGACGCGAGCGTCCGGCTCTATCCCGACCCGGAGGCGCGGGCGCTCCGCGCGCGGGCGGCGGAGGTGTACGGCGTGCCGGCCGACCACATCATGGCCGGCAACGGCTCGGACGAGCTGCTGGCCCTCGTCCTGCGCGCGACCATCGACCCGCGCGACCGCGTCGCGTTCCCGGTGCCGACCTACAGCCTCTACGAGACGCTGGTCGCCGTGCAGGGGGGCGAGGCGGTGCGCGTCCCCTTCCCGGATGACTTCTCGCTGCCGCCCGCGCTCGCCGCCGCGCGCGCGCGCGTCACCTTCCTCTGCAACCCGAACTCGCCCTCGGGGACGCTCGTGCCGCTCGCCGAGGTCGAGACGCTGGCGCGCGCGCTGCCCGGCCTCCTCGTCGTCGACGAGGCGTACGTCGACTTCGCGCGCGAGCACGCGCTCGGGTTGGTCGGCCGGCTCGCGAACGTGCTCGTGCTGCGCACGCTCTCCAAGTCGTTCTCGCTGGCCGGGCTGCGGGTCGGGCTCGCCTTCGGGCATCCGGAGCTGCTGGCGGGGCTGCGCACGGTGAAGGACTCGTACAACCTGAGCCGCCTCTCGCAGGCGGCGGGCGAGGCGGCGCTCGGCGACCTCCCGGCCATGGAGAAAAACCTCGCCCGCATCAAGGCGACGCGCGCGCGGCTCGCCGCGGAGCTCGAGCGCCTCGGCTTCCGCGTACCGCCGTCGGAGGCGAACTTCGTGCTGGCGCGGCGACCGGGGGTCGATCTGGGCCCGGTCGCGCGCGCGCTCGCGGCGCGCGACATCCTGGTGCGCCACTTCGCCGTGCCGGGGCTCGAGGACGCCCTCCGCATCACGGTGGGGACGGAGGCGGAGATCGACGCGCTGCTGGCGGCGCTGCGCGCGGTGGCCGCGCCCTGATCGCTGCTCGTTCGTGAAGGAAGCCGGGCTCGCGAATGCGGAGAAGGTCGGGCAGCGATCCATGCTCTATGCGCGCCTCGCGTACTTCCGGGCGTCCGACGCGTGAGAAGCGACGCTACCGGGCGCCGGGTCACGGTCTGGCGGCATGAGCTCCTTGGTGCCGCCCTTCCGGGCGCGCCGCTCGGAAGACGCGCGCGGTCCCGCCTAATCCGCGCCGTCGTCCACGTCTTCGCCCTCGTCCGCCTCGCCAGGCTCGGGCGGGGCGGACGGCTCGGTCGTCGTGGTCGCTTTCGCGGCCTCGGCGGCGGCGCCCGGCTCTTCGACCAGGTCCTTCGGCGGCTTGTCGAGGCGCGCGTACATGTAGTCGCGCGCCTCGAAGACGGTCTCGCTCCCGGCGCGCATGACGTACGGCTTGCCGTCGTGCTTGGCGGCGAGGACGGTGCCGATCGGCTGCCCTTCCTTGTCGGTGAGGGTGATGCGGAGGTCGGGGTGGTCGAGGCCCCAGGCGGCCAGGTCCTTCGCCGGCTCGGCGGCGATGTCGGCGCCACGGAGGTCGCGGAGGTCGTCCAAGAGGGTCGCGATCGCCGAGTCCTTGGGCGTCTTCCCCTCGCCGCCCTCGAGCGTCCACTTGCTCTCGGCGCGTGCGAGCCTCACCGCGCCGCCGTCCTTCCGCTCGAAGGCGAGCTTGCCGACGCGCGTCGGGTCGAAGCCGAGCACGGTCTTGTCGCGGAACTGGCTCGGCGGCTTGGCGAGGGTGCGGAAGGTCCAGTCGCCGAGGGCGTACACGGTCGGCTGGTCACCGCGCTTGGCATAAATCTGCTTCTGCGTGCCCTGCGTAGTCTCCGCCCCTACCAGGAGCGCCTGGCTTGCGGCGCCGTCGGTGCCGGTTGCCACCGTGACGGTGAGGCGGGGCGCGGCGAGCCCGTACTTCCCGAGATCGTCCGGGTGATCGTCCGGGAAGTCGACGGCGCGCGTCGAACGCAGGGAGGACAGATACGAGCGGACCTCGGTCGTGTCGCCGGGGTGGTCGCCCGGCTCCACCGTCCACGCCTCCTTGTCCTTGCGGACGAGCGCCACCGTGTCGCCGTTCTCCGCCTTGATCTCGACCCGGCTCACGTCCTCGTCTTTGAAGGCCAGGATCGTCTTGTCGCGCACGTCCTTCACCTGCTTGTTGAGGCCGTAGCCGAGCGCCGAGGTGGTGAGGTAGAGCTTCGGCTCGTCGTCCTTGCGCACGTAGGCCTTGCCGCCGATGGCGGTGTTCTTGCCGACCACCAGGGGCGGCGGCTGCGAGCCGTCCTTGAGCGTGAGCTTGATCGTGACCGTCGGCTTGTCGAGGCCGAAGTCGGCCAGGTTCTGCGGCAGCTCGCCCAGCGTCTTCTGCACCTCGGCATCGGCGACCGTCGAGAGGACGCCCTTCACCACCGTGTCGTCGGCGGGCGCCTCGGCGGGCCGGACCAGCCGCCAGCCCGTGTCGTCCCGCTTGAGCTCGAGCTCGCGGTCCGGATAGGTGAGGACGACGCCGGTGACGGCGTCCTTGTCGATGCCGACGAGCTTCTCCTTCGTCCCCTCGCGCGCGGCCTCGGGCAGCTCGTAGACGTAGAGGTAGGTCCCGAGCGCGGCGACCAGGACCAGGAGGATGAGGATGCGGCGGATCACCGGGACTTCCGGAGCCACCACACGGCAATGCCGGTCGCGATCATGAACTGCGGGATGATGAACACGGAGAGGTAGAAGACCTGCACCGCCTGCTCTCTGGTCAGCTCGGCGCGCGAGGCGCGCACGGTGCGGCTGCGGATCGCGACCAGCTCCTCCTGGCCGACGAGCCAGCCGATGGCGTTCAGGAAGAGGTCGCCGTTGAGCCGCGCCTCCGCGAGCTGCTGGTTGTCGGCGAACATGGGCGTGCCGAAGACGACGAGGCGCGCCGCGTCGGGGGCCTTCTTCCCTTCGGGCGCCGGGGGCGGCTCGATCCCCAGGTCGTGCAGCTTGGCCTCGACCGCGACCGCGACGCTGAGCGGGCCCTTGCGGTCCTCGGGATCGAGCGACGCGGTCGGGTTCTTGCTGAAGACCTCGTCGACCTTCGTCTCCGCCCAGCTCGACGCGCTCGTCTTCACCAGCGCCGTCGCCGTGAGCCCCTTCTTGCCGGCCGAGTCGGGCTCGACGGTGCGCGTCTGCGGGTAGACGGTGTAGTCGTGGAAGTTCTGCGTGATGGGGTGCGCGCCGTAGGTCTTCGTGATCGGCTGGACGCCGAGCGTCGGGCCCTGGAAGAGCCGCACCACCTGGTCGATCACGATGTCGTTGCCGAGCTTGACGCCCCAGTCGGCGAGCAGCTTGGGGACCCGCTCGTCGCCCTGGCGCGGCCCGACGAGTGCGAGCAGGTGCCCGCCGCGCTTCAAGTACGCGTCGACGATCTGGACCTCGTGCTCGCTGAGCGGCCGCTGCACGCCCGCGATCACGAGCGCGCTCGCGTCGTCGGGGATCTGCTCCGCCGAGGGGAGCACGAGCGGCCTCACCTCGTAGTTCTCCTGCTCGAGGGCGAGCTTTGCGCCGGCGTAGCCCTTGGGGTCGTTCTGGTTCCCGATGTCGGCCTCGCCGTCGCCCTCGGCGAAGTAGACGATCTTCTTCGTCGTGCCGGAGACGCGGATGATGCCGTTGGTGACGCTCTCCTCGGTGGGGTTGGCGACGACGAACGACTCCTTGCCGTACTGGAGGTGCACGCTGTGCAGCGCGGTGATCTTCATCTGCTCGACCAGCGCGGGCTCCTTGTCCGGGTCGACGAGCCGGAACTTCACGTGGCCCGGGGCGGCGTACTGGTAGCTCTCGAGCAGGGTCTGGAGCTGCGGGTCCTGCCCGCCCTCGACGAAGCCGGTCATCGCGAGGTCCTCCTTGAGGGCCTCGACCAACTTCTTCGACTGCGGCGCGAGGGTGTAGATGCCCGCCTCGGTCAGGTCCCAGCGATGGTGACGGCGCGCGGAGATGTAGTTGCCGCCCCCCACCAGCAGGACGAAGAGGAGGGTGTAGACGAGGGCGCCGGCGCCGTAGCGCGTCGAGCGCTGGCCGAGGAGACCGCGGAACTCCTCGAAGCCGAAGGAAAGGTACGCGATGAGCAGGCCGGCGCCGAGGACGAGGTTCCCCAACACGTACAAGTCGCTCAGCGGCCGGTCGACGATGAGCGCGCCGGCGAAGCCGAAGGCCAGGAAGAGGAGGCCGAGGAGGCCGAAGAGCGAGCCCGACCGGCGCACGACTACCTCCAGCGCACGGACTCGACCGAGCGCAGGGTGAGGAAGAGAGCGATCAGGAGGAGGGTGGCGAAGTAGACCACGTCCTTGGTGTCGATGATCCCCTTGGTCATCTCGCTGAAGTGCTCGGTGATCGAGGCGTAGCGTACGATGCCGCCCGCCGCGCCCTGCATGGTCTCGCCGAGCCAGCCGATCGTGTAGAGGACGAGGAGCGCGAAGAGCGCGCCCACGTAGGCGATCACCACGTTGTCGGTGAAGGACGAGATGAGCGTGCCGATGGCCAGGAACACGGTCGCCATGAGCGCGAGGCCGAGATAGCCGGCCACCATCATGGGCACCTCGGGGTTGCCGTAGCGGACCAGCAGCCGGCCGAAGTAGCCCGAGAGCGCCACCATGAGCAGCACGAGCCCGAGCCCGCCCAGGAACTTGCCGAGCACGATCTCGCCCACGCGCACGGGCGAGGTGAGGAGGAGCTCGTAGGTGCCCGAGCGCTTCTCCTCGGGGAACATCCGCATGCTGATCGCCGGCACGATGAAGATGAGCAGCACCGACATGTTGTGGAGGAGCGGGACCACGACCATCTGGTTCAGGTTGAAGCGCGCGACCATCTCCGGGTTTCGCATCATGCTGTACATCTGCAGGGTCTGGTTGAAGGCAGAGAGGAGCGCGAAGAAGAAGTAGCCGGCGAGCGCCAGGTAGGCGGCGAGCAGCACGTAGGCGACCGGCGAGGAGAAGTACGAGCGCAGCTCCCGCCCGGCGATGGTGAGGACGTTGCGCATGCTCAGGTCTCCGCAGCGGCGGCGCGCGCGCCGTCGCCCGTGTCGCGCGAGATGGCCTCGATGAAGACGTCCTCGAGCGTCCGCCCGCGCATCAGGTTCGCGAGCTCGTCCTCCACCACGATGCGCCCGTCGTTGATGATGACCACCTTGTCACAGACCTGCGACACCTCGGGCAGGATGTGGGTCGAGAGGACGACGGTGCGCTTGCCGCCGAGCGTCTTGATGAGGCGCCGGATCTCGATGATCTGCCTCGGGTCGAGGCCGATGGTGGGCTCGTCGAGGATGAGCACCGGCGGGTCGTGGATGAGCGCCTGAGCGAGCCCGACCCGCTGCCGGTAGCCCTTGGAGAGGTGGCCGAGCAGGCGGTCGCGGACGTCCGTCAAGCCGCAGGTCTCGAGCACCCGGTCGAGCGCCCCGGCGAGGTCGCCGCGCGCCATGCCCTTCAGCCTGGCGACGAAGCGGAGGAAGCCGGCCGCGGTCATGTCGTTGTAGAGGGGCGGGCTCTCGGGCAGGTAGCCGATGCGGCGGCGGACCTCGCTCGACTGGGTGAAGACGTCGAAGCCCTCGACCCGGACCGTGCCGCTGGTCGCGGGCAGGAAGCCCGTGATGATGCGCATGGTGGTGGTCTTGCCGGCGCCGTTCGGGCCGAGAAAGCCCAGGATCTGCCCCGAGGGCGCCGTGAACGAGGCGTCGCGCACCGCGGCCAGCTCGCCGTAGCGCTTGGTCAGGTTGGCGACCTCGATCATCGAAAGGGTTTGGACTCCGGCGGCGGCCGAGAAATTCGAGGGGCGTATTAGCGGCGGCCCCACGGGATTGCAAGGCGGTGCGCTGGTTGGACTCGCCCGGACCCCTCTGCTAGCGTCCGGGCGCGGCACATGGGAACCGCCGAGCCGGCACCCCGGCCGCGCCTCTACCTGATCGACGGCAGCGGGTACGTCTACCGCGCCTTCCACGCCCTCCCCGGCCTGGGGACCTCGCGGGGGCTGCCGACGAACGCCGTCTACGGCTTCACCAACATGGTGGCCAAGCTCCTGCGCGAGGAGCGGCCGCGGCACCTGGCGGTGGTCTTCGACCTGCCGGGCGAGACCTTCCGCGACCAGCTCTACGCCGACTACAAGGCCACGCGCGCACCCGTGCCCGACGAGCTCCGCCCGCAGATCGGCTACGTGCGGAAGGTGGTCGAGGCGCTCCGCCTCCCGGTGGTCGAGGTGCCCGGGGTCGAGGCCGACGACGTGATCGGCACGCTCGCCCGTCAGGCGAGCCGGGCCGGCCTCGAGACCGTGATCGTGACCGGCGACAAGGACCTGATGCAGCTGGTCGACGAGCGCACCACCTGGCTCGACACCATGCGTGACCGCCGCTGCGGCCCGGCCGAGGTGCGCGAGCGCTTCGGGGTCGAGCCTGCCCTCGTGCCCGACGTCCTCGGCCTCATGGGGGACCCGATCGACAACATCCCGGGCGTCGCCGGCATCGGCGAGAAGACGGCCGCGACGCTGGTGCGCGAGCTGGGGCCGGTGGAAGAGATCCTGGCGCACCTGGACGCGGTCGAGCGTACCGGCGTCCGCGGCGCGAAGAAGATCCGCGAGGCGCTCGCGCGCGAGGCGGAGACGGCCCGGCTCTCGAAGCAGCTCGCGACGATTCGCTGCGATCTGCCCGTCCCGCTCGAGCTCGAGCGCCTGCGCTGGGAGGGGCCGGACCCGGAGAAGCTCCGCCCGCTCTTCGCCGAGCTCGAGTTCGCCTCGCTCCTCCGCGACCTCGTGCCGGGCGGCGCGGCACCGGAGGTCGAGCACACGGCCCCGCGCACGCCCGCGGAGATGCGCGCGGCGCTCGGGGCGCTGGCCGCCGCGGGCGTGGTCGGCGTGGTGCCCGTGGGCGCCCGGCTCGAGGGGCTCGCGCTCGCGGGGCCGAGCGGCCCGGTCGTCGTCGTCGCCGAGCCCGACGCGCCCGGCGCCCTCGCCCCGCTCATGGGCGACCTGGCCGTCGCCAAGCTCGGCGCCGACTTGAAGGCGCTCCGCGTGGCGCTCGCGCGGCGCGGCGTCGCGCTCGCGGGCCCCGGCTTCGACGTCGCGCTGGCCTCGTACTGTCTCAACCCCTCGCGCGCCGAGCACACCATCGCCGCGCTCGCCGAGGAGCTCCTGGGCGTCGGGCGCGACGATGGGGCCGATCCCACGCTCGCCGCCTGCCGCGCCGCGCGCACGGCCCACGCGCTGCGGCCGCTCCTCGAGGAGCGCCTGCGGGTGCACGAGATGGAGCGGCTCTTCTACGAGCTCGAGATGCCGCTCGCCGAGGTGCTGGCCGAGATGGAGCTGGCCGGCATCCTGATCGACGTGGCGGCGCTCGGGGCGCTGTCGGCCGAGTTCGCGGCGGCGCTCGAGCGCCTGATGGCGGAGATCTACGCGCTCGCGGGCATGGAGTTCAACATCAACTCGCCGCCCCAGCTCCGCACCGTGCTCTTCGAGCGTCTCGGCATCTCGCCGCGCGGCGTGCGCCGGGGGAAGACCGGGCTCTCCACCGACGTGGACGTGCTCACGCGGCTCGCCGAGCAGCACCCGCTGCCGGCCAAGATCCTCGAGTACCGCGCGCTCGCGAAGCTCAAGTCGACCTACGTCGACACGCTCCCGGCGCTGGTCGATCCCGCGACCGGCCGCCTCCACACCTCGTTCAACCAGACCGTGGCCGCGACCGGCCGGCTCTCGAGCTCCGATCCGAACCTCCAGAACATCCCGATCCGCAGCGAGGAGGGGCGCCGCATCCGCGCCGCCTTCGTCGCCGCGCCGGGCCACCGGCTCGTGTCGGCCGACTACTCGCAGATCGAGCTGCGCGTGCTGGCGCATCTCTCGGGAGACCAGGCGCTGATCCAGGCCTTCGCGTCGGGCGAGGACATCCACGCGCGCACCGCCGCGGAGGTGTTCGCGGACCGCCCGCCGGCGGAGGGCCGGCGGCTCGCCAAGGTGATGAACTACGGCATCGTCTACGGGATGGGGGCGGCCCGAGCGGCGCGCGAGCTCGGCGTCTCCCAGGCCGAGGCGGCGGCGTACATCGATCGCTACCTCGGCCGCTACCCCGGCGTGCGGGCCTTCATCGACGCCACCATCGCCCAGGCGCGGGCACGGGGCTACGTGACCACGATCCTCGGGCGGCGCCGCTACCTTCCCGAGCTCGGGGCCCGCGACCCGGCCGTGCGGCAGTTCGCCGAGCGGGCGGCGACCAACACGCCAATCCAGGGCTCGGCTGCCGACCTGATCAAGCTGGCCATGCTGGAGGTCCGGCGCCGCCTGGCCGCCGCGGGGGGCGGCGCGCGCCTCCTCCTCCAGGTCCACGACGAGCTGGTGCTCGAGGTTCCCGCCGACCGGCTCGCGGCCATCGCGTCGGCCGTGCGGGATGCCATGGAGCAGGTCTTCCCCCTCCGCGTCCCACTCGACGTCGACGTGCGCCCCGGCGCCACCTGGGCGGAGGCCCATTGACGCCTCCCGCGGCGCCCCGCCCCGGCCGGCGGGTGAATAGGCCGGGCGGCGACCCGTCTTACCTCCGGCGAGCGTTCCGTGGCTTCTAGCGACTGGGAGCTCGTCCAGCGCGCGCGGACGGGTGACCGGGACGCCTTCCGAGAGCTGGTCGAGCGCTACCAGCGCAAGATCGCCGCGCTGGCGCTCGGCATGCTGCGCAACAGGGAAGACGCGCTCGACATCGTGCAGGAGACGTTCACGAAGGCGTACCAGGGCCTCGACCGCTTCAAGGGGGACGCGGCCTTCTACACCTGGGTGTACCGCATCGCCTACAACCTGTGCGTGGACCAGCAGCGGCGGGCGGCGAAGGAGCCGCAGCTCACCCTCGACGCGGACGAGGACGCCCGCCCCGCCCGCCCCCTGGCCGCCGCCGACCTCCACCCCGACCAGCCCTTCGCGCGCGCGCGCGACGCCGAGATCGGCCGCCGGGTGCGCGAGGCCATCCGAGATTTGACCCCCGATCACCGAGCGGTCATACTCCTACGCGAGTTGGAAGGGCTCTCCTACGCGGAGATCAGCCAGGTGCTCGACTGTCCGAAGGGGACGGTGATGAGCCGCCTGCACTACGCGCGCCGCCAGCTCCAGCGGCGGCTGCGGGAGCTCTTGTGAGCGTCGCCCGGGTCATGACGTGCGGCGAGGTCGAGGCGCTGCTCGACGCCTTCGTCGATGCGGAGCTGCCCGCGGCCATGCTGCTCGCGGTCGCCCGCCACGCGGGCGCCTGCACCGCGTGCGACGCGGTGGTGCGCGAGCTGACGACGCTCCGCGAGGTGGTCGAGCGCAGCGTGGCGGCAGAGGCGGAGGCGCTCGACCTCTCGCGCGTGTGGCCGGCGGTCAGCCAGGGCATCGAACGCCACGACGTCCGCGTCGAGTGGCGCCGGCGGCTCCGCACCGTGCCCGCGTGGGGTGTCGCGCTCGCCGTGGCCGCGAGCGCGGTCCTCTGGGTGCGCAGCCCGGGGCCCGAGCCCCAGCGCGTCGCGGCCCGGCCGCGCCCGAACCAGACGGTGATCGAGCGCATCGACTCGAGCGGCCACTTCGAGCTCCGCCGCGAGCGCAAGAACGGCACGACGCTCATCATGGTGAGCGCCGACGGGGACCCGGCAGGCCAGTGACGCGCGAGGCGTGCCCCGTGGTGCTCGGGCTCGCCGTGGCGACGGTCGTCCTGCTCGCCGCCGCCCACGCGTTCGCGCTCGAGGTGCAGATCACGACGGTGCGCGCCGCCGAGCACGGCCCCTCCGACGCGCAGCTCATCGACCTCCGCCCGCGTCTCCGGCGCCTGGTCGGCTACCGCTCCTTCCAGATCGTGGGCGAGGAACGGCGCCGCTGCGTGTGGCAGACGAGCGAGGCATTCACCATCCCGGGCGGGCGGCTGCTGCACGTGATGCCCAGGGCGATGCGCGACCAGGCGGTGGTGATGCGCGTCAAGCTGATGGACGGATCGCGCGCGCTGGTGGATACGGACGTGCGGCTGCAGAATCGCGGCGTGATGCTCTTCGGCGTCGATCAGGACTCGCACGCCGCCCAGGGGGCGCTCATCATCATGCTGCGAGCGGAGGACTGAGATGGCAAACTGGGTCGAGGAGATCGGCAACCAGCTCTGGGGCGTGGCGGAGGCGTTCGGCGCCGAGATGCGCGGGCAGGGCCTGCTCTCGCTCCTGCGGCCCGTCGCGCCCTTCAACCGGCCGAGCTTCCTCGCCCCGGCCGTGACCGTGGGCGCGCTGATCACCTTCCTCATGCTCTCGGGGGTGGCGGTGACGGCGCTCGGCGCGCTCCTGACCGCGCTCCTCGCGCTCTACCTGCTGCTGGTCGAGGTGTTCGGGGTGACGGTCGAGCTGCACCCGTTCGGGGTGCGCTGAGCGGCGCTCAGCGCCCCGCCATCGCCGCGGCCAGGATCCTCGCCGTGCTCGGCCGCATGATGCGCGCGTCGACCTCGCGGCCCGCGAGGAGCGCCTCGCGCACCTGCTTGCCCGAGATGGTGAGCGGCTTCTCGCCCGGGTGGTTGTCCATCAGGTCGACGCGCCCGACCGACTCGTAGTAGGCGGCGAAGCCGACCTTGACGGGCGTTATCTTCAGGTCGCCCGGGAGCGCGTCGAAGATCTCCTGCGCGTCGAAGTCGCCCCAGATGGGCGTGCCGTCGTGGAAGGGCGCGTCGGCGTGCTTGCGCCCGACGACCAGCTCGGTGAAGCCGAAGTTCTGGCGGTAGATGCCGTGCATCACCGCCTCCTTCGGGCCACCGTAGAACATCTTGATGTCGAGGCCGAGGAGGATGACGCGGTCGGGCACCGACTCGCCGCGCACCCCCCAGAGCGTGGGGTCGCTGTCGCCCTCGCCGAGGGCGCGCGTCGCGATCAGCGCCTCGTAGGTCCGCATGCGCACGTCGGCGTGCACGTCGTCGCCCTTGGTCTCGCCGAGGAGGGGGTTGAGACACGCGCCTGCGTCGTGCCCGGCGCGCAGCAGCGTCTCGAGCCCGTAGACGAGCGCGTACTCGTGCGCGCGATGGAGCGGGTTGCGGGTCTGGAAGGCGACCACGCGCGTCCAGCCCTTGGCGGCCAGCAGCCGGCGCACCTCGCGCGGTGTCAGCACGTACTTGCCGAACTCGGGGTGCTTCGGCTGCGGCAGCACGCGCAGCCGGCCGCCGAGGAGATGCGTGTTGTCGGCGTCGCCCTTGAGCACCATGTCGGCGCCGGGATGATCGGTGCGCTCGGTGCCGTAGACGCTCTTCAGGTACTTCGTCTTGTCCCACGGGTAGACGTCGCTGATGGCGAGGGTCGCGACCACGGCGCCCGCGCTGTTCGCCAGCGCCACGGTCTGTCCGCGCGCGAGCTTCCGGGCCAGCTCGGCGGTCACGGGAAACGCGATCGGGATCGTCCAGGCGTAGCGCTCGCCGCCGCGATCGATCACGCACTCGTCGAGCACGCGGTGGTAGGTGGCCTCGTCCATCGGGCCGGTGAGCGGGGAGAGCCCGCCGTCGCCGAAGCGGTAGACGCTCGAGAGGTCGGCGTCGGAGACCGGCACCTTGGGGAGGCGCGCCGCCTCGGCCCGGAACCGCTCGACCTCGTCCGCCGGGACGGTCAGGGACACAGGCTCGGTCAAGCCGCCGTGGGGAGGGATCAGGTCGGGCATCGAGGATCCTTTCTCGGGCTCGGGTCGTTTGGGGCTAACTCACCCAGTTCTCGCACCGCGGTCTCGGGACCCGTTTGAACTCCCAGCCCTTGTGAACGGGTTCGAGGATCACCTTGTCGTTCGCCCGGAGGATCAAGAGCTCGTCGCCGCTGAAGCGGAACTCCTTCGGCAAGCGGACCACCTGGCTGCGTCCGTTCCAGAAGAGCTTCGCTCTCGTGCTCATGGATCCTGGCTAATCTATGCCCGATATGGGTCGTGGCGACAACGCGCTTGACGCCCGCTCCTCATCCCCGCGGCACGGCGAGCGTGATCCCGATCAGCGGCCAGTAGTACACCGCCACCAGGTTGAACGCCGCCCATGCGATCACGACCAGGATCGAGCCCGGCACGAGCATGTCGCGCAGGCGCAGATAGCCCGACGAGTACGCGATCGCGTTCCCGGGCGTGCCGACCGGGAGCGTGAAGGCGAGCCCGGCGGGGAGGGCGATGGCGGGGGCCATCGCGCGCGGGTCGATCCCGAACTGCTGCGAGATGCCGAGCGCGACCGGCAGGAGCAGCGCGACCACCGCCGAGTTGCTCATCACCTCGGTGAGCACGATGCTGATGGCGGAGAGGAGCGCGATCACGGCCGCGGGGCTGTGTCCCCACTGGCTGAGCAGGATCTTCGCGAGCCAGGCGGCCGCGCCCGAGCGGTTGAGGGCCGCGCCGAGCGCGATGGCGCCGCCGTACATCAGGAGCACGCCCCAATTGACGTACTGCTCGACGTCGCGCCAGCCGACGATGTCGAGCACGAAGAGGACGGTCACGCCCGCCAGCGCGATGGTGGCGAGCCCGAACTCCTCGCCGCCGACGATCCAGGCGGCGAGCGTGCCGAGCATGACCAGGCCGATCGCCCGCTCCTGCGCGGACGGGCGCCCCATGCGCAGCGCCTTCTCCTCGATGACCGCGTCGGCGTCGCGCACCGAGGCGACGTCGATCGGGAAGAAGCGGAGGATCACCGTCCAGCCGGCGACCAGGAGGACGGCGACCAGCGGCCAGGCGGCCAGGGTCCACTCCGCGAAGCTGTAGCTCTGCCCGCTCGACTCGTGCAGCATGCCGAGCGCGAGCGGTGCCCGCCCTCCGCCGAGCAGGGTCGCGATGCCGCCGATCGAGCTTCCCCACGCGAGCGCGAGGAAGAGGGCGCGCGCGTAGTTGCTCCGCTCGGGGCGCAGGCGGAGCACGCGGGCGATCTCCACCGTGATCGGAAAGGTCATGGCGGCGACCGCGTGCTCGGACATGAAGAACGCCATGAAGGCGTTCATCAGGTAGAGCGAGAGGAGGAGCGTGCGCGGCGTGTGGCCGAAGCGGCGCAGCACCGCGATCGCGATGCGGGTCGAGAGCCCGCACTTCATGAGCGAGGCGGCGAGGATGAAGGCGCCCAGGATGAAGAACACGGCCTCGTTGCCGAAGAGCGCGTAGGTGTCCTTGGCGGAGAGCACGCCGGTGGTGGGCAGGAGCACCATGGCGAGCAGGCTCGTCACCATGAGCGGGATGACGTTCGTCACCCAGTAGACGAGGCAGAGGGCGAAGATGGCGAGCGCGCTCTGCCCGGCGGCCGTGAGCCCGGCGGGCGGCTCCATGGCGCGCAGGGCGAGGAAGGCGAGGAGCCCGGCCAAGAGCACGACCGGCCGGTAGGTGTGCCCGGCGAGGATGCGCCACAGCGGCCGGGTGTCGATGATGACGTCGGCGGGCGGCTGGAGCCGTTCCTGCGGGCGTGACACTAGAGATGGGCCGCGTCGAACGACTCGCTCACGTTGCGCACGCGCAGGCGGCGGCGGAAGCGGGCGAGGCTGCGGGCGGCGAGTGCGCCCAGGCGCGAGCGGACGAGCTGCTGGACGGTGAGCGCGAGGCGGGCGCCGTCGCCCGCGAAGTGGCGCGCCTCGAGCGGCGTGATGCCGAGCGCCAGGTCGCGCACCCAGCCCATGTTGATGCCGCGGCGCTTGACGGTGCGGTAGAGGTGCGCGAGGACGGGCGTCACCTCGGCCGCCTCGGGCACCGGGTGCTCGCCGCGCAGGATGGCGGCCACCGGCACGACGCCCATCTCCGCCAGCGCGTCGATGCCGGCCATGGTCGAGTCCGCGGGCTCGAGACCGAGCACCAGGTCGGTCCACACGGTGCCGCTCGGGAACACCGTGGCGGCATGCGCGAGGGACTCCAGGTAGCGCTCGCGCCCGATGTAGCGCGCCCGTCCGATGCAGTGGCGGTTCAGCACGTCGGGGTCGAAGAGTTCGAGGTTGTAGCTGAGCGCGTCGACCCCGAGCGCGTAGGTCCGGTCGATCCAGGGGGTCGTGCGCGGCGGGTGGACCTGGGCGGCGATCAGCGTGTCGAAGTGCCTGCGCACCGCCTCGATGTAGGGGGCCAGGAAGGCGATGCCGCCGTCCTCGCTCTCGTAGTGGCTGGTGTTGAAGTAGACGAACTCGCACGCACCCTCGTCGAAGGCAGCGCGCACCACCTCGAGCACGTCGGCGACCGGGACCGCCTCGCGGTCGGCCGGCACGCGTGCGCCCTCGACGCAGAAGCGGCACGGCGTGCCGCGCACGCTGAAGCCGCAGGCGGTGCTCGGGTGCACGAGCAGGTGGCTGCCGCGCACGGTGGCGACCCGTGCCATGGGCGTGCCGCGGCTGGTGCGGCGCTCGTAGAAGGCGGGCCGCGCGATGGGGCGGACCTCGATGCGGGCGCTCTCGGCGCCGCCGGCGTCGCGGCGCACGAGGAAGTGCCGGCCGCCGTCGGCGAGGAGCGCGAAAGGCGAGCCCGCGGTGTGGCCCGCGTCGATCGGGACGTCGACGCGGACGTCGCCGGGCAGGACGAGCTCGAGCGGCCGCGCGGCGTCCCCGGCGGCGAGGCGGGCGGCGGTCGGGTCGAGGCGCGCGCCGCGCACGGTGAGCTCGAGCTTCCAGTGCGCGGGGTGGGTCATGGCGGTCCGGCGCAGCACGAGCAGCCCGCCGTCGCGAGGTCTCTCGCCGTCGCGCTGCCCTCGAAGCGGACCGTGGTCAGGCGGCCGCGCACCGGCGGCGAGACGAGGACGCGAAGCGCCTCGTTCGCCGCCAGCGCGCCGAGCGCCAGGCGCGCGGGGTCGAGCGCGCTGCTCGCAGCTCGGCCGCCGAGCTCACCGGGTCCGAGCGCCTGGCCCCAGCACCTCATGCACGGCCGTCCGACGAGCGTCGCGACCAGGAGCCGATCGCCGCCGAGCAGACCGAGGACGAACGGTCTGCTCGCCTGCTCGAGGCCGAAGGGCACGCCGTGCGCGGGGGTGTCGTCGGCGACCGAGGCGAGATCGAGCAGGCTGATCGCCACGTCGGCCAGCGGCCCCTCGATCGAGGTGGGATCGCGGTGCAGGCGGCAGTCGGGCGACAGCTCGGGCAGGGGGCCGACGCGCGCGGAGACGTGCAGCCTCCCGACGCCCGCCCGCCCGAGGAGGGTCACCGCCGCCACGGCAGCCGGTCCGGCGCCCGCCACCGCGACGCGCGCCGCCAGCAGCCGCTCCTGTCCTCGTCCGCCGACCTCCGGCAGCAGGATCTGGCGCCCGTAGCGCTCGATCTGCGCGTCGCTCAGCATCACTCGATGATGTTCTTCTCGATCGGCTCGACCGTGACGCCCTGGGCGCGGAACCACTCGACGGCGGCGTCGATCTCCTCCTGCCGGCCGTCGAGCTCGAGGGCGATGATCCCGATCTCCTCGCTGACGCTCGCGCTGCGCACGTTGAAGACCAGGTCGAACTTCCGGCTCATCTGGTAGATGAGCGGCTCCTTCACGAGCTTCTTGGGATAGGTCAGGTAGAACTTCCCGCGCGCGAGCGCGTCGGGCTTCGCCTTCGGCAGGCGTGGCGGCGGCATCCGCTTCATGACGTCGTCCCTCCGAGCTTCCCCCAGCCGACCCACATGTTGGTCGAGAGGTAGCGGTCGCCGAAGTCCGGGAAGAGCACCACGACCGTCCCCTCGCCGAGCGCGCGCGCCACCTCGAGCGCCGCCACCTGCGCCGCGCCGCTCGACTGCCCGAGCACGAGGCCTTCCTCGCGGCCGAGGCGGTAGACCATGTCGTAGGCGTCCTCGGTGTCGATGCCGAGCTTCCGGTCGAGCTCCTCCTCGTGATAGATGCCGGGCACGATCGAGGAGGCCATGTGCTTCAGCCCCTCGATGCCGTGGAAGGCGTCGGCGGGCTCGGCGGCGATCACCTGGACGCTCCGGTTCTGCTCCTTGAGATAGCGTCCCGTCCCCATGATCGTGCCGCCGGTGCCGATGGTGGCGACGAAGTGCGTGATGGCGCCCTCGGTCTGGCGCCATATCTCGGGGCCCGTGGTCTCGTAGTGGGCGAGCGAGTTGGCCTCGTTGTTGTACTGGTCGGGCTTGAAGTAGCGGTCGGGGTTCTCGGCCAGGATCTTGCGGCAGAGGCGGATCGCGCCGTCGGAGCCCTCGAGCGGATCGCTGTAGACGACCTTGGCGCCGAAGGCGGCCACCGTCCGCTTGCGCTCCTTGCTCACGTTGCTGGGCATCACCAGCTCGACCGGGTAGCCGAGCGCCGCGCCCACCATGGCGAGCGCGATGCCGGTGTTGCCGGAGGTGGAGTCGAGGATGGTCTTCCCGGGCACGAGCCGCCCGCGCGCGAGCCCGTCCTCGATCATCTTGAGGGCGGGGCGGTCCTTCACCGAGCCGCCCGGGTTGAAGCCCTCGAGCTTGCCCAGGATGCGCACCCCGGGCGCCACGCCGTCGCGCACGCGGCGGATCTCCACCAGCGGCGTGTTGCCGATCAGCTGGAGTGCGGAGGGCACGGCGAGCGGCCCGGCGGACGGCGAGGTCGGGCGGGCGAGGACGGCGCGCGCGGAGAGCATGGGATGGCCGCGCTAGCGGCCTCCCGCGATCGCCGGGACGATGGACAGCTCGTCGCCCGCCTTGAGCGGCGTGTCGAGGTGCGCGAGGAAGCGGATGTCCTC
>Ga0209156_10000656_pt1 | contig 29337 bp, 23 predicted proteins | sample GraSoiAngelo_124_FD_185881 | JGI IMG/M metagenome (GOLD analysis project Ga0209156, IMG submission 185881) | Grasslands soil microbial communities from the Angelo Coastal Reserve, California, USA - 14_0927_05_20cm (SPAdes) (version 2) | ecosystem: Environmental > Terrestrial > Soil > Grasslands... | reverse complement strand
GCGTCTGAAACGAAAATGTCCATCTGCGACTGAAACCAGCTAGGGTCATCAAGGGAGCCGGCCAAGATTCCCACAAACGGCGATTCCTCTCCTTCAAATTCGCCTCCCGTAATTCGGGATCCGCACTCTGGACAAAAACCGCGTTTATGTTTCCCGCGCCTGATACTGGGCGTCAGGTTGTAGCGCAGTTGTCCGCGCGTTAATCGAAACGCCTCTCGAGACAGCAATAGCCCGGGAGCGAATCCGCTTCCAGTCACCTGTTGGCAATCGCGACAATGGCACTTAAACATCATGATCGGCTCGGTGGTGCATTCGTAGCGAATTGCGCCGCAAGAACAGCCGCCTGTAAGCGGAATCTTCATGGTAGTTTCACTGTTAATCTGGAATTTCAGCTTCGACGAGTTTTGCCAATAACGTCAGCGATTCCTGCCAGCCGAGGTAACATGCTTCAGCGGGAATCACACTGGGCACGCCTTCCTGTACAATGTTCAATTCCGTTCCGCACGAAACTGGTTTGAGCGTGATGGTCGTCTGCATTTCGCCGGGCAGATTTGGATCGTCGAATTTGTCCGTGTAGCGAATGTGTTCCTGAGGTGTTAGTTCGACATAGGTCCCGCCGAAGGAATGGCTCTTACCCGTCGTAAAGTTCGTAAACGACATCTTGTAAGTGCCGCCAACTTTGACGTCCATTTGGTGCACCTTGCCTGTGAATCCGTTTGGCGGAAGCCATTTGGCCATTGCATCAGCATCCAGGAACGCTCGATAAATTTTTGCCGGCGTTGCCCGGAGCACTCGATGAAGTCGAATAGTGTTTGTTGACATAATTTTTGTTTGTTTCGATGTGGTTGCTGCTGACGCGGTAGTTTGGTTATGCCGCGTTGGTGTCCGGCTCAATAACTCCGAAGACGTTGCCCGCTGGATCTTCGGCGTAGGCGAGCCAACCGATTTTCGGAATCGCCATTTTCGGTACGCAGATTTTGCCACCGCTTTGTTCGATTTTTTTCATTGTCCGACCCAACGATTCCACGGCGATCGTGTTCAGAGTTCCGGGGCTTTGCCCCTCGCGCGGCCGAGTGATGCCACCATTGATCCCCGGGTCCTTATCGTCGCCGGTCGTGACGAGCCAGTATTCGATTGGGCCGCCTTCGAATTTGTTAAACTTCCACCCGAATACATCCTGGTAAAACGGCTGCACCGCTTCCGGATCGTCGGTGTAAATTTCAAAGTGAGTAACGCGATTCATGGCTTCTCCTCCTTTGTATGCTGTTTAATACTCGTCGTGACGCTGCACCCAATCCATCGTGAAATCGAGATGATCCTCGTCACGACCTTTAAACGCGCCTGTGCTTCGCTTACACGCTCGCGAACTCCGCTTCGCGCTTGAGTTCGCTTACAATCGGACATTCGCCTGCCACCGGCCTGACTTCCACGCGAACGCCGTACGGCAGACCTGGGCATTCCTTTGCGATAGCAACTGCTTCGTCGATCGTAGCGACGTCGAGAAGGAAATAACCGCCAATCGCCTCTTTGGATTCGGCAAATGGACCATCGGAGACGATGCGGTCCTTGCCCGAGACGATTTTGCCCTCGCGCTCCAACGGCTGTCCAGCCAGCGCTTTGCCCTGTTCCGTCAGGCGCTTGAACCATGCCATCCAGTCATCTGTGACCTTTTGCAGTTCCTCCGCCGAAAGCCCTTTGCGCAGGTCCGTGCCGCGAAATAGTAGCATATATCCGTTTTCGTTCTGTGTGCTCATAATGTTCTTAGGTTAATGTTTGAATGTTGATGATTTTCTTTGTTTCAATAATACGACGAACGAGCTGCCAGCTTTTGGACAATTATTTCGCGTTTGGGTCGCTCTGCCAAATACCGAACGCATTGCCCTCGGTATCCTGGCAGACGGCGAAGTAGCCCATTTGCGGCACCGCCGTTTTTCCCATGCAGATTTTCCCGCCCAGTTTGGCGATTTTATCCGCGTACTTGTCTACCGAATCCACGCTGATGTAATTCACGACTGGCTCTTGCAGATGCTTGCGTCTCTTCAACGCGCCATCGGGAGTATCATCGGCACCACCAGTGTCAATGTGCCAATACTCGCCTCCACCGGGAAATGGATTGATCTTCCAGCCAAACAGATTGCTATAAAACGCTGTGGCGCGCTCCGGATTGTCCGCCGGAATTTCAAACCAAACGATGTTTGCAGCCTGTTGTTTCTCTGAATTGCTCATATTTTAACCTTTCTGTTGAGTTGATGTTTGGAGATACGACGGACGAGTAATCCGATTTAGGACAATTTTTTTCCTAAGCGGTCTCGCCGTCGACGCAGCGCTGCAGTCGTTTCAAAAGGAAGGCTCGCTCCGATTTGGTTTCAGCGAGTTCGAATGCCTTGCGGAATTCCTGCGCAGCGGCTTGACGATTGTTTAATCGCATCTCGAGATCGCCGATCACCGCGTACAACAAGTAATACGAACTTAACTTTTCTCGACCGCGGATACTGCGCACTGCGTCCAATCCTACCTTCGGACCGCGAACACTCGCTACTGCGACCGCGCGATTAAGGGCGATCACAGGCGAATCATCGAATTCCGTCAATCGATCGTAGAGCGACAAAATCCGGTCCCAATCGGTCGATTCGTAATGAATCGCCATTGCGTGACAAGCTGCAATCCCTGCCTGAAGATGATATTCGCTTGCCGCGTCGCCTGCAGCCGATTCGCGTAGATGCGAAATCCCACGAGCGATCATCGCCTGGTTCCAGCGCGTCCGATCCTGTTCTTGAAGCCGAAGCAGATTGCCTTCGCGGTCTTCGCGCGCGGCAAGCCGCGCCGCGTTCAACAACATCAAAGCAAGTAACGCATGCGTCTTCGGCTGGTTGCCCGCCAGATGTTGTGCCAGCAATTCCGTGAGACGGATCGCCTCTCTGCACAGTTCTTCACGCACGAGGTTGTCGCCGCTCGACGCTTTATAACCTTCGTTGAACAGCAGGTAGAGCGATTGCAGGACGCTGTCGAGACGGCGCGCCAACTCCTCACCGGCAGGAATCTCATATGGCACCCGCGCCTCCTGGATTTTTTGTTTCGCTCGCGTCAGGCGCTTAGCAATCGCCGCTTCCGTCGTGAGAAATGCGCGACTGATTTCCGTTACGCTAAAGCCGCAGAGTGTTTTCAACGCTAGCGCCACCTGCGCTTCCGATGGAATGACTGGATGACAGCAGACGAACATCATCCTCAACCGGTCGTCCGCGATTTCATGCTCCGAGAAAATTGCAGCTCCCGGTGTTGATCCGTCCCGCTCGATCAATCGCGCAATTTCGGCTTCTTTCGCGTGGAAAATCTTTTGCCGGCGGATTACGTCGAGGGCCAGATTACGCGACGCCCTTATAATCCACGCTGAGGGATTTTGCGGGACCCCGCGATACGGCCAGGTCTGCAACGCGCGCGAGAGTGCCTCCTGCACCACATCCTCCGCAAGATTCAAATGCTCGATCCCAAAAATCCGGGTCAGCGTCGCGACCATCTTTCCCGATTCATCACGGAAAAGATGCTCGACGAGTTTGGAAACGCCGGTTGGTTCTACCATCACAGAAGTATCGCTGTGCCATACGCGCATTATTTCCAAAGGCAATGCGTGATTGTTATGATTTGAATAGTTGATGAAATACAACCGTCTCTCTGTGCTGGCGCGATAAAGCGCTAGATGTAAGAGCCAGCCAGGCCATGGTCACGCGACAACTTGTTCAACCAGAGCAGTTCAGGTTTAAAGACGACGGCATTTTTCCAAACAGCGTGCTGCCATTGCTGGTGTACAGGCACGCACTCACCGCCGACGGTCACGATCCCGCTTCCCTTCTTGAGGAACGCTTCGCTGACAATGACTGGTGTAATTCGTGGCGAAACGGTGTGTATTCCTTTGCTCATTATCACAGCACCACGCATGAGATTCTCGGTGTCTACTGTGGCGCCGCGACACTGAAAGTTGGCGGTGAGCGCGGCAGGAATCTGGATGTGCAGTCCGGCGACGTAATTGTGATTCCAGCTGGCGTCGCTCACCAAAAACTCGATGCGAGCTCGGACTTTGCCGTTGTTGGCGCTTATCCGGATGGACGCGATTGGGACTTGCTCCGAGGCCGGCCCGGCGAGCGGCCCGAAGCCGATCGCAAGATCGCCGCTCTGCCAATTCCAGATAATGATCCGATCTATGGCGCGGAAGGTCCGCTGCGACAGGTTTGGGAAGCCATTTAGCGCCACGGCGCGCCATTAATGTCAGCCTAGGACACCGTCCCAGGATTGATCGCACGCGACGAAAACGCCAGCGCTGAAGGCGCGCCCACTTTTCATACCAGCTTGCACATGTTCTTCTGAATTGAAACGGACTTACAGCGCTTGTTTCGGACGATTTCAAATTCCTGGGCGATGCTCCCAGGCTTGTATGAGGCAGCGCCTTTGGCGCTTCACATACACAAACGTCAATGATCGCGTCCTGGCCTGAGCAGCGTAATCTTGACGGATGAGATCAACACAAAACCGTGCTGCTTCAAAATTTCGCACGATGCACGAGTCCGGTTGTTTCGTGCTTCCGAACCCGTGGGATATCGGAACGGCGATTTATTTGGAACAACTCGGATTCAAAGCACTCGCCACGACTTCGGCAGGCTTCGCCTTTTCGCGTGGCAAACCCGATGGCGGAGTTCCGCGCGATGAAATGCTCTCTCACATCCGCGAAATTGTCGAAGCAACCACGCTGCCAGTGAATGCCGACTTCCTCGGCGGCTACGCCGATGAGCCTGAAGATGTCGCGGCAAATGTGCGACTTTGTCTTGCGACTGGAGTTGCCGGTTTATCCATCGAAGACAATACAGGTCGTGCCGACACCCCACTCTATGAGAAAAAGTTAGCAGTCGAGCGCATTCGCATCGCACGCGCTGCGATTGACGATTCAAAGAGTGGCGTGGTGTTAACCGGTCGTTGCGAGGCGTGGCTGGTGCGGGACCCCAATCCTTTGCACACCGCTCTCGAGCGACTCACCGCCTATGCTGAAGCGGGCGCCGATTGCCTCTACGCACCGGGCGTCAGTAATCCTGATGAGATATCACAGATCGTGAAAAGCGTTGCACCGAAACCAGTCAACATCCTTGTTTCAGGATTCAATCATCAGCTGTCAGTTTCTCAACTGGCCGAACTTGGTGCGCGCCGCATCTCTGTCGGCTCTGGTCTTGCGCTAGCCGCGTGGGGCGCATTTCTCCATGCCGCGCAGGAGATCAAAACGAACGGCATATTTAAGGGTCTGGCCAATAATGCTGCTTCTGCCGAGCTGAACGAACTGTTTGAAGAGAAACGCTGATGGTCAGGGCCAAGTCGGAGCAAGGAATAGCGGATCCGACACAGAGCATACCAACAGCAATGCGATTGATCGCCGCATAGCCTTGGTCAAAGCAATTCTGCAAGCGCCTCGTGCATTACCGCCGCTGTCCGCTCGATATCGGCGGGTGTGTGAGCTGTGGAAATGAATCCGGTTTCAAATTGCGATGGCGCGAAATAAACGCCGCGCTTCAAACAGGCATGGAAAAATCGGGAGAACATTTTCAAGTTGCTTCGTTGAGCGCCAGCAAGATCGATAATTGGACCAGAGGCAAAGAACATACAAAACATCGAGCCGAAGCGATGAAACGTGATGTCGATCTTCACGTGCCCGCCATGAGACGGATTCGCTGCGGCGAACTCAATCGCTTCCCGCGCAAGCTTTTCAAACTGTGCGCCCAATTCTTCGAGCAATTTCCAGCCGTTGATCCGCTCGAGCTCTCTTAGCTGTGCCAGCCCGGCGGCCAGCGCCAGCGGATTGCCTGATAATGTCCCAGCCTGATAAACCGGGCCGTCCGGCGAAAGCAGGTCCATGATTTCGGCGCGTCCGCCAAATGCGCCGACCGGTAATCCGCCGCCAATAATTTTCCCCAGCGCGGTCAGATCGGGTCTAACTCCGTAAATTTCCTGTGCGCCGCCACGCGCCACGCGGAAGCCGGTTATGACTTCGTCAAAAATCAAAAGGGCGCCGTTGCTTGTGCATTCGTCACGCAATCTCTGCAGGAAATGGTGAGTTGGAAAATAAAGACCGGCGTTCGCTGGGATCGGCTCCAGAATTACCGCTGCGATTTGGCCTTTGTTCTCAGCGAAAGATTTCCCTACAAGATGCGCGTCATTGAACGGCAGCGAAATTGTGAGATCGGCAAATGCCTGTGGCACACCTGCGCTGCTCGGTTGGCCGTGCGTCAGCGCGCCGCTGCCGGCTTTCACCAGTAATACATCGACGTGCCCGTGGTAACAGCCGTCGAACTTGATGATCTTGTCACGTCGTGTGAACGCGCGTGCGAGGCGAATACACGACATTGTCGCTTCCGTACCGCTGTTCACCATCCGCAGTTTCTCGATCGACGGTATCCAGTCGCTGATCAACTCCGCAATTTCCACCTCCAGCGGATTTGGAATTCCAAAGTTCAACCCGCGCTTGGCGGCGCCGCGTACTGCCTCTACAACGGCCTTTGGTGCGTGACCGAGAATCGCCGGGCCCCAGCTGCCGAGGTAATCGATGTATTCCTTGCCATCGACATCCCAAATTTTCGCGCCCTCCCCGCACGCTACGAAAAACGGAGTCCCATCAACGTTGCGAAACGCGCGAACAGGCGAATTAACGCCGCCGGGAATGCGCTTCTGCGCGCGAGCAAACAATTCGGCTGACTTCGTCACGCCGCCACGATAATCGGATTCGTTGAAGCGTTAAAGCGTTCAAGGGTTGAAGCGGGGGAATTGTAAAGGCGTTTGTGCCAAACGCCTATCGATCTACGGTCAACGCTTGACTCCGAAAGCTTTCGCGAGTTGCTACAAGCGCCGCTACAACGATATTGTCCGCTCTCGCACCATTGGCGGGGTAGCCAAGTGGTAAGGTCGCGGTCTGCAAAACCGCTATTCGCGGGTTCGATTCCCGCCCCCGCCTTTACAACGCGCTCGGATTTGATGGACACCGTGGCCTTTGTTTCACGGGCCGGTTCGATTGATTCGCTTTCTCCCGAAAGCTCACCCGAGCGGGCTTCGTCTATGTCGCTCGGCCCCCACCGGCTCCATTCCCGCCCCCGCCACTTTCAATTGCGGCGAGCGAAGCCTGACGACGAAGGTGAGAAATCTCCTGTCACGCAGGCCAGCGCCTGCGCTTCGCGGCTGATACACGCCTTACCTCGGCGCTGTAGCAGGCGCTTGTTTCGCAGAATGTTGGACTGAAGTGTTTCCTGTTGTGATCGCTTCAGCGCCAAACGGCGGGCCCGCTTTCGCTGGGAACAGCGGTCGTAACACCGCGAACGCTTGCGAAGCGAACGCAATGGAAACAACTACGGTCACTGCTGCACACTTCATGGTGGGCGCTCTTATCAGATTCCGACGGCATGACAAGTAAAATTTTTACCTAGGTGAGTCGGGATTCGTTAAAACGTTACATCGTGGCAAGCCCACGCTTGCCGCGCCGTAGTGCAGTGACGCCAGCGCCCGGTGATTTGTAAAACGTTACGTTCCCCGAAAGAATCTTTTCAACTTTGTAACGTTTTATCGGTTCAACTTGGCGGAGCTAGATTCCAGTTTCCGATTTCCCGTTTCAGATTATTTTCCACGCCGATGCCACAGTTTGCTTATCGTGCCCGCAATTCGCAGGGCGGCCTTGTTGAGGGCGTGCTCGATTGCGCAGATCGAGCTGTCGCCATCCGCCAAATTGAATCGCAGCAATGCATTCCGGTCCGGATCGAGTTAGTCGAGCCAGAGCCCAAGGCGATCCAACGAGACGGTGCGGGCGGACCCATTTTTATGCAGCGGATCTGGGGCGGCCGGAAACCCGAAACGCAATTCGGAAAGAAATCGCCGCCCGATTCGCCGGCGGCTCCCACGAAGAACCTAAAGATTCCGCACGGGCAATTGCTCATTTTTACCGAGCAGCTTGCCCATTTGCTGCAAGCAGGAATGACGCTGGACGAAGCGTTGTCGGTTTTGGAAAAACGTTTGAAGCAGCCACGCGTTCAGCAAATGACTCATACGTTGCACCAGGGCCTGGTCGACGGCCGTAGTTTTTCACAGGCCTTGAGTGAGCTACCGCGAATTTTCCCGCCGCTTTATGTAAATTTGGTGGCTGCGGGCGAGGCTAGCGGTGCGCTCCCGCAAATTCTGCTTCGGGTAGTGAAGCATTTGACGCAGGCAAAAGAACTGCGAGATCGCGTGCAACAAGCCTTGATTTATCCGGCATTTCTCGCGCTGGCTGGCGCCGTTCTCGTTACTATTTTTATCACGTTCATGGTGCCGCAGTTGAGCGGGTTCATGGCGCAAACTGGCGGCGCGCTTCCATTGCCCACTCGGATTCTGCTGCAAATTCACCATGCGATCACGGGCTATTGGTGGGTGGGCCTGCTAGTACTGGTCGGCGCCATCATCGGTTTCCGCGCCTTGGTCCGCAGTGAGGAAGGGCGCATCGGATGGGACCGGTTCCGGTTGCTAGTCCCTGGATACGGACGGGTCATTCGCCACAGTTACTACGCGCAATTCTCGCGAACACTGGGAACTTTGATCGAAAATGGAATTCCGCTCCTTCGCGCGCTTGATCTGGTGACTGAAATCGCCGGCAACCGTTTTCTCGAACTTAAGCTCCGGGAGGTGCGCAGGGCAGTCATCGATGGCGCGACACTCTCCGCTGCTCTGCAAGAGCAAAAAATGTTTCCAGATTTGTTTACCGACATGATGGCAGTAGGAGAACAAACCGGGCATTTCGCCGAGACCATGCAAGCTATTGCTGACGTTTATGAGCGCGAACTTGACCGGAGCGTTGGCGTAATCTCGCAATTGATTCCACCAATCATCATCGTGATAATTGCCGTTCTCGTTGGGCTCGTTGTTTTCAGCATTCTGTCGGCGGTGTTTGAAATGACACACAGTTTGCAATTCAGGCCGCATTGAAAACTGAAAGCTTGCAAAGCAGGTTGTGCGCGAATAACCTCGCGAGCTCAATGTTAAGTCGCGTTGCTCTTGCGATCTTCTTTGCTGCGGTTTGCCGCGTAGGCGCGCAGGAAGCTTTGAGCGAGGCCCTGCCCTCGCCCGCTGAAATCACTCCGCAACCTCTGCCCGAAAGCGCCTGGCTTGATTTGCGCCAAAATGCGCCTCGAAATTCAAAAACCCAAAATGCACCGGCATGGGTCGAAGCGCTCACTCTTTTGCCGGGCGAGGCGACGGAAGGCGGTGGTACTTCGAAGAGCATCTTTCGCATTCGCGTGGCGCAGCCAAGTTCCGATTATCACGTTCTTTTTTTCCGTTTGTTCTTCGATGACAAACAAAATCAGCAGCCTGAACTAATCGCGTGGGATGAATCTGGCACACACATTTTGCGTTCAGGCGCTCTGGGTGTGGGAATGAATCTGCCCAGCTCAGATTCGGTTCTGATCCCGATGACCGGGGCCTCCGCTATCGATATCGAGGTGCCCGGTGATGGAAAGACGATCCGGGCAGCTTATCTCGATTGGATGACAACCAGTGAAGTAGCGCATCCGGTGAACGCGGAACATCGCGATGTGATTCCCGAACCGTTCTCATCGGCGCCGGCGCTACACGCGCCCCCCGAGGACGTTGAGAACTTTGGAACCGTCACTGCAACTCTCGCCCCTGACCCAATCCGGATTGATGGAGAAACTCGGGAAAACGCCGTGTTTCAATTTCCAATTGAAGCGCAACCGCTGACAGCACTGCTCACTTTCGAAATCGCCAATCCTGCCATTGATGCTGCACCGGAAATTTTTGTTAATGGCCAGGATATTGGGCCGGTTTCTCTAACGCTGCCGGAGCTGGCGGACCCGGGTTACCGCGGCGAAATGGAACCGCTTACGACGCAAATGCGTTTTCATTATACCGGGTGGCTGCGCGCCCAGAAAATTTTGCCGGCCACAGCCTTGAAAGTGGGACCGAATGATCTGGTTATCGCCAACGGAGTTGGCAGCGGGTCATCCGCCATCCGCGCGACGCAGATTCAATTAAAGTATATTTGGGACAAGTCGGATTATCTTTTGCGCACCAGTCGCTAGCAATTCTTGAAGACCCGGGTAGTGTAATCGCGCACAGGAGGGACGGTTACTCCTTTATTTAAATGAGAAGGAAAAGAAAACAACAGGGCTTCACGCTACTGGAGATCATGCTCGTGGTGAGCATCATTGTGATCATACTAGGAGTAGCGATTTCAAAACTCGGCAATACAACTGCGATCGCCAAAAGCATGCGCGTGCAAGCCGACGTTCAGGCGATCAAAACGCAGCTGCAACTCTACGAAAGCATGAACGGTTTTTATCCAACAACGGAACAGGGTTTGCAGGCGCTGGTGACCCAACCGCAGAACGACCCGCGACCTGCTCGCTGGTATCAGTTGTTCAAAGAAATGCCAACAGATCCCTGGGGTAACGGTTATATTTATCGCAATCCTGGTATGAAAAACCCGGGCGGCTACGATTTATTTTCGGCAGGACCCGACCGGCAAGCGGACACAGGAGATGACGATTGGGGTGGCGGTTAGCCGCTGTGCGACCCTTGAGCCCTAGTTCTTCGCGGGCGGTGCCCGAGAAGGCACCTTGGATGACGCTCCTGGCATTCCTGGGTTCCGCTGAATCAAGCCACGCGAACGGGGCCGAGCGGCGTCTCGAGAGGGCATCAACTGTTGTATTTCCGCGGGCACGCCAGCAGGTAACTTCGGTAAGACTGGGTTAGGCACGCTAGCAGGGTTAGTGACCATCGGTGCAGGCATGGGCGGCGTTAACGCTCTGGACACAACACCTGCATTCGGCGCGGGCTGCGACAAGAGCGCCTGATTAAATGTGATAGTCGCAAAATTTCCATCCTTGCTAATTGTCACCTTGGTCGCGCCCACTTTGTCCGACCATTCGATATTGGCTATGCTATATCCGTCCACTGGTTCCCTGGTCGTAAGATATTTCTTGAAATTGTGGTCGGAAGTGGAAGCGAGCGTCACCATATCGCCGTCGGGTGAACGCGCGGCGTTCGCGATGTAAAGATCTTTTGCAAAATCGGGTGTAGCCGCAGGCGCCGCCATCGCCGTAGCGATTGCGAACGGCGAATGATCCACCATCTTTGAGTAGCGATCGAAATTAAACTGTGGCGGCAAAACTTCCTCAGCCTGACTGTGGATCACCCCGAGAAGAGCGAGAATCAACGTTAGGGTAATAGAATATTTCATAAGTCTATTCCTTATTATTACTTGGTTCGTTGCGCCGGTGCAAACCAGCGGGCGATTTTAAATTTGCCGCGCATCATTGTAGGATCACTACCATCGATGACCAGATTAACATTTTCGAACACGATAAAAGTGTCCGGTCGTTGCACATCGTAAAGGAAATGTACGAGCGGCGGCCACGGACTTTTAGTTTCAATCGAAGCAAAAACCGTTTGATGATAGGGAGTGGTCTCCCCCGAACCAATTGCTGGATTCTCGATGAGGACGTTGTATTTGCCAGCCACCTCCCTTAGTTGATCAAGCAGGGCGGAGGCTTCTGCCGGATTATTGAGGACGGGTTGATGCTTCCGGATCCATTCCTCGCGTTTCGTCCAGAGATCCCGTTCTTTCACGTAGAGAGCTTGCTCTGCTAACTTGGCTCGACGTTCCACCACTTCCTTGTGCGCACCTCCGAGTGCGCCCAGGACCCGACTCAAAATCCAAAGATTGAGCAGCACGAAGACAGTGCCGGCAACTATCCATGAGAGCACGCGCTCGCGTGGATTCATTCGGTGGTACCACGCCGGCATCATTTTGCTCTTCCTTCTATTCGAAACTGCGCGTGGTTATTGGACAAAATGCGAGGCGCAGCCATGTCAAATTGAAACGCTCGCAAGTCTGGATTTTTCTTTATTTTCTCAATGAATTGGTACGCCAGAGCAGCCGTGTTCGCTTCGCCGTCGACGGAAATCTGCCGCGCCGACTGGTTGTACGCCGTGATGCGCACATCGGCGGAGGGCAGGCTTTCAAAAAGATGCAGCAGGATTTCAACTGGATAGTAATGCCCGTCTATCGCCGGTGCGAGCGCTTTCCACTTTGCCTCTGTCGCGCGCACGAACTCAGTCCCAGGCGCGTCCTGCGCTATACGCCTGTCAAGGCGCGCTATCTGAAACCGCAATAGGCCGAGATACGCCAGCAAGAGTAAGAGAAGCGCGCCATAAGCCCCGCCTATCCAAAGAAGCCGTCTTCGCCATTCGGCTTGCTTTATCAATTGCAACCGGCGCCGTCGCCAGGTTTCCGGTAGAAGGTTCAGTTTGACCGGCGCGGGTGGCAGCTCGATGCCAACTATCTCGGTCGGGCTGGATAAAATTCCCTGTACGGTGTCGCGCATTTCATAACAGGTCTCATCCAACAACACATTCGGAGAGGAGGCGTCTATTCCCTCTAGCTCGGCACTCAGTCGCAGCTGCGGCAATTCAATTTGTAGCTGCTCGCCGTTGCCGCCTTCAAATACCCGAGCAAGGCTTAGCTTGCCATTCTCTGTCACCACGTAAACGAGCGTCTCGCCCTCTGGATAAATAAAAACAGCACTGCCACTGGGGGCATGAGTGCTAGCGCGTTGTGCAGCATACACTGTAATTTGTCGCGGGATGTAACCGCGCTCCAATAACGGAGAAGCCATCTCAGCAAGTTGTTCGTTCCTTATTGCGACGGCTGAAACCACGCTCTCGCTCTCCTTTTGCTCGATCAGCTCGAAATCCGTTGTCACTTCATCAGCCGCGAACGGCAGCAGCTTCTCGATCTGGATGCGAATCATTTCCGGAAACTCAGCGGGATCGGCGCTCGGCAGACGAAATCGCTGGGCAAGCACGGCCGAAACGGGCAAGCCAAGCACAAAATCGTCAGTCGCAGCAAGTAGCGGCGCTGCTTCTTCCAACGTTTGCAGCTTGCGGACGTTCCACGAGCCGTTTTGCTCAGCCGCGCGGAGAAAATTCCAGCCGTGTGCGGTTGGGATTATGAAAATAGATGGCATCCCGGACTCGATATCAAAGCTCCTTCCAACTGAATACTTGAGGACGACCGATTCCTATTACTTGTTTTTGCACTACCATCTCCACGGAGCGCGTAACACCGCGTGATTTTCCCGCGCTCAAGATGCGGAAGACAGCATTGGGACTTTTGAAGACGACTGGGGTTTGAATTCCTTTGAGCAGCAACTGCGCGTTGTTGAGGCCAAGCATAGCAAACGCCGCTTGTTGATCCAACTGGCCGTCGTCGGCTGTTCCATCGATTCCATCCGGCCCCTGGCGCACTTGCAGGAAGCGATCGACAAAATCATCTGGTATGCCTAAAGCGCGTAACACCTCGCGTGAGGCATAGGCGAGATCGATGGCGCCACAAGTGGGTGCGACGGTAAAATCATTGTCCCAACCGGGCTTCGAAGTGAATTCGGTCCATCCACAAATTTTCTTGAGCTCTTCCACGGAAGTCAGCGGCGCATGCGCGGGATGGTAATCGTCGCCCTCTGGGCATGCGTTCAAATGCTGAAGCCCTTTCGTTGGCGACACCCAATCGAGCAGGGAATCTATCATGACGTCGAGGTCGTTTAGGTCTATGCCTTTGAGGTTGAGATATTGACGGAGAATTGCCAGCTTGTTCGGGTCTTCCCCTTGGGTGAAGAAGTTCAAGTTTAGGCGACCACATTCCCCGGTGATCCGGACGTCGTAACTTTCCCCGTCGCCAACTTGTCTGTGCAAGTTTGGCGAGCTCGGCGAGATCTCCCGACTTAGAGCAACGTCGGCCCCCGAACACGCCATTGCTTCAGCTTCCAACACACGATTCGCATTGCTTGAAACCGCAAGGCGCGAATTGATGTTGAGCGCCCACGCAATCACCATCGCGCTAAGCAAAAATAACGCCCAAAGCGCCAACAGCAGCGCCGCGCCCGCATCTGATTTCAAACTTCCAAATGGCCTTGTCATAGAATCGACAGCGCTTAATACGGTGTTCGTCTCAGGGCGATAATTGCTTCCCATGGCACGGCTGCATCGGTACGTTCCACTTTAATCTTGATTAGCCAGGGCAACCCATGACTTGGCCATCGCGGCGACCAAGTATTCGTGCCCGCATTGAAGTAGTTGATTTCAAGGCTGGTCACATTTTTGATCAATGGCACCCAGGTTTCGTGTCCTTCTCCGATGTCGGAATCGTTCTTAGGTTTTCGCAAAAGACCAAGATCCAGCCGGCTGCTCTTTTCGTTTCCCGGTTGCAACCGCAGGGCAACGGTAAAGTCATTCGGCGCATAGCGTGTAAGCAGTCCGGGGCCCGCGCCACAGCTCCATCTTACTTCGTCCCGCTCGCGATCGCCCAACTTGAACGGCTCTCCTGTCATGTTGGCTCGGAACGGACTCAAGCTTTGCCACTCTGCTGTGAGCAGTTCACGCAATCCGTCATATTGCGCGTCCGCGGCAGCCGTATCCGATGAGACATACAGCGCAGTCATGTTCGATTGCACAAAACGAAAAATCGCCACCGACATAATTCCCAAGATCCCCACTGCCAGCATGATCTCGATCAATGTGAACCCAGAGGAATTTTGAATATTCAGTCTGCTTTTATCCGGGTCGGTAAACATAAAACTGAATCTGCTTCGACCGCGGGAGCGCGGCGTGCTGCCATTGGGCAGTCAACGTCACAAGATTAATACCGCTAAGGAGTGTGTTGTCCGGTTCGGTCAGGTCAGCGGGAACGCTTTTCTGGATCAACTTTACCATGCCATAACCGCTTTTGATCTTGAATTCTTTTTCAGAATCGGGCAGGCCCGGCGCAGCTTGAATCTCCGCCATGCGATCGGACAGAATCTGTCGTACGACGCTCTCTTCCGCGCTGATGCTGCTCGCATTGAGGCAATTTTCTACGGCGCGTCCAAGCGCGATGACGCCGATGGCAAAAATCGCTACGCCGAGCAAAACCTCGTACAGGGCGAAAGCCCGATAAACATTTCGGATTTTTGATTTCGAATTTCGAACTTTGTTTTTGTTACCTTGCTGCATACTGCGTAACCTCCGGCTGCGCCGTCAGAGGCGAGTAGTTCGCCGTCCACAAACCAGCGGGGCTTTTGAACTGGACAATCGCCGGCTCGCAGTTCCCCGATGGCCAGAATATCCACTCTGCCGGATGCTTTTCGGCCAATGCTGCTGGCAACGAGAGGCTCAGCAACGTTCCCTTGCTGAGACGAAATTCCGCTGCCGATTTGACTTCCTCGTCCTCTGCAAAAACTTCCGGACGCAACAGAACGCTGTTTTTGCTCCAAACAATTAGGTAAGGGCGACGTTCAGTCACGCTTCGCTCGTGTGCCTGGCGCACAAGGTCGTTGAACCCATTGAGGGATTGGTTCAGTCGCCTGCTTGCGACCACGCCGGTCATGCTGGGCACCGCCAGCATAAGCAGGAGCATCAGTATGAAAATGGCCAGGGCAATCTCGACCAAAGTAAACGCCCGAAAACGTTGCACCGCCGAAGTTACTCGATCGACGCAAAATCACAACAACCCACCCTGTGTGCCTAGTTCGCTCAGGCACCGGGCGAGCGGCCTGACACCGCTGTAAAGGCAATGGTCTGCGTCCACCAATTTGAGTCGGCGCAATGATTAAGAAATGTGTCCACCAACGCGACGTTGAGTTTGCCGGAACCTATCAGATCATCGCGAAGTTCGTTGATCGTCAGTGTCCAGTAATTAGCCCATGTCGAGCCGCCGTTGTAGATGGCCGTCTCCGCGGTGCCGCTTATTTGCGTCAAACCTAGCGCTGCGAGTCGTGGCGCCAGAGTGCGCCCGATATGGTAATCGATCCCGCGTTCGCGCGACCACGCCAGCCACCCCTCCCAGAACGCTCGCACCTCCGGCGGCTCGGCGATACTTACAGGAAGAAAATCAGGCTCAATCAGTAGAAGCACTCCTCCGGTTCTGAGGCTTGCAACCAAATTCGTGATTGCCACTTCAGCATCCGCAACATGATGCAACACGGCGCGGGCGGTCACGAGATCGAAAGTCCCCGGCGCCACCGGGCCAGCAACGATGTCGCCTTGGCGCAACTCAAGATTCGGCGCGCGCACTTCGATTAGCGACAGATCGAGATCGAACGCCACTGCTGTTCCGCCAGGACTCACGCGTTCCGCGAGCCAAGCGGAAATCGATGCGTTGCCACATCCAACTTCAAGCGTTCGCGCCCCCGGCTTTACAATGTTAAGCGCGTCGATATACCGGCGATGCATCGGATCAAGCAATTCTGACATCAACGCCAAACGCTTGCCCTCGCCTTTCAAATAATGACCCAAAACGTATTGCGGCATTCCCGGTACGATCCTAGTGGACTCTCATGGCACCAGCAATCGTGGCTCTATGAGAATGACAAACCGGCGTGCCTTTCGCACCAGCAAGCAGCCGCTAAAAAAAAGCAATCAATCGACAGCAGTCACCGTGTCCCTGTGATAAGCTCCAAGCGCAAAATGAAGCCTGCTCTGCGCATCGGCGTTATCGTTGCCGCGCTTTTCGTGACCGCGATGCTGATTTGGCAGGGGGTCACCGCACACGGGGCGCCTGATCCGATGCGACCCAACACGAGTCAGACAGTCGCGTTTCTCGACATCGGCATTCTCGTCTTCCGAGAGGGATTGGAATGCATTCTTGTATTGGCTGCCATCACCGCAAGTATGACGGGGGCCAAACGCGTGCATCGCCAACCGGTCGCGCTCGGCGCAGGCCTCGCGTTTGTCGCCAGCTTGATCACCTGGTTTATCGCAGTGCGCATCGTCGGCTCGCTCAGCGACAATATGTCGGCGCTCGATCTCCAGGCCGCGACCGGACTCCTGGCTGTCATCGTTCTGCTGGTGATCATGAACTGGTTCTTTCACAAGATTTATTGGGGCGGCTGGATTCGAGCTCATAATCGCCGGCGAAAAGCATTACTCGAAAACGCGCGCGGCGCCGAGATCTCGCAGTGGCGCCTTTGGTGTGGATTGGTCCTGCTCGGATTCACCTCTCTATATCGGGAAGGATTCGAGGTCGTTCTTTTTCTGCAGAGCTATCATCTGAGGCTGGGCGGGGGGGTGGTGCTGAAAGGGGCGCTACTCGGACTGATGCTGACGGGAATGGTAGCCGTGCTGACATTTGTTCTTCAGCAGCGTCTGCCGTACCGCAAAATGCTAATCACTACCGGCATTCTCCTCGGGGTAGTGTTGCTGGTGATGGTAGGCGAGCAAGCGCAGGAAATGCAGCTGGCGCACTGGATTTCTACTACTCCAATCAATTCGCTGAAAGATTACATGCCACCTTGGATGGGCCTGTGGTTTGCAGTGTTCCCGACAATTGAAACGCTCGTTGCGCAGCTCATTGCAGCAGTTCTGGTGATCGGCTCGTATTACGCCGCACGGCACTTCGGGGGCGGCTCAGCCAGCGGGGTTGCGCCTGAAGCCCACGCGCCCGAGATGGCTCCGATTAACGCTTAACAGACCGTTTCGGCATAGGCTCGCTCGCGGAGCAAGCGCGCCGCTAAGATCCCCAGTCGGACTCACGTGCGCAGCGATAGCATTCTGACAGGATCGCTACGGTTAGTGCAATTCCAGTTGAACGGAATCGCAAGCTTTTCACTGTAGGCGGATGATTACGCCGAATTACCGTTCTCTTAAACTGGTTCAACTCGTTTTCGCTCTTTCTGTATTGCTTTTTCCGGCGTCTCTTCAGTCCGCTCCATCCCCTACCCCAACGCCGCCTGGAGTAATCGATGAGAAGCTGTTTAATGGAATGCGTTGGAGACAAATCGGTCCGTTTCGCGGCGGCCGTGCACTCGCGATTGAAGGCGTCGCCGGCGAGCCAGACACTTATTATTTTGGGGCAGTCGCGGGTGGAGTTTGGAAGACGACAGATGGCGGCGCAAACTGGATTCCGCTTTTCGACAAACAGCCGATTTCCTCGATTGGCGCGATCGCGGTCGCGCCATCTGACCACAACGTGATTTACGCCGGTACGGGCGAAGCGGCCATCCGCGGTAACACGACGTACGGGACTGGCGTCTTCAAATCGATCGACGCCGGAAAAACCTGGGAGAACGTCGGCTTGAAAGATACGCGGCAGATTGGTGCGCTGATCGTAGATCCACGAAATGAGAACGTGGTTCTCGTGGCTGCGTTAGGTCATGCCTTTGGCCCAAATCAGGAGCGTGGAATCTTTCGCACAACAGACGGCGGAAAGACGTGGACCAAAGTGCTGTCGAAAGATGAAAACACCGGCGGGATCGACATTGTTTTCGATCCGCATAATCCGAACATCGTCTTTGCATCACTTTGGCAGGCGCGACGGCAGCCATGGTTTTTCTCCAGTGGTGGCCCTGGCAGTGGACTTTATCGGTCAGAAGACAATGGCGTCACGTGGAAACGTCTTGAGGGCAACGGGCTTCCTGGCGGCATCCTCGGCAAAATCGGCATCGCCGTTTCCGGCGCGGATTCTAACCGCATCTATGCAATCATCGAGGCGAAAGAAGGCGGTCTCTACCGCTCCGACGACGCAGGCCAGCATTGGACCCGAGTTAATGAGGATGGCCGGTTTCGTCAGCGCGCCTGGTATTTCAGCAAAGTTTATGCTGACCCAAAATCCGCGGATACGGTTTACCTCCTAAACACGGGGCTCTTTAAATCAGTCGATGGTGGAAAGACTTTCAATCTGTTTGCGGCGCGCCACGGAGATCATCACGGACTGTGGATTGATCCGACGAACCCAAACCGCATTGCAAATGCGAATGACGGCGGGGCCAGCATCTCCACGGACGGTGGCAAAAACTGGACCACTCAAAATAACCAACCTACCGCGCAGTTTTACCATGTCGCAGTGGACAATGCGTTCCCTTACCACATCTATGGCGCGCAACAGGACAACTCGAATGTCGGTATCGCCAGTCGTAGCGATTCCGGCGTAATCGGACGCGAAGACTGGTTCGTGGCCGGCGGCGGAGAATGCGGCTTTGTCGTGCCCGACCCGCGCGATTGGCACATCATTTATTCAAACAGCGAAGGTTACATCAATCGCTACGACAAAAACAAAGAGGAAGTGCGCGACGTCAGTCCGGTTCCTCTCGACAATTCCGGGCATGGCGCTGTCGATCTCGCGCACCGGTTTCAATGGGTCTCGCCGCTCATGCTTTCACCGCACAACCCGGATGTGCTCTACACTGCCGCGGAGTGCGTTTTCAAATCCACCGATCACGGACAAAGCTGGACACAAATCAGCAGTGATCTCACCCGCAATGACAAATCGAAGCAGCAGCCAAGCGGCGGTCCACTAACGAACGACATCACTTCAGTGGAATATTACGACACGGTGTTTGCGCTGGCCGAATCGTCGGTAAAACAAGGTACGCTTTGGGCAGGCGCAGACGACGGGCTTGTGCACGTCACCACCGATGATGGCCAGCATTGGTCAAACGTCACACCGAAGATGCCGGAGTGGAGCACGATCGATCTGATCGAGGCATCGCCGCACGATGGTAACACCGCTTATGTGGCGGTGGATCGACATAAACTCGACGACTTCAAGCCATACATTTTCAAAACTACCGACTTGGGAAAAAATTGGAGCTCCATCGTGCACGGAATTCCCGATAGCGCGTATGTGCACGCGGTGCGCGAAGATCCCAAGCGTAAAGGTTTGCTTTACGCAGGAACCGAGCTCGGCGTTTTCGTTTCATTCGACTACGGCGCGCATTGGCAGCCACTACAGTTGAATCTGCCCGTATCACCAATTCACGATCTCGTTGTGAAAGATGACGATCTGGTCGTAGCGACGCATGGCCGCTCTTTCTGGGTGCTCGATAATCTGACGCCGCTACGCCAGGTCAATGCGCAGCCCGCGCAGGCAGACGGCATTTTGTATCAACCGCAGACCGCGTTGCGGTTGCATTACCCTGAGGAGTTCGACAAGCGCCAGCCAGTAGGAGACAACCCGCCCTCCGGAGCAATCATCGATTATTATTTCAAGGCCGCGCCAAAGGAAGAGGTCTCCCTCGAGATCCTCGATTCTTCAGGTAAAGTTGTGAGGCGCCTTTCCAACAAGGAAAAAAAAGAAGGCGAGCAACCCCCAGAGTGGCCCGACCGCGTCGAGCGCGTGAAAACAATTCCAGCCAACGAAGGAATGAACCGGTTTGCGTGGGATCTGCGTTACGACGATCCCATTCAAATCCCGGGCGCATTCTATTCGAGCACGGGACCAAAGGGCCCGCTTGCGTTACCGGGTGAGTACCAGGTCAAACTGACCGTTGGCGGTAAATCGCAGAGTGCCCCGCTCCATTTGGCGATTGATCCGCGAACGAAAGGGCAGGAAGCTGCTTTGCAAAAACAATTCAGCTTGGCGGCGCAGGTGAACGATCGGATGTCGCAACTGCATCAGGCGGTGAATGAAATCCGGGATTTGCGATCGCAAATACAAAACTTGCACAAACGTTTTGACAGCGATCAGCGGCTGAAGCCGGCGCTCGCGGCGGCGGACGATCTAGATCACAAAATGTCGGAAGTTGAGCAGAAGCTCATTCAAGTGAACATGAAAGGCTCGGAAGCAAACCTGGCTTTCCCAAACATGTTAAATGAGAGGTTTGACACCTTCAGCCACCTGATCGAAGGCGGCGACAGTGAACCAACCAAATCGCAACTCGACGTGTTTCAAACGTTGAGCAGCCAGCTCCAAGAGCAGTTGAAAAAATGGGCGCAGCTTAAGAATGAGGATTTGCCCAAAGTGAGCGAATTGATCAAACAAGCCAACCTGCCGGCACTCATCGTCACGCAGCCAAAGAAAAGTGAATAGTGTCTAGAGAAGAGTGGCAGCGCAGAAAAGCGACGCGGCGACGCGTGCGCACTCCCAAAGCTCGGCAAAACCGAATGCGGTGTCCGCTGATTTCGCACGAAGTGCTATGCAGTGCGATGAGTCCTCGCATCGCTTTCTTTGTCTCAATGTCGCGATGCTAGGCGAACTCGAATCGATAGGTGTTCCGATCCAAACTGGGCCCGTAATGACTGATGAAGATTAATCAAGCAGTAATACTCGCAGCGGGGCGCGGCACGCGCATGCGCGAACTCACGGCCGAAGTTCCCAAACCGATGATCGAGGTGCGCGGCAAACCAGTTTTGCAGCACATCATCGAAGGATTGCGCGACGCGGGAATTCGTGAGCTTCTTGTCATCGTCGGCTACCACGCGGATACGGTTCAGAATTTTTTTGGCGATGGTTCGCGCGACGACGTCTCTATTCAGTATGCGACGCAGACCGTGCAGGATGGAACCGGTCGAGTCGTCCAACTCGCGAAAAAATTTGTCGGCAAATCACCCTTCATTTTGAGCTACGGCGATATCCTCGTTGATCCGGTGAATTACAAGCGCGTTGCAGATCTTCCCGAGAATATCGCTGCGATCATCACCGTGACGCGCGGCGAAGATGTTACCAAAGGCGGTGCGGTTTTTGTGAATGACCAAATGGAGCTCGTCGATCTTCGCGAAAAAGCAAAACCGGGAGAGATGGAAAGGTGGAGCGAGCTCTCCGAGCACGCTGTTCCGTTTTACAACGCCGGCCTCTACGCGTTTCGACCGAGCATTTTTGAATTCACGGCGAAATTGAAGCCTTCGCCGCGTGGCGAATACGAGCTAACCGACGCCATTCGCAACCTCGCACAATCCGGAAGAAAAGTGCAAGCACTCGAACTAACCGGCGAATGGGCCGATGTCCGCGATCCAGAAATTCTTGCCCGCTTGAATTCGCAATTGTAGGGCGTCTGTGTCAGACGCCGATCCTATGGCAAAGGCGTTTCACAGAATGGAGCCGGCGGGCGCCCAGCGACATGGACGGGCAGGCCGAAGGCTGAAGTGAGCGGGCGCGAACGAGTCAAACGCCCTACAGAATCATTTCAACGCGATTGGCTTCTTCGACTTCGCTGAAGGCTTTTCAAAATGCGTCAAAGGTTCCTAGAACCTCTTCTTTAACTGAACGTACCAGAACCGGCCTTTGATCGTTGCGAGCGATTCATCGTAGTTATTTTCAGGGAAGCCGGCCACGAACGGCGGATCAGTATCGAACACGTTTTGCATTCCCAACGTGATCGTCATGCCATTTAACCAACTACGCCACCCGCACGGATTATATTCAGCCGTAGTAACGGGCAGAATCTTCTTCTCGTTACCATCCGTTCCCGCTTTTTTGCCGCCATCTTTTGGGAAGCCAGGCACGCCGGCTACTGTCAGCGGCGGCAAGTTGAACGTGTAGGACGTAATCAGGTCGAGCGTAATCCACTCACTCACTTTCCGGGCGAGCTTACCAGTAACACCATCACGACCAATTCTCGGCTGTTGTGGCTTCGGCGCTCGCACAAGCTCGATGTTGTCATCCTCATATTGGCCAGTGTAATGGACGGTGGCACCGACATCGAAGCCGCTTAGCCAAGTGTTACTGGGACCATCGTAGAACGCGCTGACAAACGCTCGATTGTGTGGCAGCGAACCAGTAAACGTGGAACTCAGCGGCACAAACATACCGGAGAGCCCAATCCGCTTGCTGAAGGGAGTTGCCTGGAACTCAAATCGGGACAGGTAAGTTGCGTTGAGCGTGAAAGTAAATCTGCCGAAGTCGCCCCTACCAAATATCGAGGTATCCAGGATGTAGATCGCTTCGTAATCAATTCCTTCCGCTATAGCGCGAGTGAGATTTAGCCCAGGGTCGATGACCTGTGTGATTGCACCGGTTATGGGATCACGCTGTACCAGCCCGGGGAACTGGTTTTCAAAATCGATGATGAATTGTGGGCCGACAGTTGCCGCAATTGATCGAACGTCAATATGCCAAAAGTCAGCGCTCAGGGTAAGACCTTTGATCCACGTAGGACTGTAAACGCCCCCGTAGCTCCATTCGTAGGCGACCTCCGGCTGCAGATTGGGATTTCCCGTGACGACCTCACGAATAAATTCATGCGGAGGAGTCAACCCCTTTGGGTCTTGAGTTAGTTCGAAGAAGGTCTCGCTCCCAGCTGGTGTAAGGTCGAGTAATGTCGGCGCATGGAACGCTTCCGCGTAACTAGCACGCAAGCTCAGTGCGCCGATCCATTTGGGGTCGAGCGGCTGCCAACGGATGGAGAATTTCGGCTTCTGCGCGTTGTATTGAGAATGTTGCACCGGCAAAACTGTAGTCGCCGATGTATTTTGGCTGTACCACTCTTCGCGCTCCGCAATGTCGAACTCGAGGCTGTATGCGCCTGGCAAGTTCCATGCTGGGCTGATCACCGGAATCCGTACCTCCTGGTAGGTTGCCCAAACGTCTCGGTTCACCTTTGATGCTTCAAAATCCGCGGCGCCAATCGTGTTAAACGTCGTGTTAAGCGAAGCAGGATCGTCCCTCCATCGCTCACCGCGGTATTCGAGCCCGATTGCGAAGGAGACCGGCCCGGCGGGAAGGTTGAACAGATCGCCGTTAATCGTTGCATAGCCCAAGGGTAGCTCAAACGCAGCAGAGTGGTGCAGGGTGATGTAAACCCTGCTAATCGCCGCCTCGGTGTTGCGGCCGAAGAATCCCAGGAATGGATTAAATGCAGTGGCCGGGTCTGTATCCAGCAACGCCTCGCGCAAACCGGGCTGGCTCACAACTCCTCCCGTAAGGGTTTTCTCCTCGTCGCGAGAATAGCGAAAACCCAATTCCCAGTTCCAGGTTTTAAAGTAATCGCCAAATTCTCCCAGTTCACCGCGAAGCCCGACATCGAACAGCGTGTCTTGAAATGTAGACTTAAGCGTTCTCACGCCCTCATCGTTGATGGCACGAAACCGAACCCCTGTTGTTACCGGGACAGGTACTCCGTTGATGTTCAAAGTCGCATCCGCGACCGTGAACGGATTAAATGGATTTTGGATTGGCACGCTGATGCCGGCAGGGCTGAAAGGCGTGCCGTCCGGGTTTTTGAATGGATCCGGGGAAAACGGAGTCGCTGCCGCGGCTCCATCAAAAAATGAGCGGGTATATTTAAAGTCCGCAAACAGTACGAGGTATTTGTCACAAAGGTCGCGCGTAAATGAGCCATAGTAACTTTGGCGGTCCGCGGCCGGAATTGACGGCGTCAACGCCGCGAAGTTATAAAACGCAAAGTTCCCATCCGGGTAAGGGACGTTGTTGGTGTAATAAGGTGAAGTTGAGACGTTCGGCGCTGAATGCGGCGGCGGAGAGTTCCCACTAAAAAACAACTTCGGGATCAATCGGAAGCCTAATGGAGCCTCCGGGTTGCTGAACAACTGGCCGATGGAACCGGGGAAATTGCCACTCCGCATATCGAATCCGCCGAAGGCAAGAGCATTCGCGTTACTGCTAAGGAAGCGGTCACGGCTATAGATGGCGGCGCGATCGTGAAAATCGGCAATGATAAGGATATCGGTCTTGTCATCTCCCGTGCCGGCTTTGATCCAGCCTTCAAGCTCACCTGCGTCGTTCGAGGCGCCAAGGTTTGTGTTTCCATAACTGCCTCCGATCTCCAGACCACGGAACTTGTGTATCAAAAAGATATTGATCACACCGGCCACCGCATCGCTGCCATAAATAGCCGACGCGCCATCCTTCAGGATGTCGATGTGATCGATCATTGGAAAGGGAATGAGATTGATGTTCACACCGCTGACTCCGGCGAATCCGCTCCCAATCGGAGTGATTGCAACGCGTTTTCCGTCGACCAGAACCAACGTTTCCTTTGGGAGCAAACCGCGCAGATTCGGTATAACGCTGCCATCGCCGAGACCGATGTTCTGGTTGAAAGTCCCGCCCAGCTCCTGCGGCAGGTTGGTGAGCAGGTCCGTTGCACTGCGGACACCCATTTTCTCCAGGTCTGACGGTCGATAAGTGTCCACTGGATTCGGTCCCACTTCTTCCGCTGTCGGAATGTTCGACCCGGTGACGATGACCCGTTCTACTTCGGCGCCACCGGCGGACGAAGGCAGTGTTTCCTGAGCTAATGCGACCGAGGAAAGCAGCAAACCCATTGTCGCCGTGCCCCATCCCGCGCACCACGTGAATGGCCGTTTGATAACAAACTCCTCTCGCGAAACTTCCCGCCCGTTTAGCAGACTCTGCGGGAAATAACAAACCTTTTCCCCGAAATCTTTCGCTAAATCAAAAGGGTGGTCGACTTGTGGAGGGAGCGTTCTGGCTGCTTTGAGGAATGCAGGCGACACGCCTGCCACTACAGCTGCTCTACCGCGACTGGTTTCTTCGATTCCTCTACGAGCTTCTCGAAACGCGGATCGCCGCGGAGCGGGTCCCAATACGGGTGTAACCGCAATTTGCCATACCAGAGCTCATCAGTGGGAATTGGTAGAACCTCTTCCAATTGTTTAATCGCGAGATCTTTTTCGCCTACCCAGGCATAAATGATGGCCAGATTTGTTAGTAGCCCTGCACCCGTAAACGCATCTTTTGTAACGGGCAAGAGTTCCACCGCGCGACGGCCTTCGCGGATCGCTTCTTCCTTGCGACCTAGCGCGGCATCGATCACCCCCAGGACCGAAAGAGCTGCAAAATCATCCGGCTGCTCGCGCACAATCTTTTCCGCCCCAACACGCGCTGCAGTAAATGCTGCTTCGGCCCCCGTCGCATCGTTTCGAGCACGCGCCGCCACGCCTTCCCAAAAGGGATGTCGTCCTGCGGGCAATGAAGCTAACGCCCTTGCCATCTCGGTGGGGTCGCGCCGGCAAAGAGCAAGGTCAAGCCACATGTCAGCAACCGCGTCCATCCCGCTTGGATCTTCGGTCATAATCCTCTGAGCAACCTCGTATCCAGGCTGCGTGTTGGCGCGTGAATACAGATCCGCTAGCGCCCGCCCAAAACGCATAGCGGGATTGCCCGGTTCGATTGCTACAATGCGGTCCATCCAAGCCGCCGCCTCCGAGAAACGCCGCAGCCACGCATAATTTATCGCGGCCCTGCTAGGAAACCACACGCTACGTGGATCGAGTTCGGCGGCGCGTTCGAACTCGCTTGTGGATTGCTTCCAATGACCTTGTCGGCGAGCGATATGAGCGATTATATCTAAAATCGATGTGTCGTTAGGTAAGCTGCGGCGAGCAATGCCAACTTCGGTGAGGGCTGTCTCGTAGTCGCGATAGCCGTTATAGGCGACCCATGCTGCAGCCAGATGCGCCTCCCCACGCTCTGGACCGAGACGTAAAGCCGTATCGCGTGCCGCCTTGGCAAGCTCTAGACGGGCTGGAGTGTGATCGCCTGCATTGAAATAAAGCAATGCATGGGTTCGCGCCAGTTCACAATACGCGAGCAAAAACCTTGGATCGTATGCTACAGCCTGATCGAGCAAGCGTACTGCTTCGTGCAAATCCACGGGAATGCGCGGTAGGATCAATAGCTTCTTGGCTCGCGTGTAACGATCGTAAGCAACAAGGTTGGTCGTGGGCGGCTGTTCAATTGCAGATTTCACCGCCGGGGACAGCTTCGCCTGAAGTTGACCGGCAATTGCTTTGGCAATTTCGCTCTGGATTGCGAATACGTCGCCCAGCGGGCGGTCGTAACTCTCGGCCCACGAATGCGTGTCGGTTTTTGCGTCGATTAACTGCGCGCTGACACGTACGCGATTGCCAGCGCGTTGGACACTTCCCTCGACGACGTGCGCGACGCCGAGTTCATTCGCAATCTGGCGCAGGTTACGTTTTACTCCGCTCTTGTATTGCATTGCTGATGTCCGGCTGATCACCTTTAAGTCCGCGATTTTTGCCAGATCATTCAGGATTTCGTCCTGTACACCATCAGCGAAAAACGCGTTCTCGGGGTCGGTGCTCAGATTTTCAAATGGAAGCACCGCAATCCCAGCCGGCAGCGGCTGGGCTGACTCCAAGCTGACTGGTTTCTTCGATTCCTCTACGAGCTTCTCAAAGCGTGGATCGCCGCGCAGCGAATCCCAATCGGGATTGAGACGCAGGTCGCCATAGGACGGCCCGTTTATAGGCCCGGATGCAAGTTTGCTCAGCACCTCAAACTGCTCTAAGGCAAGGTCCTTCTCGCCGCTGAGCGCATAGATGCGGGCGAGGTTGGTCATTAGCCAAACCCCGTCGAGGGCGTCCTTTGTAGGAGGGAGCATGTCGCAGGCACTACGTCCTTCGAGGATTGCTTTCTCTTTGTCCCCTAACTCGGCATCAATTAATGCTAGCACCGCTAGCGGTCGTACATTCTGCGGTTGAGCATGGACGAGTTTCTCGGTTTCAGAGCGAGCGGCCGTAAAAGCGGAATGCGCGGTGGCTGAGTCTTGTTGCAGCTTAGCAAGGAGTCCTTCATACCACGCATGCGGGAATGGAACATAATTCATGTCGATTTTCCCTTTGCGGGGCATGTTAGCCAGAGCACGGGCTGCTTTCGTCGGGTCGCGCTCGTAACGAGCGAGCCGGAATGAGAGATCCGCCACTTCGGTTGCGGACTGCGGACTTTCGCTTTCGATCGTATTTAGCACAGCACGCAAAGACGTCATGTCCGCACGCGCTTCGAGCCCGATAAATGCCCGACCGGCTCGCAGGATGGGACTTCGCGGCTCCAGCGCTTGAAGGCGAATAGCTAAGGCGTCTGCCTGTTCGTATTCGCGCAGGGTCATGTATACCCAAGCCAAGTCAGTAATCGTACTCGAATTTCGAGGGTCAAGCTCAACGGCGCGTTCGAGATTTTGCCTGGCTTCCTCCCAGCGGCCCTCCCATCGACCTATGCCACCGAGAAGCTTAAAGACCTCTGCGTTGTTAGGAAGTTCGTGTTGAGCCTTGGCCAGCTCCTCGCGCGCCCGACGATAATCCAAATAACCCCAAAAAAAGTGATTCGCTCGCGCGAGGTGTGTCTCGCCCGAATCAGGCTGAAGACGAACGGCAGCCTCTACACTGCTCTGGGCTAACGCCAGGCGAGTTTCAGTGTGATCGTAATTAGAAAAATATATTTGATCGTTCGCAGAGGCGAGCTGGCAATGCGCAAGCAGAAATACGGGATCACGTGTTACCGCTTCGTCAAGAAGCTGGACCGCTTTGAATAACGCTTTCTCTCGGCGAGCCGGATTAAAGCGAGCATTGTACCTGAGTTCTTTCGCTTTTAGGTAGAGATCGTATGCAGCCAGGTCGGACGTCGGGAGCTCCTCGATTGCCGCCTTCTCTTTTGGCGACAGTTTGGCCTGAAGCTGGGCGGCAATGGCTTTGACAATCTCGCTCTGGATAGCAAAGACGTTATCAAGTGGTCGATCGTAACGTTCGACCCACAGCTGCCTGTCGGTTCGTCCGTCGATTAACTGCGCGGTGACGCGGACGCGATTTGCGGCACGCTGCACACTTCCTTCAACCACATGCGTAACGCCGAGCTCATTCGCTATCTGACGCAGGTTTCGCTTTGCGCCGCTCTTGTATTGCATCACTGATGTCCGGCTGATCACCTTCAGATCCGCGACCTTCGTCAAATCATTCAGAATTTCGTCTTGCATGCCATCGGTGAAGGATGCGTCTTCCGGATCGGCGCTCAGATTTTCAAATGGAAGCACCGCGATCCCGCCTGACACGGGGGATATCGGATGCGGTGACTCGTTCTTCCAAACCATCACGCTCACAATCACCGACGCCAGGACGACCAAAGCTGCTACGAGTCCCGTGGTAGTTGGATTCCGTCGCACCCATTTTCCTCCCCGAGTGAAGACGCCACTGTGTCGGGCCCGAATCGGCTCGTGTCGCAGCCAATGTTCAAGATCATCGGCCAACGCTCCGGCGGATTTGTAGCGAGCGGTGGGCTCGCTCTCCAGACAGCGAGCGACGATTGTCTCCAGATCACGATCGAATGACGGAGCGAATGAACGCAAACGCGGTGCCGGGGTCGCAGCGGCCTGATGAATAACGTGAAGAACATTCGAACCCACGAACGGCGGCCGGCCGGCGAGAAGGTAAAACAAAATCGCGCCTAGGCTGTAAATGTCTGCGGCACCCGTAGGATCAGTTGTGCGACACTCAGCCTGCTCAGGCGCGATGTAGCCAGGTGTTCCAAGCGTCTCCAGCGTTCTGGTCAGATCGCTGGTTTGGTTGAGCCATTTTGCCAGGCCAAAGTCGCTCACCATCGGCTCGCCGTTTTCATCAAGAAGGATGTTTCCAGGCTGAAGATCACGATGGAGTAATCCCTTGCCATGGGCGTATGCGACGGCGCACGCAACCTTCGCCATCAGCTGCACGCAGTCGCGAGGCTTGGTTCGTAACGCAGACGCCGCGGTACGAAGGCTTCCGCCCACCGCGTACTTCATGCTGAAAAACGGCAGGCCATCCTCA
>Ga0209156_10000655_pt1 | contig 29349 bp, 26 predicted proteins | sample GraSoiAngelo_124_FD_185881 | JGI IMG/M metagenome (GOLD analysis project Ga0209156, IMG submission 185881) | Grasslands soil microbial communities from the Angelo Coastal Reserve, California, USA - 14_0927_05_20cm (SPAdes) (version 2) | ecosystem: Environmental > Terrestrial > Soil > Grasslands... | reverse complement strand
CGGTTCCATCAGTCTCTTCGTCGCAAGTGGCAAGGTGGATCGGCCGCTTCGTCGGGCGATGCTAGAGTGTCCTGTGACCTTGGAAAGATCTGCCGCCGACTTCGGCATCCCCTCCACACACATGGCTTTATTCGGCGGCCAGTAGGCCCACCTGTTTCATGAACCTCGCCGCATCCACGACCTGCCGTTCAGCTGCGGGCGCCGCGGGCTGTAGCCTCTCTCGACCCCCGCGTTCCGGCTCCAGCGATTTGGTTAGGCACAAAATTACTTCCCACCTAAGAGACCAACCAAATGCCTGCCGTCCGCATACTTGATGTCCGAAATTTGCCAACCCGTTTTTGTAAGAACAAGAGAAAAGGTGATTTCAGTTTTGTGACCCATGTTTTCAAACGAAGCGATCACTTCGGCAGAGTCTTTTTCGGACTTGGATTTTCGAAGCGAGAACTTTTTGATGTCAAAGTCTTGCGCGTCGTAAAGGGGGTCGGCGTCGAGAGCACCCACTTCGCCTTTTGACTTCATCGCGTCCTTCCAGATAAGTTGCGCCAAGCGTTCCGAAAAATATTTGGTCACCAAGCCATGATCTTTGGTTTGTGAAAAAGGGCTCTGTTTTTTTTCATCCAGTTTATAAAGATCGGAAACAAGGCCTTCGGGTGACGATTGAGCAACCGATTTCGGCGTTTCGGCGGTCAATTGCTGGCTAGCCAACGCTATAAGAATCAGAGGCAGTATAAGGTTAAGTTTCATAATTTGTGCCTAACGAGAAAGAGCTGAGCCACCGCTGGCGGGTGCGAGCGCGGGCAAACATCGAGAACTGTTTCATAAAATCAAAACGTGGACTTCACAAGGGCCAGCGGTTGACTCCAGCGATTGGTTAGATGCCCTGTTTCATTATTACGTCTTCAACCCTCTTATGCCTAGGGGAGATAATGTAACGAAATCCGTCAGCGGGTCGTAATCTACAAGGCATTTCTTATCCAACGGTTCGAGAACCGCCCGTTTAAACATGTGTGCGTTGCTGTACTTGGTCCAAAGAAACAGGTCTTCGACCAAAGCGCCCTGATCGATACTAGAATAAAGCAGAAGGAGAGTCTTATCTTTAAAAGATCCCTCACGTAATACGCGTTTCCGGCCGCCAATTTCCCATATGTCCGAAATCTGTCGCGTCGAGACCGAATCCACCAGATCCTGCGCTTCCTCAAGCGATAGGTTGTGAAACACTCGGATAAGTTCACAGACAACCCAATCGCATGCAGTCGATACGACTTGGGAATCTAGGCGATTTGCATCGACGTCTCCGCCGACATGGCCGATGCCGCGCTTGTTACGGAGCGTGTAAACGAATATCAGTGTTCGCGGTATCACAACGCGCAGGGATTCATTCCCGGTGGTTTTCGGCAGTCCGATCAACTTCGCGCACTCGTCCGTGAAATTTGGAGTCGCGCGGCCGAAGGGGACATGGACAGCGGTGAGATGATGCTGAAGGAACCGAAAAACGGACTCGCAGAACTTCCCCGCGCTCAGTCCGGAGGCGTCGTACTTCGCCTCGTTGTGGCGCGTCTTTAGATCCCGGTAGGTCTTAAGAATATGCTTCCGAAAATTGGAGGGGATCGACTTGAGGGCCTCATCAAGAATATCCTTGGGCTTTGGTGTACTCGTATTGGCCATCTTTGTTTTTTGACCGGGTGAGTTTGCCAGAACGGAGTAATCTCAGCAAAGTGGGAGAACATTCGTTAGCTTTGAGGCGATGCCCAAGGCGTTCGGAAGTGTGTTTTGTTATAGCCGAAATCGTTTGGGGCTTGCTGAAAAAGCCTTCATCAAGCAAACGCAGGATTACGCTGTGTGCGCCGCCGCCGGAAGCGCGAGAAGCGGGCTTAGGTCGAGGTTGTTTCGCCATCTCCTCCTGCGGCGGATTTTCCTCTTTTTGCGCGTGGCGCTTGGCGGGTCGTTTTCATTTGCGATCTATTGGTGGGCCGCTTGGGAAGGTGAGCTGGCCCGCTAGCATGTCCAACACTTTCAGCTGGACGGCCTCAGACTTAAATTGGTTCAGAATCTCTGCGATTTCCTTAAGTTCGTTTTTGAATTCTTCGGATTGCATAATGGTGGCGGCGGTGAAGACCGACATCTAACGAGACACAAGATCAGCGACCGCGCCCGAGAGCGCGCTTGGCCGCAAGCTGGACGAACTAACTACACGAAAGCTACGCATCGGAGCGGGGCGCGGTTCGCTGCATCGCTTGGTTAGGCCTTGTCGTGCCTACGAAGCCATTCGTCCGGTGGTTCGCAAACCACGAGTTCGTAGAAGCCTTCTGGTCGCTGCATAATATCATCGCGATATTGTGCAATAAACGGGGCGAGACGCGAGACGCAGTGCGCGACAAAGAAAGTGCACAGCTCCTTTATCTCGGTCAACAAGCTTGGCGCAATATCGACAACAATGGCCGAATGGAAATGGAAATCGGATGGAACTCTTCTGATCAAAACAATGTTGGGCGTCGTTGAATGTTCTTTGTCTGGAACAGCATCCTTGTGACCGAAAACTTTGTCGCGTAATTTTAAAAGCATGCAATGCGTCGATGCGAGCTTGGTAGGCGGATCGATATCCTTCAGAGGAAGAACACGAATCTCTTTTGTGATCTGGGACTTAGTGAATGGTCGTGCGTACGCGACCACGATGGAGCACATGAGCACCTGTGCGAGGGTCGCGGAGTTTGGTGGCAGAAGGCGTAAGGCGTCAATGGTGCCGTCGGCTTCGAGCAAGGAAGCGCGCGAATAGACGTGTAGCCAAACGTCGGTTAGCTCTGCGCGCGTGGGTCTCATAGGCCTAACTACGATTCGACGAAAGTTTGTTTCGCCTATTTCGGCTTTTACTCAGGAGGGGGTTCCGATAAAAAGAAAACATGAGTTCGTCATTATCAGGGCCGGCCGAAGCGAGCAAGCCGAAATTGCTGGATCAAACCCGGCAGTTGATGCGCTTGCGCCACTATAGCCTCCGGACCGAGGAAGCGTACGTCGGCTGGATTCGGCGCTACATTTTGTTTCACGGCAAGCGGCACCCGCGTGATCTCGCCGAAAGCGACATTGCCAGCTTCCATGGCAGTCCGTTTTTCCCGCTGAACGGCGATCCATTGATCCGCGCACGGGAATCGAACGCCGCCAACATGTAAATGAAAAGAATCTGCAGAACGCGGTGAAGGCCGCTGTGCGAAAAGCGCGCTTAAGCAAAGCGGCGAGCTGCCATACGTTTCGCCATAGTTTTGCCACGCATTTGCTGGAGAACGGCTACGATATCCGGACGGTACAGGAGTTGCTAGGACACAAGGACGTTTCCACAACAATGATTTACACTCACGTCCTAAACAAACCCGGCATCGGTGTGAAGAGTCCGCTGGATTGAAAGTTCGTGATCGCGAGCCCGCGCTCGACCAGCACGCGTGAGGCGCGCGCGCTACCCTACGCCGGAGCGCCGCCGAGGGCGCCGGGGAGAGGCGGTGTGACGTCTGGCGCGGCTACGACTTGCTTCGGCGGTTTTTCGGCCGGCATTTTTTTGTCCGGTGGCGGCGTAACGCCAGGCGGCGGATTAATCAGGCGGCCGTGGTCGACGATCTCTTTAAGTTGTGAGCCGTCGAGCGTTTCAAATTCCAGCAGTGCCTTTGCGATTGCCTCGAGCTTGTCGCGATTCGCAGTGAGCGTTTTCTTCGCCAATTGATATGAGTCGTCGAGGAGTTTTTTCACTTCCTGATCGATTTGTTCAGCCGTCGCTTCGCTGTAATCGCGGGCGCGAGAGATGTCGCGGCCGAGGAAAACATAATCTTCGTGGTCGCCATATTCGACCATGCCCATTTTCTCGCTCATGCCCCATTCGCAAACCATCCGGCGCGCAATTGCCGTAGCCATTTTGATGTCGCCACGCGCGCCGTTTGTGATGTCGCCAAAGATGATTTCCTCGGCAACGCGGCCGCCCATGCTGACGGCCAGACCGGCAAGCAACTCGTTTTTGCGGTTGGTGTATTTGTCTTCCTCCGGTAACCACATGGTCGATCCAAGCGATGGGCCGCGCGGAATGATCGTGACTTTGTGGAGCGGTTCGGTGTGTGGGAGAAGCTCGAGCAAGAGCGCGTGACCCGCTTCGTGGTAAGCGGTGTTTTGTTTTTCTTTTTCGCTGAGCGCGAGACTCCGGCGCTCCTTGCCCCAGCGAACTTTATCGCGTGCCTCTTCCAGTTCGGCCAGCATAATTCCTTTTAGTCCGCGTCGCGCAGCGAGCAATGCCGCTTCGTTGATCACGTTGGCGAGTTCCGCGCCGGAATAACCCGGTGTGCCGCGCGCGACCACCGCAAGATCGACGCCTTCTGCGAGTTTCACTTTCTTCGCATGGACGCGCAGAATTTCCTCGCGCCCTTTCACGTCGGGCAAATTGACGGTGATTTGGCGATCGAAGCGTCCTGGTCGCAGCAACGCCGGATCGAGAACATCGGGCCGGTTCGTGGCCGCGATGATGATTACGCCCTCCTGTGTATCGAAGCCGTCCATCTCGACGAGCAATGCATTCAACGTTTGCTCGCGCTCGTCGTGGCCACCGCCTACTCCGTGGCCGCGATGGCGCCCGACGGCGTCGATTTCGTCGATAAAAATGATACAGGGCGCCGATTTCTTTCCTTGCTCGAACATGTCGCGGACACGCGACGCACCCACGCCGACAAACATCTCGACAAAATCCGAGCCGCTGATCGAAAAGAACGGGACATCCGCTTCGCCTGCGATGGCGCGCGCCAGCAACGTTTTGCCCGTGCCGGGGGGCCCAACCATGAGAACGCCCTTTGGAATGCGGCCGCCGAGCTTCTGAAATTTTTTCGGGTCACGCAAAAATTCGACGAGCTCTTGCACTTCGTCTTTTGCTTCCTCGACTCCGGCGACATCGCGAAATGTGATCTTGTTTTTGTCCCGGGCGAGCATGCGGGCTTTCGATTTCCCGAAATTGAGCGCGCCTTTCCCTGCCATGCGGATTTGCTGGCGGAACAAAAAGTAAAGCACCAACAGGAAAAGAGCGATGGGCAGGAAACCGACTACGGTTTGCGCAAGCACATTTGACTCAGTCTTGATGGCCGGTTGAATTCCGGCTGCAGCGAGCTTTTCCTGCAAATTATTTGTGAAATTCAAATAGACCGTGGTTCGAAATGGGACCTGCTGGGCGGGGGAAGAACCCACTCCCTGCCGGATATACGCGCCGCGCAGGGTTTGCGTCGGCCGGCCATCTTCGACCACAAGCTGGAGCGGAGAATTTTTATCGGTGACGATCTGCTTGTTCTCCAGCAGCTCGAGAAACCGGTTGTAGGGGACGTCCTCGACCGGCTGCATTCCTCCCCGGTAAAAGAGCATTGCGAGCGCAATAAACCCAAAGGCGATCGCGATGAGAATGACCCCGCGCCAGTTAAAATTGGGTTCGCTCCCGCGGGATTTATTCTCCTTTTGCGAGTTGCGATCGGGTTGAGCCATAAACGAAGCGGAATCTTAAGAACGTAAAAACGTTAACATGAACGACTGGCAATGCAAAATGAGGCGGGCTTTTCTCTGGTTACGGCTGGTATTTTGCTGATGGCGATTGACGATCTGAAGTGGGCTGTTCGTGGGTTCGTCTGTATATCGTAGCCGCACATTGCGTCGCTCGTCGATTTCGGTAAAATTCCAATCCAAATATCGACATGACAGAGTTGGTCACATCAGTGGCAGATAAAATCGACCGGGCCGTGCAACGAGTGACCCCGTTTGCCTACCGGGTGCGACGGACCGGCCGCCGTTGGGTGCGCCGGGCGTTGCGCAAGCCTCGCAGTGTCTCAGAGGGGCCGAACCTGCTGCCATTGTTGATTCAAGTGCTGGCGAGTTTCACCAAAGCCGATGGTGTTTTGCTCGAGGAAGAGATCGACTCGAGCCTCGGTTTTCTACGTTACGATTATCCGGAGGCTGTTTACTCCGAGCTGCGACAGTTGTTCCGGCAGGCGCTTTACGAGCAGCAGGACCTCGCCGCCATGGGGCAAAAACTCGGCGCGCAACTGAGCACGGAGCGCAAGATCATGCTCGGCGTTCAACTTTACGACCTGATCTCCCAAGCTGGTTTGAAGAAGGAGCAGGTCGTCGCGTTCTATTCCTTCATGTCGCAGCTCGGCATGGCGGCGCAAGCGATCGACATCGTTTATCAACTCAACGCGTCGGAGGATTCCGATCCGTCGATTTACCAGCACGGCGCGTCACCGCTCGAATCGCTCGCTTTCGGCACGGACGGGAAGGCGGATGTGACCTTGAAGAGTCTCACCAGTAGCGATCGCCTGATGGCCTTCCGCTATCACGACCTCATATTGCTGAAAAATTATAGCGGCCAGAACGTCTCGGTCCGCGGGAGACCGCTGGTGCGCGGTGGATTCTGCCGAATTTATCCTGGGCAGCGCATTCTGGCAGGCGATCAGGTGCTCAGCTATCAAGAGCTAGCGCAATATTTCAACGCCAAAAAGAATGTTTCGCTTCCGCAGATTTTCATCCGCGTGAATAAAGACTCTGATGAAGTGGAGCTGGAGCGCTCCCGAACTCGCGAAAGCTCGCTCCGGGTCACTTTCGGGTTGAAGGTGCGCGTGAAAGCGTTGCGCGACGTCGATGCTGAGCTCAATGGACTGAAATTAAAGGCCGGCACGCAGGTCGGGGCGACCTTGGAAGATAAGATCATTTTCCACAACGACAGCGAGATGGATTTGATGGATCTGCGCCGGCGGGCTCGCGCATTAGGTGGCCGGTTTCAACTTAAGGCGTCCAAATCCGAATATTTAGTTTCGAATGACCCAAGCCGGCTGGAAGCGGGCGATATTCTGCTTTCCCCGGGTACGAGCGGCGACGTGTTGCTGAAGATTTTTTGCGATTACGACCAGCGAGTGGGCCTCTTGGAAGTAATTGAAGCCGACCGTCCGATCCTTGTGGGTGACACTTCCGTGCGCACGACTGCTCCGCTCAAAGACGGCGATACCATTCGAATCGACATCGGGCAATTTCTCCGGTGCAACTTCACGGAGCGTATCATCGAGGAAGAGCGCAATATCATTCGCACCCTCGAAGTGAACGAGGTCACGCATCGGTTTAGCAACGGGGAGGTCGGGCTCGAAGGAAATTCGTTTAGCGTTACTCGTGGCGAGCTCGTTTGCGTGATGGGCGCGAGCGGTTCGGGAAAAAGCACGCTCTTAAAAGTGCTGGCGGGACAACTTCAGCCTACCAGCGGCGAGGTCATCCTGAACGGACAATCGCTTTATCCGAACCTCGACGCGCTCAAGCGCTACATCAGTTATATGCCGCAGGAAGACGCCTTCGATGAGCACCTCACGATCGGCGAAAATCTGCTGTTTGCGGCTTCGATCCGTTCGCCCCATCTCTCGCGGCGCGACCGAACGCGGCGCCTGGACGCAAAACTAATCGAGCTTGGTTTGGGCGAGCGCCGCGATGCCGTGGTCGGCAGCCCAGAGAAGAAGCTCCTGAGCGGGGGCGAGCGTAAACGCCTCAACATCGGGCTCGATATGATCGGCATGTCGGACGTTTATCTTTTCGACGAACCAACGTCGGGCCTTTCCTCAAAGGATTCCGAGCATGTCATGGAGATCATCCGGGGGATGGCGCACAACAAGATCATCATTGTCACTATTCACCAGCCAAGTTCGAAGATCTTCCAGATGTTCCATAAAGCGATCCTGCTCGATAAGGGGGGACGGCTCGTTTTCTTTGGAACACCTTCAGACATGCTTCGCTATTTTGCCGAAGCGGAACACCAGCATCAATTCGGCGCCGAACTGGGTGCGTGTCCATCCTGTGGAACAACACGTCCTGAGTTCATTTTTGACGTGCTTGAGACACCGCTGCGGGATCTAAGCGGTGACGTTATTTACGAGGAAAACAGTCGCGGGCAGCTGGTCGCGGCTCGCCGTTACTCCCCCGAATTCTGGCGCGACAAGTACGAGGCGTTCCGGTTGATCCAGGATGTCAAGCAAGTTTCGCTGCGCAAAGAAGCGGCCGCGCCGCTTCCCGTCGCCCCAGTTGAGAAGAAGCGTCTGCCACTCAGGTGGCACGACGAATGGACGCAACTTCGCACGCTTTTGCGCCGCACATTCATAAGCAAACTGCGCAATCGCGCCAACCTTGTCATCACGATCGGTGTTTCTCCTGTGCTGGCGTTGCTCATCGCGACCCTCCTGCGCTATTCAGAAAGTGGCGGATACGATTTCGCGTCCGCATACCATATCCCGACATTTTTATTCCTCGGCCTGATTGTAGCGATGTTTCTTGGGCTGACCAACAGCGCCGATGATATCATCCGCGACCGAGCCGTGCTGCAACGCGAGCGCAATGTCAATGTTCGCCTGTCGTACTACGTAATTTCAAAAACGCTCACCCTTGGGGTATTTGCGCTGATTCAGTGCATCCTTTTTGTCCTGATCGGTAATTACGTCCTGCAAATCCGCGGGATGTTTTGGATTTACCTGGGAATCATGCTCATGACGGCAATGGGCGGCGTGTCGCTTGGTCTGCTTATCTCTTCGCTCGTCGCCGATCCGAAAACGGCGGCCAACATCGTCCCGCTGGTGTTGATTCCGCAGATCATCATGGGTGGGGCGCTCATCAAATACGAAGACATGAACCGGAACCTCGCTCTCCTCTACGCGCTCTCGCATTGGTTCACTGAGCATCCCAGCAAAGAGCAGGAAAAGAAAATGGGGAGCAAGCTTGAGGTGCCATTTGTCTGTCAATTCATCGCCATGCGCTGGTCGTACGAAGAGATGATTGTCGCGCAAGCCAAGCTCAATCCATTGACGCAGCGGCAGGACCGAACGCAGCGCGAAATCGACCGCATTGTGGCGAAGCGTGACCAGACTCCCATAGACAGGAAGCGGCTGGAGGATCTGAAGGAAACGCTCGCTTTGCTTTCCGGGCTGGAGGCAAAATCCCCCCACGCGCTGGATCATTATCTCGGGTTGGTTGATCAGATCCTGGATCGCAAGCGGCCATTCGACCGTGCCCTTTTCAAGAACGCGACTGGCCCGATTACAGCCGAGCAAATTTATGTTAATCAGAAGGTCTCCGATCTGATCTCAAACGCCGAGATGGAGCAAAGCGATTATCGTCGCGGCAATCGGCCGAACGTCTTCTTTGGCGCACAGAAACGTTATTTCGGGATTAAGGTCGGCGTGTTTGCTTTCAACACGACCGTTCTGATTATATCGACACTTGGATTACTCACACTGCTCCATTGGATCTTGCGAAAACAACTCGAGGTGCGAAGGAGCTAGATGAAAATCCGAAATCCGAAAACGCGCCTGATTGTTGCCGCAAGCGACACCGACCCAGATATGCTGTACGCGACAAGGTTTTGGGCGCCCGATGCATTCATTTTTCTCGAGCGAAACGGCAAGCGCACGCTCGTCTTAAGCGATTTGGAAATCGATCGAGGCCGCAAGCAGGCGAATGCAGACGAATTTGTCATGTTCAGTGAGCTCGAACGCGAAGTGCAGGGAAAATCAAAGAAGACGCCGTCCTATGAGAAAGTCCTCGCTCATTTTCTTCGAAAACGCGGTGTAAAATCGACAGTCGTTCCGGCCAATTTTCCGCTTCGCTACGCCGAGGAACTCGCCGCGAATAAAATCCGTGTTTGCGCGACGAACGGCTTTTTCTGGCCGGAACGCGAAGCGAAATCGAACAAGGAAATCGAGATGATGAGCCACGCCCTGCGAATTACCGAAGAAGGCCTCGAACGTGCGGTCGACATTTTGAAAAGATCCAAGCCTGGTGCTGGAAAGCGATTACGCTGGCGCGGCAAAACGCTGACCTCGGAAGTGCTGCGCGCCCAAATCGATTCGGCAATCTTGCGCGCCGGTGGAATCCCGACTGGAACAATTGTTGCCGGCGGCGATCAGGGGTGCGATCCGCACGAGCGCGGCTTTGGTCCGCTCTACGCGAACTCGCTGATCATTCTTGACGTTTTTCCGCGCGACGCGAAGACCGGGTACTTCGGTGACATGACTCGCACCGTGTTGCGCGGGCGCGCGAGCCAAGCGCAGCGAAGACTTTGGGAGACGGTGAAAGCCGGGCAAGCGCTTGCTTTGAAGAAGATCAAGGCGGGAATCGATGGGATGACGATTCATAAAACAATTCAGGAATTCTTTGCAGAGCGTGGTTTTCCGACGGAGGTGCGCAAAGGCCGGCGAGTTGGATTCTTTCATGGGACAGGCCATGGGCTTGGGCTCGAGATCCACGAGCATCCACGGTTGCAAAAAGTCACGCTGAAAGATCGACAAGTACTAACGGTTGAGCCCGGATTGTACTATCCCGGATTGGGCGGCACGCGTTTGGAAGACGTGGTGTTGGTTACGAAAACCGGTTGCAGAATTCTGTCGCGGTTTCCGAAGCAGTTGGAGATTTAGTGGTAATTGGTAGGGTCGGCGCGCTGCGCCGATCGGACATCGCAGCGCGATGTCCCTACCAAAATAGGCGGTTGGGAAACGGCCGCTCCTTGAACGAAGTGCATTATCACGCGTCTAATTGTTCCAGCGGTAAAGTGACAATTGGCTTGGAAGCATTAAATTAAAGCAACTATGTTTTATCCTTACGGTTTCGGCGGTTCCAGTTGGCTGCTTTATATAGGTGTGCCGTTGATCATTGGGATTTGGGCGCAGATTCGGGTGAGCAGCGCGTTCCGAAAATGGGGCGAGGTGCGGGCCAGCTCAAACATTACTGGCGCCGAGTGCGCCCGCGAAATCCTACAGGCGGCACAAATTCACGATGTGAATGTTGTCGAGACGAACGATTTTCTCGGTGATCATTACGACCCGACCAGCAAAAAACTTTGCCTTTCGAGCAATGTTTATCATACGCCCTCGGTCGCAGCACTCGGCATCGCGGCGCATGAGACCGGTCACGCTATTCAACACGCCAAAGCTTACGCGCCGCTCAAAGCGCGCATGGCGATTGTGCCGGTGACAATGATCGCATCGCAAATGCTGCCCTTTGTGATCATCGGCGGGCTGTTTTTTCACCTCACCGGTCTGATTACGCTCGGCATTTATTGTTATCTGATTCTACTCGTCTTCCAGTTGATCACACTGCCGGTGGAGTTCGACGCCTCGCGGCGCGCAAAAATCATTTTGCAGCAAATGGGAATCGTGCAGGCGGGTCGCGAAGTTGCCGGTGTGAACAACGTGCTGAACGCGGCCGCGCTCACTTACGTGGCAGCATTTATCGCGGCGTTGGGCAACTTGCTCTGGCTGCTGTCGATCCGCGATCGGCGCTAATCGATCGCGCCGTTGAAGAAGATGAATCCTTCCGCCGCGTTGTCCGGCACCGGGCGGATTCGCTGGGGCGAACCTGCTCGCCGGATTTCCGATTTGTTATCGTCCGGTCTCGGCACTCGTGCTAAGTCTAAGCGTCAGGCAATGGACCAACCGAAAACCGAAGAAGACCAGGAGTTGGTGAGGCGTACGCAATCAGGCGATGCCAGCGCGTTCGATCACCTCGTTATCAAATACACGCCGCGCCTTTACGGCTTGGTTTACAACATGACGTCCAATCACGAGGACACGAATGATCTTTTGCAGGATATTTTTTCCAAAGCCTACAAAGCGATCCGCGGTTTTCGTGGCAAATCGTCCTTTTACACGTGGATCCATTCCATCGCGGTGAATATGACGCTGAATTTTCTCAAGAAACGCGGCCGCCGTTTTCAACTGAGCCTGGATGACGTGGATGCGAGCATTCAAAACGACAGGGAATTTCTGGAAGCGACGGCGACGAGCAGTCCAGTGCGGGAAGCGGACCTGTCTGAACTGCAGCGAAGATTGAACGAGGCCATGATGAAATTGTCTGATGAACACAGAGCCGTGGTCACCATGTTTCATGTTCAAGGGATGCCCCACGCGGAGATCAGTAAAATCTTGCGCGTTTCGGAGGGAACGGTACGTTCGAGGCTCTTCTACGCGAATCGGCAGCTGCAAAATTATCTCGACGAATTTCGGAAAAATCCTGTTTCTTAGCCCCTGCTGCAATGAACGAATTTAACGACAACGAAATCGCGAGGTTGCTTCGGTTGAAGCGCTTCGAGCAACCGCCGCCTGGTTATTTCGAAAATTTTCTGCACGAATTTCATCGCCGGCAGCGCGATGAATTACTCCGGCAGCCGCTTTGGCGGATCTGCTTGGAACGCGCTCACGACTTCATGTTGCGACTGGATGTTCGTTCTCTGGCATCTTATCCAGCGGCCATCGCCGCGGTCGTGGTTTGTGCCGCAGTCATTTCATTGAAGATTTATCAGGAACCGGAGACTGCTCAGGTCGCTCTCCAAAGTCCGCCGGCCTTATCTGCGCCAGCGGATGCCGATGGAGAATTGACTCTTGCATCTCCGGTCGCCACGCGGATTTTCAGGACGCAGCCGCTTCACAGTTTTGATGAAAGCGCCCAGACTCACCGAGCCGCCGTCCCGCCACGCTACGTGCTCGATAGCGTCCCCGTGAGTTATGAGCCGACTTTCAGATTTTAGTCGCGCGCCGGAGTTCCCTTTCCGGTTTCAGTTCAGGCCGATATTCAGCCTCGGCCTCGCGTTCAGCCTTTTCTTCGCGACGGTCCCCTTGGTTTACGCTCAAGAGCAATCCGCCACCGCAGTTAGCCATCAGGTTAAAGAGATCTTTGAGCATGCCGCCAAGGCCGTGGTCAAGATTCACGGTGTCGATGAGCACTGCGAGATTTCCGGCACCGGATTCTTTATTGATCCTACAGGAACGCTTTACACAGCATACACCGTTGGCGGTGAAGCGGGAAATTTCACAATTGAATTTAACGGCAAGAAATATCCAGCCCGCCAGCTTTTGGCGGATATCCGCAGCGGCACGGCGATGTTGAAAATAGACGCCGTAACTCCCGCGATGACGATCGGAAAATCGGAGGAACTGGAGGTGGCAACCCCAGTCGTCGCCATTGGTTATCCATTGGATTTGCCGGAAACGCCGAATTTCGGAATGGTCGCGGGGTTCGACCACAAATATCTGGGCCGCTATTTTTCGACTACGCACTTGCGTCTGAATCTGCCGACGCAGCGCGGAGAGGCGGGCGCGCCATTACTTAACATGAGGGGCGAAGTGGTTGGCATCGTCGTCAGTAGTCTCGAAAACAATTCGGCGTGTTATGCCGTTCCAATCGAAGCGGCAGAGAAAATCCGCGGCGACTTTGTCCGTTTTGGCGAGGCCAGGCACGGGTGGGTCGGCATCAATGTTTCCGAGGCGCCGAAGCCAGTGGAAGGCTCACGAGCGGAAATGACGCAGATCATGGAAGGGACTCCAGCGGCCGGTTCCGGGATAAAACCAGGCGACATTCTCCTGCAAGTAGGACGGAAAAAAGTCACTGAACCTGAAGATGTACTGGATGCCTCATTTTTCATCACTGCCGGCGACGTCGTCCCGATCACCGTGTTGCGTGGGAATCAAAAGCTGACCTTTAACGTGCGGGCCGGGTTTCATCCAGCCAGTCAGCACGGAGTATTAATCGCTTCGCCTGCCTCGCCGACGATTAATCAGGCGATTCCGCTCAAGCTCGATTCCGAGGCGCAGCGCACGCCTTAGTGCCAAGACGCGTTCAGCGCGCCAACATTTTCCGAAACTCTGCTTCGTCGAAAATACGAATGCCGAGCTGTTTCGCCTTGTCGAACTTGCTCCCTGGCTGGGCGCCCGCGAGCACGTAATCGGTTTTCTTGCTCACGCTGCTACTGACGCGTCCGCTCAGTGCTTCGATCTTCTGCGTTGCTTCTTCGCGGGTCATCGATGGCAGCACTCCAGTGAGGACAAAAGTCTTGCCGGCCAGCGGTAGTTCCGCCGCTTTTTTCACCGAGGCTCTTTCGCTCTTCGGCGTAATTCCCAATTGCTTTAGCCGTTGCAGAATTTTCCGGCCGATCGCCGAGGCGAAGAAATCTAGAACGCTTTGTGCGACTGCCGGGCCTACCTCGGTGACAATGCCGTGCTTCTTTTCGGCTTTGCTCTTCGATTGCTTCGCGAAACCAGCTTTAATTAGCCGCTCGGCGATTTCTTTCGCGTCTTGTTTGTGTTCCCGCTTTTCGTGGTAATCCAAAACATCACGGAGCAATTGCGAATGGGCTACTTCATCGATGTTGTCGTGAAAACGGGCGAGCTGCGTTGCGGTGGTCTTTCCAACATCAGGAATCGCGAGAGCGAAGAGCCACCTCGAAAGTGGCAAGGTTCGGGCGCGCTTGATCGCTTGAATCGCTTTCTTCGCGTTTTTCTCGCCGAAAACGCGTGGCGCGTCTTGAGTGCCCAGGTTCAATTTGGCGAGCTGCTCACTTTTCAATTCGAAAAGATCGAGCGGTTCGCGGACCAGACCGCGTTCGACCAGTTTGTCGGCCACAATTCCGCCGACGCTTTCGATATCGAGCGCGCCTCGGGCAGCGAAGAACTCGACGCGTCGCGTCGTCTGCGCCGGGCACTGGATATTTTCGCAGCGCCAGGCGACGAACTGTGGGTCGCGTCGGACCCGTTCGCCGCATACCGGGCACTTGCCGTGAAGATGCTCGGAAAAATCAAACGGCTTCGCGTCGCGCGGGCGCTTGGATTTCACAACGGCAACTACGGCGGGAATTACTTCGCCGGCTTTTTCGATCACGACTGTGTCGCCGATCCGGATGTCTTTGCGCTTGATTTCGTCCTCATTGTGCAATGTTGCGCGCCCAACGGTGCTTCCGCTAACGAGCACCGGTTCGAGCACAGCAACTGGCGTTAAGATTCCAGTGCGACCAACTTGGATCACGATGTTGAGCAGACGTGTCTCCACCCGCTCCGCTTCGTATTTGTAGGCAATCGCCCAGCGCGGCGATTTGGCTGTGAAGCCGAGCCGCTCGCGTTGTTCGAACGCATCGACTTTCAACACCGCGCCATCAGTTTGATAAGCAAACTTGTGACGGATGCCGTCCAGCTCGTGAATCGCGTCCAAAATTTCCTCGACTGACTTGGCCACCCACCAGCGCTCGGTGACTGGCAAGCCAAGCTTCTTCAGCAGCGAAAAAACTTCGGAGTGAAGATCGACATCCACTCCTTCGATTGCTCCGGTTCCGTAAAACACGACTCCGAGCGGCCGTTTCGCCACGATCGTTGGGTCGAGTTGCTTGAGCGAACCCGCCGCAGCGTTGCGGGGATTTGCGAAAAGAGGAAGACCTTGCTTCTTGCGTTCCTCATTAAGTTTTTCGAAACCTTGTCTGTCCATGTAAACTTCGCCGCGCACCTCCAGAAGTTTCGGCGCCATGTCGCGAAGGCGCTCCGGCACTGAGCGGATGGTCCGGATATTTTGCGTGATATTGTCGCCCACATTTCCGTCTCCGCGCGTCGCCGCCTGGCGCAGCTTGCCACTCTGGTAAATGAGCGAAACCGCAACGCCGTCCACTTTTGGCTCGATCACCACCGCGATTTTTTCGTTCGGCAAGAGGCGCCGGATGCGGGCATAAAAGTTTTTCACTTCGTCTTCTGAGTACGTGTTGTCCAGGCTGAGCATTGGGATGAGATGCGAGACCTGCTCGAACGCTTGCAACGGTTTTCCGCCAACACGCTGAGTGGGGGAGTCCGGCCTGACAAGATCAGGGAATTGCGTCTCGAGATCGATGAGTTCCTTGTAAAGCCGGTCGTATTCGCGATCGCTGATTATCGGCGCAGCTTCGTCGTAGTAGAGACGGTCGTGCCGGCGGATCTCATGTCGAAGCTGCTCGATACGCTTTGCGGCTTGCTTCTCGTCGATTGCCATTCTGCATGATACTGGCACACAAAATCTCAGCAACGGTGCAACGCGTTGGTATCGTCTTCAGAGAGGCGGAACGGCCTCAAGTCCGCCCAAGTCAAGGGGCAAGCACTTTGTTGCGCTCTGAGAAACAAACTCGCAGGAGATGGAGCGCCTGCGCTACAATTAGGTTGTGAGCGCAGGCGAGCGCATTCTCGGGATCGAAGGCGGCGGAACTAAAACCGCCTGGGTGCTTGTAGAAACGGTAGCCCTAGGGGACGCATCGAACCGGGAATTTCGCGTTATCGAGCAGGGGAGACTACCCCCATCGAACTTCCGGCTCACCACGCCCGAGCGGCTGCGCGTGATTCTTGCTGAGCTGCCAAAGCAAATCGATCGCGCGGGAGTCTTTCTTGCCGGTTGCGCCACAGAGGGAGATCGCGCTTTGCTCAAGCAAATCTGTCTCGAGCTCTGGCCAAACGCCAAAATCGTCACGGGCAGCGACCGCGACTCTGGTCTCGCAACGGCGCTCGATCACGGGGATGGTATCGTCGTCAACGCTGGCAGCGGATCATCTGTCACTGGGCGCCGTGGCGATCAAATCAAGAGAGCCGGCGGCTGGGGTCATATTTTGGGCGACGCTGGGGGCGGTTATTTTCTTTCCATTCAGGCGCTCCGCCTGATCTTGCGTGAACACGATTTGCATCGCAGCCAGATGCAGTTCAGTGCGAAAGTCCTGCACGCGCTTTCGTTGAACAATCTCGATGAACTGGTTCGCTGGGTGCAAACGGCGGACAAAATGGAAATCGCGATGCTGGCGCCGGTGATCTTTGAAGCCGCAACGGAGAGTGATGCGCGGATGATGGAAATCATCGAAGAAGGCACGCGTGTCCTCTGTGAATACACCGAGGCCGTCGCATCTGCTCTGCATCTCCTTGCACCACGAGTCGTGCTGATTGGGGGGCTGTTTTACCGTGACTCAATTTATACGCACGCGTTTCGGCGCAGACTGAAAAAGAATCTTCCTGATGCTCGCGTGGCAATCGCGGAACGCCCCCCTGAGCTTGGGGCCGCATGGCTCGCAGCGGAGGTGCATGGTCACGTTACTTTTCAGGCAAAGCTCTCCGAGAACCAAATCGACGGTCTGGCTGCGGTGTTGACCGAACAGCGCAATCCGCGCTCGGAGAATCTGGAGAAGCTGAGTCCGCGCGAACTAGTCGAACTTTTTATCGAGGAGGAAAAGTTTGTTCAAGAAGCATTGCGCGACGTGACAGCTGACCTTGTCCGGGCGGTTGAAATTGTGACTGAATCGCTGCGAAATGGTGGCCGGCTGTCTTATATCGGAGCTGGGAGCAGCGGGCGCATTGGGGTCTTGGATGCGAGCGAGATCCCGCCGACCTTTGGCGCGTCGCCTGATCTTGTGCAGGGACTGATCGCTGGCGGTGTGACTGCGCTTTATCGCAGTGTCGAAGGTACGGAAGACGCGGAAAGCGCCGGCGCGTTGGCCGTGGATGAAAGGGGAATTAAAAATAGCGATGCCGTGATTGGTATCACCGCCAGCGGACGAACGCCTTTTGTTCTCGGTGCGCTGGCGCGGGCAAAGTCGTTAGGCGCAAAGACGATTCTGCTCACGTGCAATCCGGTAGCGAGCGCTGTTGTGGCAGGCGTGTCGCCCGCAGAGGATGGGACTGCGTCCGATGCACAAGAGAATGTGGTTGTCGATTTTGTAATTAAACTCGCGGTCGGACCGGAACTTCTCACCGGATCAACAAGGTTGAAGGCAGGCACGGTGACGAAAGTTGCGCTGAACATCATCAGTACCGGCGCGATGGTAGCGCTCGGCAAAGTGCGCGGCAACTTGATGACCGATCTTCATACATCCAGCGGGAAACTACGCGATCGCGCCGTTCGAGTGGTCGCCGAGTTGGCAAGCTGCGATTACGACTCCGCGCGTAACATGCTTGAAGCAAACGGCTGGAATTTGAGATCAGTCGTGGACAAGTTGTCGTAGCCACGACTCTGTGAGCCATCCCCTAACAAGCTTTAGTTTTGGCCTGACGACCACACGGCGGTGGCTCCAGAGGATTTCTCGGCGGTAGGTAGAAATTTTTGACCCGATAAGCGCAACGGAACCGTCCGGCACGAAGCAAGGTAAGACTCAACCGAAAGGAACCCTATGCTCTGGACAATATTTGTAATCTTGCTTGTGCTCTGGCTGCTTGGATTGGTCAGCTCCTACACTTTGGGCGGATTCATTCATATCCTGCTCGTCATTGCGATTGTAGTGCTGATTATCAATTTGATCCAAGGTCGCCGCCCGTTGTAAGCTGACTGCAATGAAACCGGCCGCGATCGTCGGCATTATTCTTATCATCATCGGCATCATCGGCTTTGCTTACGGCGGTCTGGGTTGGACGACAGAGAAGAAAGACGCGCAACTAGGCCCACTTGAAATTACTCACAAGGAGAGTCACGGAATCGATTTTCCGCCGATCGCGAGCGGAATTTGTCTCGCCGGTGGAATAATCCTTTTGATCGTCGGCAGCCGAAAAGGCTGATGGCGTCTAACCATTCTCCGCCTTCATTACGGCGAAAGTTTTGCTGCCTTTGCGGTCGAGATAGAGAAGGACGCCACGTCTCGGATCGGCTTTGGTGAGTGCCTCGCGGAACGATTGGACGCTCGTCACGGGTTTACTGTCCACTTCAGTGATGACATCCTCGCGCTGAATGTCCTGTTGCGCGGCGAGGCTGTTGTCCTCCACGTCCGTCACGATGACACCTTGCTGAACAGCGAGATGCAGACGTTCAGCAACTTCCTTCGTCAATTCCTGCACCTGTAATCCAAACTTGCCAACATCCTCCTGTTTCGGTTGAGCCGGTTGGATCGGCTCGTTTGACGCGCGCGAGATCTCGCTAGGCAACTCGCCAGTCTTAACCGACACCTTTATGGTCTGCCCTTTGCGCCAAACGCTCAGCTCGACACTTTGGCCGACCTTCTTCTTCAAAATCTCATGCTGAAGCTGCGAGTCGGTTTCGACCGGCGTTCCATCGACATGTGTAATCACATCGAAGGGCCGCAAGTCGCTTCTGTAAGCAGGCGTATCGGCTTCAATTGTGCGCACCACAACGCCTTTGTCGGTGCCCTTGAGCAAATCGCGGATTGATAAGTCGTCGCCGAGGGTTTCGATGCGAATCCCGAGCCATGGGCGCACGATCTTATGACCGGCGATAAGCTCCACACCGATCTCTTTTGCCATGTTACTTGGAATGGCGAAGCCGAGCCCGCGATTCATGCCATTGATCAGAGTGTTCATTCCAATCACCTTGCCATCGATGTCACACAGCGGGCCGCCGCTGTTGCCAGGATTGATCGACGCATCGGTCTGCAAGTAGTCGGAAATGGAGTAGCCGCCGGTCTGGAGCAATTTGCTGCGGCCTTTGCCGCTGACCACTCCGTAAGTGAAAGTGTAGTCGAGCTTGAACGGTGCACCGATCGCGAATGCAAATTGGCCTACGCGCACGGCATCGCTGTCGCCTAGCTGGACGACCGGCAAATCCTTTGCATCAATCTTAATGACGGCGATATCAGTCTTTTCATCGGTCCCCACCACCTTCGCCGCAAAGTCGCGGCCATCTCTCAATTTCACGTCGATTTTGTCTGCGCCCTCGACCACGTGAAAGTTCGTGAAGATGTAACCATCTGGTCTAACAATGAAACCGGAGCCTTCGCTTTGGATCGGTCGGAGCTCGTTTGGGTTACGCCGCTGACTGTTTTCATCCGGCGGTCCTTGGAAGAACAGGTCGTCGAGTGGCGAACTCTGGCCTCCGTCGTTTTTCTTTGAAATCTCAATAATGACGACGCTTGGCGCCACGACCTCGAAAACTTTCGCGAATGCATTGTTCAATTGGTGAACGACATCCTTGCCCGCCTCCGCCGCGGCAGCAGGAATGGCAGGCGTCGGGGCGACCTCGGGTTGCGCCGCAAACGATGTAATAATTGCAGCGCACAAAATCAAAATGGATAAACGCATTGGTTCGAACTTGGACAGCATTGAACATGCAATGTTCAACTGGCCGCGTCCAACGCCGCGTTGCGCAAAGCTGGCCTCGCAGTTCAATCGTGCCTTTGTTAGCTTACTGTACAGAGCGGATATGCTTTTCGACCAAGCCTTGCATATGCGTGCGTCCACAAGGCGAATCGTCTTTCAGGCGGCCGTCGTGTTTTTAATACTCCTCTGGGCGACAGCGATTGCACCCGAGCCTCCCGCCCGCATCTCAATCTCACCGCGCGAACTGGTTCGCGCTGTCACGATTGGCCGCAGCTCTCTTATCGACTTGTGCCTGATCGAACAGGTCGATCCCAACGGGCGCGACACTCACGGGCGGACGCCATTGCTGATCGCGACGTCGCGGCAGGATTGGAAGACAGCCCGGCGGCTCATCGATGCTGGCGCACTCGTCGACCACGCCGACGAAAAAGGTTTTACGCCCCTGATGGCAGCAGCAATGCACGGTAATCTGGAGATGTTCCGCGCGTTTCTTGCACGCCTAACCAATCTTCACGCCGAAGCTCGGTGTAAGGATGGCCGCGATCTCTTGGGAATGGCTCTCGATGGCGCGAACCCGGAGATCATCAGAACCGTAACGGAGCGGCTACCGCTCATGCCGCAGTGGAGAACCAGCACGCGGCGCGCTCTTGAAGCGGCCCTGCTTGCGGGAAACAAGGATCAAATCCGATTGCTGCTGGGTAAACATGCAACTCCTCCGACCCCTGAAGGTAAACGGGTGCCGCTGGTCGCCTATGCCATCGCAAAAAACGACGCGCCCCTTTTTAGCACGCTGATGGCCTGTGGCGCCGATCCCAACACCGTTTTGCCGACGCGCTGCGACAAGGAGTTCCTGGCGTTGCTCCCGTCAAAATCCCTTCGCAGTTATATCGAAGAAGACAGGAATCTGACCGTGCTGATGCTCGCTGCTGGTCTCGGGCAGGAGGGTTACGTGCGCGCTCTGCTGGGTGCCGGCGCCGACCGGACTCGCGCTACAAAACACGACAAAATGCTTGCGTTATACATTGCCGCCGAGACGGGCCAGTGGCGATGCACGCAAATCCTTCTCGGCGGCGGCCCTTCGCCAGATGAGCTGCGCATCGAAATTTCCCTCGCTTCGCAACGCGTGGCCCTTATCAAGAACGGCGTGCCGATGTTCCGCACCGAATGCTCGACTGGCCGGAGAGGTTACTCCACACGGAGCGGTGAGTTTGTGATCACGAGCAAGGAACGGAACCATCGTTCCACCATTTACAAAGTGGAGATGCCATATTTCATGCGCCTGAGTTGCCTCGATTTCGGGATGCACGCGGGCATGGTGCCCAATTATCCAGCCTCTCACGGCTGCATTCGGCTGCCTCCGGAGGCGGCCCGCAAATTTTTCTCCGAAATCCCGATCGGCACGCTGGTAACAGTGAAATAGCGGCGATTGTTCGCCGGAATCAACGTGCGCGTTCTTTTTCTCTTCGCTCCCGGTGCAGGGGCGCCGTCGTCTCATCCTTGGATGCGAAATTGGAAAGCTCGCCTGGGCGAGATAGGAAACGTCGAAACTTTCGATTACGACTACATACGCGAAGGTCGGAAACGCCCCGATCGCTTGCCGCAGTTGATTGCTAGGCATCGCGAAGCACTGAGCAACGCAAAGGAACAACATCCGTCTGAACGGACGATCCTCGCTGGCAAAAGCATGGGTGGCCGCATCGGATGCCATGTGTCGCTCGAAGAGAAAGTGAACGGTCTCATTTGTCTTGGGTACCCCCTCTGCGCGATGGGCGATCGGGCTAAACTTCGCGATGAAATCTTGCGCGCCCTGACTACACCGATCTTGTTTATACAGGGTACGCACGATTCACTTTGTCCGTTGGATCTTTTGGAGCGCGTTCGCAACGAAATGAAAGCGCCGAACTTTTTGTATGTCGTCGAAGGCGGCGACCATTCGTTGCGCGTCCCCAAGCGCCAACTTCAAGCGGCAGGCGAAACCCAGAACGAGGTCGATCGACGAATCCTCCAAGCTATTTCCGGTTTCGTTGACCAATCAAATTTGTTGTAGTCGCTCCCACTGCCTGCGGCTTTTGATTTGAACCACACTCCTACTGCGGCGGCACCAGAATAATCCGGGCAACTTCCGCTAGCCCGATCTTTTCAGGATATTTGACGCAAGCTTTGGGTTACGAAAATAAATGGGATACCGCCGCAAGGATGCCGGCGCACGAAGCCTTAGTATGCCGAGATCGGCGGTCGGAGAAAAGCGACGCATCTTGATTGTTGATGACGACCGGGACAGCACCCATGTGATCAAAATCCTTCTCGAAAAGATCGGCCGCTATCTTGTGCTCGAACAGCACGACGCCACCAAGGCTCATCAGAGTGCCCGGATTTTCAGGCCGGATCTGATCTTGCTCGACATAGTGATGCCAGAGAGAGACGGAGGCGAAATAGCGGAACAGATCCAGGCCGATCCGGAATTGCAGAGAACGCCGATCATCTTTCTCACCGCGCTGGTCACAAGAACTGAGGTAAACTCTGGTCTCCAGATCCAAGGGCATCCATTTCTCGCCAAGCCGATCAGTATTCCCGAGTTGATCGACGGGATTGAAGAAAATTTACCCGCACATGATGCGTTTCAACGCCATACGTAGCGATCGTCCACTCTTCTATTCTCGAAGCGCGGGAAGCGTATTCGTCAATTGCAGAGCGGCACGGTTGAGATACGCCTGGAATTTGGACTTAAAACCCTTGACGGTCTGAGGGAGGTGAAGATGGACTTTGAGGAATTCCAAAACCAATCGCGACTTTATGTCATCGGCGCACTGGAGCCTGAAGAATTGGAGGAATTTGAGAAAGAACGCAAAAAGTCCGGCAAAAAGGCGGAAGATTTCATCACACAATGTTACTTATTACATGATGCATTCGCGCTTAGTTTGCGCCCGGCGAAAGCTTCCGCCGCAATCAAAGAACGACTCACGTCGATGGTGCGAAAACGGAAACAGGTGACGCATGCCCGAAATGCAGCGGGTGTTCCTTTGATGACTGCGGCCACTAAATAACGCCGACAGGATCAATCACGTTGCCCGCTTCGTCAGAGAGGCGAATCACAGTATTTCTTCGAGCAGGCGCAATTACCGATGAAATGAAATGGCGACCCTAACGGGATTCGAACCCGTGCTACGAACGCACGCCTTTTGACTAACGACTTTCCCTCGTAAACGGACATCCTAAAACATTGCTGGACACAGGCGCATGTTATGCATTAGCGTTATGCACTATGCCAAGCATTCATCGTCAACCGGGCAGACCTTTTTGGTTTTGCGCATTCACACTGTTCGATCCCGAAACTCACACGAGCAAGCGCGTCTTTCGTTCAACAAAAACGCGCGACAAAAAGCAGGCGCTTGAAATCTGTCGCTCGTGGCACAAGGCCGCGCTGCTCGGCCGCAATGGCAAGCTGAGCGCGGACGCTGCCCGCGAAGTAATCACGCGCGGTGTGAGCGACGTTTATGCAGCGGCCAATCTCGAATCGCTGGAAGGTGCGACGGTTCGCAAATGGTGCGAGAAGTGGCTGGAAACAAAGTCAATTGAGGCTGAGGAATCGACGCACGCGCGTTACACGCGCATCGTTGATCGGTTTCTTGAGTGCATCGGCGCAAAGGCCAATCGTGATCTTTCCACGTTACAAGCGAATGACATCGCGCGGTTTCGTGATCGTGAGGCGAAAGCACTCTCTCGCGCGACCGCCAATCTCAGCCTGAAAGTTTTGCGCGTCTGTTTTGGCGAGGCTGTCCGGCGAGGCTTGGTTGCGGTCAATCCGGCTGTGCGTGTGCCGGTTCTCAAAACGCGCGACAAGTCCGCGCGGCGCGCTTTTTCGCTCTCGGAAATCAAGCGCATCCTGAAAGCGTGCGGTGATGATGCCGAATGGCGCGGCCTCGTGCTTTTCGGACTCTATCTCGGACAAAGGCTCGGAGACTTGGCAAAGCTGACATGGCGCGCCGTCAACTTCGAGACTGGCGAGATTGCATTCACTACGCGCAAGACCGGACGGCGAATCGTGTTGCCGCTGGTTCAACCGCTTAGCGATTACTTGGCGTCGCTACCAGCGACCGACAATCCCGATGCTTTCATTTTTCCGCGCGCGGCAAGTGCTAACCGCACCGGCACGCTTTCCAATAAGTTCCGGGAGATTCTCGTTGACGCTGGTCTTGCCGAACCCCGCGGACACGAAGCGACCGACAGAGGCCGATCACAGGCGCGCGAAACGAGCGAAATTTCGTTTCACAGTTTGCGACACAGCGCGGTAACGATGCTGAAAGCGTCCGGTGTTTCGGACGTGCTCGCGCGGGAAATTGTCGGACACGAGAGCGCCGCAATCTCGCGGCAGTACACGCACCTTTCAACGGACGATCTGCGCAGCGCCATGCAGCGGTTGCCGGATGTGACAAACGGCTGACGCGCGTCTGGCGAATCGACGCATCAAAGCTTGACGCCAGTATCTGCCTTTTTGCCAATTGCCTGTTTGGCTGTGGGAGAATGCATTGCCGGGGCAGTATTGGACGCATCTACGGGCATTGCTGGGGCAGCTAGGGGCATTGTCGGTGCAGCATTGACATTGTCTGTGTTGGCTTGCTGTTCTGGTGGAGACAAAGAGGAGTCGCTGGGAGTGGTAAGCGAGAACTGCGATGCGGATCGTCTGGGAGAGCGTCGAGGATGGCATCGAACGCTCGTTAATGATCTCCCCCGGGAAGACTGATTAGTGATCAGAAGAATTTGACGGATTAGTTGCTTTCGCTAGGCTGCTTGCCCGACGGGTTCCCGACCTAACACGTGCGGGTAGGCATTAACCTCTCCGCTCCGCCGTCACAATTTCCACATCCTTGGGAAGCTGCTTCTGAAGGTTTTCGATATAGCGGGTGGCCACGTTGGATAGCTCCTTTGATAGCTCAGAGCGTCCTGCAACGCGAACTATTTCCAATACCGTAGCTGCCAGTTCGAAGGGCGGGAAGTTGTTGGGCGGTGGCCGTTTGAACGCGCTGAGGTCAACCAGTAGGGGCACGTCGAAGCAGTGCTTTTTGCCGGCGATTGTGATACAGATTTTCATGTCATCCCTTTCTTGTTTTGCTGTGATCTATTTCCTTTGGTTTCGTAGTTTGCCTTTCATTGCTATAATCGTTTTCGGAGACACTTTCGCGTGTGGGAAAAAACCGGTTACTCTTCTAAATCCCTCCAGTTGGCATCGCTAGCAGCTCGGCAAGTTTGTCCCTCAGGGCAATACTCCATCTTGAGAACAGGGTGTATCTCCCAATTAGTGTCCCGCTTTAGCGGTAAAAGAGGCCGCTCGTGAAGTATCGGGAGATCATCGCGGACAATCTCAGCAAAGCCGGTTGGAGTTGGGGCTGCGTCTCAGCCGTGGACTCTTACGGTCGACGGACGATCTGCGCAGCGCCATGCAGCGGTTGCCGGATGTGACAAACGGCTGACGCGCGTGTGGCGAATCGACGCATCAAAGCTTGCCGCCAGTCTCTGCCTTTTTAGCAGTGTCTGGCTGGCTGTGTGAATGCATTACTTGGCAACTACTTGCCAACTACGCGCTTATATGCCTTGGACTGCGTAGCCTCTGGCGTAGCAGTCTTTTTACCTGTGGCTGGGAGCGTACTCGAATGTATCCCTTGAGGAGGATGAGAGTCATTCTGTGCATCAGAAGGCAAAGCATCCAAGAGTTGTTGCCAATTCTCGCGAGTGGTAGCTTGGAAGCGATGTTCGTGCGCGTGAAGGTGAGCGTGTTCGTGGCGTATGATTAGCGCAGGATCGCCGGAGAGCAGGGCAATCTTGTCGGTACTGGTACCGTAAACGAAGTTAGCTTGGCTGAGGTTTGCATCATCTAGCTGATCTTCGACGCGATCTAGGGCACGCTTAGCGACACGGATCGACTGGTCGAGTAACTCCTGTTTACGCTCTGCGATTTCTCTGCTCTCTCGCTTAACTACGGCATCAGCAGTACGCCAAGTGACGCCGACCTTGCGCGCGATGCGATTGATCGAGTCTCCGATGGCGGCGGCTTCGACAATAGTGCGGTATTTCCTACCCGGAATACGTTCGCCTGTTGCTTTACCTGCCATTTGGTTTAGGGCGATCTCCCTGTGACAAGGGCTGGCCGCTTAATGATTGAATCATGCTCAAATGAGCATATAAGCTGGGATCGAGGCAAATGCAAGGCTTCGTTGTGGTATGAAAGGCATCGAAATCAACCGCACCGTCAATCGCGACAAGTGGCCCGATTACCTCTCGTGGATGGTGGATACTACTCGTCGGCAACACTGGTGCCAAGTGGATCACAGTGGCCATAATCGTTTCCGCGTTCGGAGCGCTCCACGCTGGTTTAGCTCCGGCGTCGGAGATGTAGCTTATCTTTCCTACCACGGCTGCCAAATCGGCAAGGATGATGAGCCACATCTAAGTCTGGCGGAGAAATGTACCGTCGAGAACGACTAAGAAATCGTCGTCGACCGCTCCGCCAAAACCAGACATGTGACCGCTTCCGACAAGCGTTACCTTCCCGTCTGCGGCGACTGGTGAGCCCGTTTTGTTGAAATGATTTTGGGGCGACGTTGTGGAACCGGTAGATAGGATGAACGTATCACTCAGAGACGCATGCAATTTGCTAGCCTGAATAGAGAACTCGGGGATGATTATCTGACCATCGGTTGCGAAAGTTCCGCCCCGTGAGTCGACGTACGTTACGGTACCCAGATCCGTGTCAATGGGATCAAATGGTTTCGCGACTAATAACTGCTGGGAATTCGAGGGGACCAGGAAAGTCATAGTCACCGGTTCGATGTACGGGTTCGGGTGTGCGCCGCTCGCAATTTGAATCGTCGCCGTGCCAGTCAGTTGCCATTTTTCGCCTGCAACTGACAGCGAGGACATGTCGTCGTTGGCGATACCGACGTCTTCGACCCACGGAAACAGACCTTTGCCCAATGTGACGTCGTACGCCCGCCAAAGGTTCGCATCGCGGTACGTGGACCACGTGCCTTCCAACGCGGCGATGGACAAGGTCGCGTCATTAAACGTGTTGTCCTCGTCCGCATTGAGATTCTCCTCCCAGTTGAAGACATGCTTGTGGGCGCCCCGAAGACCCTTGTTCTCAAATAGGATGACGGACCCGAGCTTCGGCTCGCCAAACACCAGTGCTGTGCTATCCGTGAGTTCCAACGAGGTGAGAGCGTCGTTCGGGAGCGATTCACCGTTCTCATTTTTAACGTCCGTAATCGACCAATAGAGTCCTTCGCCGATTCCGGCCCAGCCAAAGACGCCGCTAACGGTCCCTAAATTCCAGGTGCCCAATAGCACCACGAGCGAGGACGTGATCGTATTGAAAGATTTATCCGCATCGGCTCCGAGATCCTCGGTCCGGAAGATATGTTTATGACCTCCGCGAAACTGATCGTGTTCGAATAGCACGATGTGGCCCGCCACGGGATCGCCAAGTGTCGTTGGACGGTCTTCAACTACCTGCAGAGAGGACATGTCGTTATCTCGGATACTCAAGTCTTCCACCCAGGGATACAAACCGGGTCCAAGAACGACTGGGTAGTCGTCATCGAACCCTGAGTTACGGTAGAACTTCCAGTTACCCGCGAGCACTACAATCGACGACACACTGTCATTGAACTCATTGTCGTCGTCCGCGTTGAGGTTGTCCTCAGCATTCAAGACGTGCTTATGCGGCCCCTGAAAGTTCGCGTCCTTAAACAAGATGACATGCCCGAAAATCGTTGTCCCAAGGGTCACCGCCGCAGGGACCGTGGGACGTAACGAAGACACGTCATGGTAGTCGATACTCAGAGTTGATAAGTCTGGGTACGTCCCGAGCCCCACCGGGCCGCTATCGTAGAGCCCATGAAAGTTCCAGTCGGCGTAAAAAGACCAGGTACCCGTCAGGATGACAAGTGATCCGACATTATCGTTGAAGAAGTTGTCGTCGTCCGCATTGAGGTTTGGCTCAGGCGCGAACACATGCCTGTGCGGACCGTAGAAGGCGCCGTATTGGAAGAGGATCACCTCGTTGTCGACGGAGTTGCTGATCGTCGCCGCCGAAGTGCTCGGCTGAAGAGACGATACGGAGTCGTTGCTGATGCCAACGCCTTCAACCCATGGATAGATACCAGGACCGAAGATAGGCTGCAGCGGATAGCTGCCATCGAACTCGGTGTCAAAATAGAAGGACCAATTGCCTGACTCGACGACAATCGAGGACGTCTTCTTGTCGAACGCAACGGCGCCGAGGTCCTTCTGCGCTTCGAACAGATGCTGGTGCTCGCCGCGAAAATTCGCGTGTTCGAACAGAATTACGTGGCCATTGAGTGGCTCGCCCGGCATGGTCGGCTCGTCGGGTACCGTCATCATGGAGCGAATCTTGTCGTTTGACAACTTTTGTTCACCGACGAAGCGATAAAGGCCCGGCCCAAGTACCACACCGGGAAACGGATTCGCCAGGTTCTCGTCCTGAAAGAATTGCCAGTTACCGCTGAGAATGACGATTGACGAAACGCCATCCGGGAACTCGCAGTTCGCAACACAAACAGTGTTGCCGTCCGAATCCGTGCCAAGGAGGCTAAGCGCGTCTGCCTTATCAAATATGTGTTTGTGTGCGCCCTGAAAATTCGCGTCTGTGAACAGGATGAGTTGATCCACGGAAGCCTCCTATCGGGCGCTTATTTCGAGTCCTCCCCTGAAGGCGGCGAGCGCCATGAGCAAAGCTCCCAGAAGCCTCGCAAGTGTTCGGGATCGAGCGCTCGATGTCATCGGGTCTGACGAATTTTTCATCGTTGCATTTGTACCGGGGTGCATATCGAAAAGTCAAGCATCATTCGAAGATTTGACGCGCGTCGAGGAAATCTTTACCGAAGCGCAGCAGCATTTAACAATCAGCCGTCACGTTTCACCGCGTGGCGGCTTTCTGTTCACCACACTTTGAAATCGCCAGTGTGCTCGTGCGTTTGAATAACGTTGCCCGCTTCATTCGTAAACGCGAATCATGGCGTCCCAATTCGTCTTGCCAAGTTGGCCAGATTTTTTCAAAACTCTGCGCATATGAAAACGACAACTCTCCCATTAAGAAATTTAATGAACCGCTCGCCTTTGCGCGCGTTCCTACTCATTCCGTTCGCGCTCGCCTGTTTTGCACTTTCGCCAACGGTTCGAGCGGTTGATCCACCGCCGGACGGAGGCTATCCCGGCTTCAACACGGCTGAGGGCGATGATGCGCTCTTCAACCTCGACACCTCACAAGGCACCAACAATACGGCCATCGGTTTTGCCGCGCTCTTTAGCAGCACTACCGGCATCAGCAACACGGCTGTTGGTTTTGATGCGCTCTATAGCAACACGACCGGCGCCGTCAATACAGCCACCGGTAGCAGTGCGCTCTTAAACAACACAACCGGCAGCTTCAACATTGCAGTGGGCAATGGAGCCGGTGGAAATCTCACGACAGGTATTAACAACATCGATATTGGTAATAACGGTGTTGCGG
>Ga0209156_10000653_pt1 | contig 29413 bp, 24 predicted proteins | sample GraSoiAngelo_124_FD_185881 | JGI IMG/M metagenome (GOLD analysis project Ga0209156, IMG submission 185881) | Grasslands soil microbial communities from the Angelo Coastal Reserve, California, USA - 14_0927_05_20cm (SPAdes) (version 2) | ecosystem: Environmental > Terrestrial > Soil > Grasslands... | reverse complement strand
TCTTAATAAACGTATTGCGGTCGCCACCGAATGATTCTTGGATAATCTCGTGCATCCGCTGATCCACAATATGATCCGGGACTTGATAATTCTCTTTTTTAAACGCCTGGATGATGAGCCGTCGGTCGACCAGGTCTTTCAGGGCCAATTCTCGCACTTGCTTTAGTTGCTTTTCGAGCTCCTCGCCGGTGTATTGCGAGCGTAGCAACTTCTCCCGTGGCGCGGACAACATGCGCACTTGCGAGTATGTGATCACGTCCCTGTTCACCACCGCCGCGATGCCGTCAATGACTTCTGGCTCGGCGCCGAATGCGGCGCGGCAAAGGGGTGGCATAACGAGTCCCAACACCACTAGGAACGCGATCGCAAATGGACGGATGATGATGCACCTCATAATTTCCTGATAAGCTCTAGGGCTTCCCCCAGCTGCTGTTCGATTTCGGCTGCAACTAAACGGGGGAATTTGCCCGCGACAAGTATAAAATCCCCACGTCGAGTCAACATCAATTTGCGTTCCCGCACTTCGACACGACTGACGCCGGACCTTGCCGCGGCCAACTTCATTTCGATGAGAAGGACCAAATTGTCCACTGCAGACGGGAAGGATCCAAAGCGGTCGCGCCAGTCGCGCATCAAACGTTCCAGTTGATCATGTGTGGTGATTTCCGCGATATCGCGATAGGCTCGGATACGCAAACTCGCATCGGCGATAAAACTGGCCGGCACAAAAGCGGCCACGCACGCCTCTGGCCCGAGATGAACGAATTCCGCTTCATTCGTAGCCACGAAGTCGAGCCGGAGATCGACATCGAGCCGGACCCGCAATTTTTCACCCTTGAGCTGGGCGACGGCTTGCTTGAGCAACTGACAATACAAATCGAAACCGACTGACATGATGTGGCCGCTTTGTGCAGTACCGAGAATGCTGCCCGCACCCCGAATCTCCAGGTCGCGCATGGCGATCCGAAAACCTGCGCCGAGGGAGCTATATTGTTTGATCGCGCTGATCCGTTTGCGCGCGGCCCCAATTGCCATCATCTCACGCGGAAGAAGGAGATAAGCGTACGCTTTGTGCTCGGCCCGTCCGACGCGCCCGCGCAGTTGATAGAGATCGGCGAGACCAAATCTGTCCGCACGATCGATGATGATGGTATTGGCGTTCGGAATATCGAGCCCGCTTTCGATGATCGTTGTGCAAACGAGTACGTCGAGTTTCCCGCTGACGAATCGCGCCATGACGGCCTCCAGTTCATCCGAATCCATCTGGCCATGCCCGACTTCAATCTTTGCCTCCGGGCAAAGATCGACAATACGATCGCGCGCGCGGTCGATCGTCTGGATGCGGTTATGCAAAAAGAAAATCTGACCTTGCCGCCCGAGTTCGCGATTGATCGCGTCGCGAATGAGCCGCTCATCGTACCCGGACACGACCGTTTCCACCGGCAAGCGATTCAGTGGCGGGGTCTCAATCGTAGACATGTCTTTTACGCCGACGAGCGAAAGGTAAAGCGTGCGCGGGATTGGCGTGGCCGACAGCGTCAGGACGTCGACGAGTTTGAAGAGCTCTTTGAATTTTTCTTTGTGCAGAACGCCGAAGCGCTGCTCCTCGTCGATCACGACGAGGCCGAGATTTTTGAAGACAACATCGCCGGAGATGAGCCGGTGCGTTCCGATCACAATATCGACACCGCCTTCACGCAACAGTTGCAAGACTTTCTTCTGTTCCGATTGTGAACGGAAACGGCTGAGCATTTCGATGCGCACGGGATAATCGAGCATGCGCTGCCGAAAGACCTCGAAATGTTGTTGGGCGAGAACGGTGGTCGGCGCGAGGAGCGCGACTTGTTTGCCGTCCATAACCGCTTTGAACGCAGCGCGAATCGCGACCTCGGTCTTGCCAAAACCGACATCGCCGCAAATCAAGCGGTCCATCGGCTGCGAGCGCTCCATGTCAATCTTCGTGTCGATGATCGCTTTCAATTGATCAGGCGTCTCGCGGAACGGGAATGAATGTTCAAATTCGGTTTGCCACTTGCCGTCGGGAGCAAAGGCGTGGCCAGGATGGGTCTGCCGCTCGGCCTGGAGCGCGAGCATTTTGCCGGCATAGTCAAAAATGGATGCGGCGGCGTTTTTCTTGGCACGTGTCCACTTTGTGTCTCCAAGCGAGCTGAGCGGCGGCGATTTTTTTCCAACGCCGACATAGCGGGACACGAGATAGGCTTGCTCGAGTGGGACATAAAGCTTCGCTTCATCAGCGAACTCGATCGAAAGCACCTCGTCTTTACCGACTCTTTGCAATCCCCAAAATCGTCCGATGCCGTGCTCGAGATGGACGACAAAGTCACCTTCTGTAAGCTCACTGAAATCGATCTGGGCGCGATGGCGTTCTGTGCGTCGTAACCGCCGGCGCCCATGTGCGGCCAACCTCCCGAATAATTCCGTCGCCGAAAGCACTACGAGATTAGCCGCGGGAAAGCAAAATCCACGGGCCAAAGCCCCTTCCACAAGATCGACGCTGCTAAGCATGTCCTTCTCGTCCATGATCTCGCGAAAGCGCTCGATCTCGCCCTCGGTCTGAAAATAAATGACGATCCTTGCCTTGTTCGCCCGCCATTCCCTTAAGCGCGCGGCAAATTGCCCGCGTTTGGCTTCAGCAAGCATGAGATCACCGATTGCGAATTCGCCGATTTCGCAATCCTGAAATGCGCCGCTAAAATCTTCCGGTCCCCACTCAGTCCAGCCTGCGCTAATTTGGATGTCCGCGCTGAAACGTTCTTCCGGTTCGATTGCGATCTTGAGATGATCGCGGGCGATGTAATCGCGGACGGTGGCGCCTTGATCGTCTGCCGCTCCGAGCAGAATATCGGCGAATCTCAAATCGCGCACTGAAGTCTGACTGTCGATATCGAACTCACGCAACGATTCAATTTGGTCGCCAAAAAATTCCAAGCGCGTTGGGAGCGGTGCTTGCCACGAATAAAGATCGACAATTCCGCCGCGGACTGCGAATTGTCCGCGCGTTGTGACTTGAGCTACGCGTTCATAACCGGCCCCGGCGAGCTGTTCGAGGATACGTTCCATCTTTTCATTTGTTCCGCGTCGAAGCTGAATAAGGGCGGTTTGGAGGGCGCCGCGTCTCGGAGCAGCTTGATCGAGGCTGGCGTGCGTGGCGATGACCAGCCGCGGCGCCTGCTCGCGCTCAAGTTGCGTGAGCAACGCAAGCCGTTCAGCCGCGATTTCGGGGTCTGGCAAAATATTTTGGACCGCAGCGAATTCCGCTTCGGACAAAAAAAGCGCGTTCGGCTGCCAGTTAAGCAAACTTTCATAGAGCAATTCCTGGGAATGGACGCTGGGACAAAGGACCCAAATCGTGTTTTCGATCTTGCACGCGATAGTGGCAACTAGAAATGCCTGGGCTGGCTCAATCACGTGCGAAAACTGGACCGGCCATTGCGCTCTCTTGATTGCGCGAAGTTTGCGCGCGATTGGATCGCTCGTCGCGACGATTTCTAGAAGCTCTGTGCGTCCCGGTTTCTGCACGGGCTAGCTCTCGCCGAAAAGACGCAGAAGTTCAAAATTGTTCGCTGGAGCAACTTTGAGTCGAGGTGTCAGAGCTTTCTGCCAATGGCTGCGGCCACCGCACGCAGGCGCGGGACAAGGTCGGCGAAAATTTCCGGCGTGAGCGCTTGATCGCCATCGCTCTTAGCCAACTCGGGAGAATTGTGGACTTCGATCATGAGTGCGTCCGTGCCGGCAGCGAGGGCGGCGAGGGACATTTGTGGAACAAATTCGCGCAGTCCGATCGCGTGTGTTGGGTCGACAACTACTGGCAGATGGGTTTTGGATTTCAAGAGCGGAACCGCGCCAAGGTCCAGGGTGTAACGGGTCGCTGTCTCAAACGTGCGAATCCCGCGCTCGCAGAGAACCACGTTCATGTTGCCCTCGCTCAAGATGTATTCCGCGCTCATGATCAGGTCGTTGATTGTGGCGCTGAATCCGCGCTTGAGCAGGACCGGTAATCTGCTGCGGCCGACTTCCTTCAAGAGAGAGAAATTCTGCATGTTGCGCGTACCCACTTGAAGACAGTCCGCGTATTTCTCGATCACGGACAAATCGCGTGGGTCCATAATTTCGGTAATCACGGGCAGGCCCGTTTCCGCCCGCGCTTCAGCGAGAAAGCGAAGCCCGTCTTCGCGTAATCCCTGGAAGCTATACGGCGAAGTGCGCGGTTTGAACGCGCCGCCGCGCAAGATTCTTGCGCCCGATGCTTTGACAATTTTTGCGATTGAGAAAATCTGCTCTTTGCTTTCGACTGAACATGGGCCAGAAATCAGAACGACGTCTTCATTTCCGCCCATGGACACGCCACCGATCGATACTGACGAAGCTCCGCGGGATTCGCGCGAAGCGAGCTTGTACGGCTTTAGGACCGGAACGATTGCTTCGACGCCAGGCATGGCGGCGAGCGGTTTTTCGCGAAGGAGGGCTTCCGGCCCAATTACACCGATGATCACTCGCGATGCGCCGCGGCTGATTTGGGCATCGAGTCCGAATTCGCGGACACGCCTGACGATTCGATCGATCTGTTCGTCAGTAGCGTTCGGTTGCGCAATGATGATCATATTTCGACCGGCGAAATGATGAGAGTGCCGCCGCCACGAATTTTCTGCAAGCCCAGATGCTGACGCTCCCCAAGGAATCTAATTCCTGATCGTGACTGGCGTACCGAGTGAGACCGATTTGAAAAAGTTTTCGGCCATGAATTCAGGCATTCGGATGCAGCCATGCGACGCGGGATAACCGGGTAAATAGCCTGCGTGTAATCCTGTCCCGGAGACGATGCGCATGAAGAAAGGCATCGGCGTGCCCTTAAAGTGGGTACCTGGCGGTTTCGGATCCTTAGTGACATCGACATTGGGCTTTACGACATTTCCCGCTGCGTCAACGTAATCGCCGAATAAACTGGAAACGTGATTTTGGTCCTTTTGAATGATCGAGAAATGGCCGTATGGCGTGTTTAACCCTTCGCGGCCGGTTGACAGTTGGGAGACACCGACGAGCACACCGCTCTTGTAAAAATATGCGCGCTGCTCTCGGAGACTAATTGTAATGGAGGGGCTTCCACTGGCGCTGTCTCCATCCCAGTACGAGACAGAGTCCTGCGGGGGTCCAGCAGGAGCGTTTCCGTAAACCCCTCCGAGATATTGGGTTTGGGCTGAGTAACGAGTATCTTCGCCACAACCGGCCGCCAAGAGAAGAAGAGCGACGGAAAGTGCCGCTATCAAAGTGTGATAAAACGAACGACGCATAAGAATTTTGGACAGACTTTCTAATGCTCAAGCAATACAAAATGTCAAGCGTGCGCCCACCGTTCACGGCTTAAGAAATCTAAGTAAAAAGTTCGACTGGCATGACGCGCGATAGCTTGAATTCTGCGCGGTTTAATGCAGAGTTCCGGCCATCTCCCCGCCGGCGATTCCAAAGATCATGCCCACCTACGAGTATTCTTGCCAAAAGTGCGGACAGAACTTCGAAGCATTTCAGTCAATGCGCGATGAGCCATTTGGCGAGTGCCCAAAGAACCTTTGCCGGTTGTCGAAATGGGGACATGGGAAGGTAAAGCGTCTGTTCGGCACCGGGGGCGGTCTTATTTTCAAGGGCTCGGGTTTTTACACCACGGATTATCGAAGCGACTCGTATAAAGAGGCCGCCAAAAGAGAAGGGCCTTCCACCTCGACTGCCGCGGAAAAATCAACTGCGCCGAAAGAAACCGGCGCCAAGGCTGTGGCGGCAACATCGACAAAGACACCGGAGAAAAAGGCGCCAAAAGAACCGAGCAGATGAAGGTCGACTAGATTCGAAAGAAGATCGCCCTTTCGCTTTTAGCTTGATGATGCCGTAATAGACAACCGGCGGCTCGCCCTTTACACCCCTGCGAGTCCGCCGGTCAACCAACCGAAAGATCGGCAATCGAACGCCGAATAAGCCCAGGGCGTTATCACCAGAACCTAGTAGCGATCACTCATGCCGTACTCGCGCTGATTTCGGCTGCCTTCGTAGGCTCGAATCGCGCGTCGCGTCTCTGGTCCCATGATTCCATCAATAGCGCCATGATAGTAACCCGCTCGAGCTAGCCGGCGTTGTAACTGCGCGACCGAAGATCCTCCGCGGTAACGATCGCCGTAGCCGTGTCCTTGATCGCCGTAGCCGTACCCTTGATTGCCGTAGCCGTACCCTTGATTGCCGTAGCCGTATCCGTAAGCGGGCTGGCTGTAATAGTCATAATCGTACCCGTATCCGTATGGGTAGCCGTAGCCATAGCCGCCGTAATAGCCGTACGGGTAGCCCCAGCCCCAACCCCAGAACGGGAAACCAAACGAGTCAACAAACACGAACCGGTTGCTGACGAACCGGTTGCTGACGAAGCGTCGATTTTCCAGTCGGTCTTCGCGCCGATCGTTGAAAGTCCGGAAATTTCCCGCACCGCTTCGCGTAAAGGTCTGCCCGCCTCGCGCAGGCATCGAAGCGAAATGCCCGCCACCGTGGCCGCTGCGCGGATCAGCGCTTACTGCGGATGTAGTCAACGTAACCGCGGCGAAGCAACTTAAGAAAAGGATGAGTTTTGCATTCATATAGTATTTGGGTGTCTTTACCAATTAGACACCTTAAATTGGGGAGAGTCTCGGTATTTCCGCCGGCCAAGAAAAAAATCTCGCTGCCAGTTCGTGCTCGCCCGTTCACGTCGCCTCCATTATTATCCGCCACCCACCGATGAAGACTGTCCGTTGCGCGATCTTCATATTGATATTGCCCGTCTTAAGCTTCCAATCGCTCCGCGCGGCGCCACCGGCACGCAGCGTGAGTCCCTCACGGCAATTTATCATCTACGCGTCCAGTGCGGCACTGCGCGGCGCGGTCTCTGAGCTTGCAGAGCAGACTAAGGCCAATTTGCTCGCGCTGTTGCGACAGCCCGACAGATGGAAAACGCCGATCATCGTCAATTTGCAGCCAGAGCAGGCGAATCTGCCGGAGATTCCGTCGGCGGCGTTGCGTTTTAGCCAGACTGGGTTTGGTCTGAAGCTCCAGCTCGACTTGACCATCGGCGAAAGCATCGACGCCACGTTGGTCGAGCGTGAGCTACTGCGCGCAATTCTGTTGGAAATGATTTACCGAAGTGAACCGGACGTCGTTCCTGGCACTGCCTTCGTCGAGCCCCCGGATTGGCTACTGGATGGCGTGCTCGCGATCACGCCGGGACGGAATCGTGGGCCGCTTGTGGAAGCGCTTTCGGTGTCGGACAAACAGACGTCGCTGGAAGAATTTCTTAGGCAACGCCCGGCGCTTCTCGATTCACCCGGTCGCCTGCTTTATTGCGCCTATTCGCTTTCGCTCTTGGAGCTGCTTGTCAACGCAAGCGACGGGCATTCGCGACTAGGGCGGTACATCGACAATTTATCGCATGCCTCAAACGATTCATTCGCCGATCTGAAGGCGCAGTTTCCATTGCTGGGCGACGATGTGAAAAAAACCTGGCAATCGGCGCTGGCGCGGCCAAGCGGCGCGCAAAATTACCAGTTGCTCACTTTCGCCGAAAGCGAGCAACGGCTTGACGAATTATTGCGCGTTAAGATTCCGGATGCCGGAAACTCATCCAAGCAAGTAGAGCTCAGCGAACTCGCCCAGAGAAAGCTTTCGGCGGCGGAGAAAATGGCGCTCAATCAAATGGGCGAGAAGTTAGTCTTGCTCACAATCCGGGCGAATCCAGTAATGCGTCCGATTGTCCGAGAATATCAGCAAATCGCCGCGCTCCTCGCGCGTGGTAAAAGGAAGAGAGTCGCTGAGCGTCTCGTGCGTGTGCAGGCGACGCGAACGACGCTCGCGGCACGCATGAGCGACATCGATGACTACATGAACTGGTTCGAAGCGACCCAATCAAAGACTGGCAGCGGGGTGTTTGTCGACTATCTCAGAGCCGTGGGTGAGTCGCAAATACCTGCTCCGCGGCGGCGCGATCCGCTTTCAGTTTATCTCGATTCGGTCGCCGAACAATTCGAGGATTAGTCGTATGCACGAATCGCTCGGCAACACGATCGATTACATCAAGATGCCCTCGCGCAATCGTCTTTTATTTTCCGGAACTGGAAATATCCTGGCTCAAGTCTAGAAACTTGGCGGAAAGATCACGCGCGAGATTTTTGAATTTCCCGGCGGCCGCCGCTTTCACTTTCGCGAACCCGGCGGCGGATTCGCGATTTGGTCGGATAAGTAGCAATGTCGACCTTCCCCGGGAGTTGCTCATTCAACGGTTGCTGATTAAGATAGGCAGCGCGATCAAACCGCGCCTTTTTCATTCTCATGCAAAAAATTGGCTTTTCCGAAGCTCTTGATTCAATTGTCGCGGGTGACCCGCGTTATCAGCGGGACGCATACGTCTTTCTGCGCGACGCACTCGATTTTACGACCAAGCAGCAGAAGAAAATCAAGGGCGCCACGGTGCGTCATGTGGCTGGACCGGAATTGCTCGATGGCGTGCGACAATATGCCCTCAAGGAATTCGGGCCGATGGTGTTGACGGTATTTTCCGCCTGGGGAATTCATTGCTGCGAAGATATCGGGCACATGGTTTTCAACTTGATCGAAGCAGGAATTTTCGGGAAGACGGAGGAAGATTCGCTGGAGGACTTCAAGAACGTATATGATTTTAAAGAGGCTTTTGTGAAGCCGTTCGCGCCGGCCAACCCAACAGCCTCCGAACCTCGGCTGGAATTGCCAGTGCCAAAATCCGTATGATCCGATTTGCGCCGGGTCTGGCGCTGATCGTTGCGAGTATGTTTAGTTCTGCCAATTTGAAAGCAGCACCGACCGACAATTCGACGGTGATCACTTTTCCGTCGAGCTCCGCACAAAAATGGTTCCTGCCAAATGGACTCACGATCATCGTGCAGGAAGATCACAGCGCTCCGGTGGCAAGTGTGCAGGCGTGGTGCGCCACGGGCAGCATCGACGAGGACGAACATCTCGGTGCCGGGTTGTCTCATATTCTCGAACACATGCTCTTCAAAGGCACAAAGACGCGATCGACCAATGTGATCGCGCAAAAAATCCAGGATGTCGGCGGTTACATTAACGCCTACACCTCTTTCGATCGCACAGTTTTTTGGATCGACGTACCGAAGGACGGCATCGCCACTGCGGTCGACGTTTTGGCTGATGCGATGATGAACTCGACCCTGCCGCCGGAGGAGTACCAGAAAGAGCAGGAAGTAATCCGGCGTGAATTCGCCATGGGCTTGGATGATCCCGACCGCGTGGTCGGGCTGCGGCTTTTTGCCACCGCCTATCAACGACATCCGTACCGCTTTCCGGTGATCGGGGAGATAGAAATTTACAACCAGCTTACGCAAGAACAGGTGATGCAGTATTACAAAACGCGCTACGTTCCGAACAATCTTACCTTTGTCGTGGCGGGAGATGTCGATGCGGAGAAAGTGCGTCAACAGGTTACCGAATTTTTCAAGGCGTACCCGGAGAAATCATTAAAGCCGCTCTTCATTCCCGAGGAACCCCCGCAACTGGGCCGGCGGGAAGTGCACCAGGAATTTGCCACCGAACTGACGCATCTCTCGCTCGCCTGGCACATTCCAGAAGTCACGAATCCGGACGTCCCAGCACTCGATCTTCTCTCGACCATTCTTGGCGATGGGCGCAGTTCGCGCTTGTACCGGCGCGTGCGAGAAGAAGCGGGTCTGGCCTACCGGATTTCAGCATTCTCCTACACGCCGGGCGATCCAGGCTTGTTTGGCATCGATGCCACTCTTGATCCAAAGAAACGCGAGGCAGCGGAGCAATTGGTCTTGCGCATTCTTGATGAAGTAAAGCAAGCCGGGGTTACGACAGAGGAGTTGATGAAAGCAAAAAAAATATCGCTCAGTCATCATCTCGGCGCACTTACTACGATGCGCGGCCAGGCTTCCGATATTGGCTCGAATTGGTTGCTGACGCGCAATCTGAATTTCAGCCGGGATTATCTGGACGCCGCCCAGAAGGTGACGCTCGATGACATTAAACGAGTCGCTGCACATTACCTGACGGACGAAAACCTTACGGTCGTCTCGTTGAATCCTAAAGGTTCGCTGCTCGCAAAAGCCGAGCCGGCGAAACCCGTCAGCGCAGGTGACGTTGAAAAATTCGAGCTCTCGAATGGATTGCGACTTCTGGTGCGTGAAGATGTGCGTCTGCCGCTGGTTGCAATGGGCGCTGTTTTTCGCAGCGGCCTTCTCGCGGAAACGCCGCAAACAAATGGCATCACACGCTTAATGGCGAAGGTGCTTTTGAAAGGAACCAAGACGCGCACCGCCGAGCAGATTGCAAATCAGATCGAAGCAGTCGGTGGCTCCATTTCAAGCGAGGCGGGCAACAATAGCTTCGCCGTTTCGCTCGATATCACCAAGCCCGATGTGAAATTGGGCGTCCAGTTGGTCTCGGATGTGCTGCTCAATGCGATCATGCCGGAAGAAGCGATTGCGCGCGAAAAAGAAGTCCAGATTGCCGCGATCAAACAGGATGAAGAGCAGTTGACGACTGTGGCGCGCAATATCTTACGGCAGGCGCTTTTCACGCAGCATCCCTACGCGCTGCGGGCAAATGGTTCGGTCGATTCGGTCCAACGGTTGACTCGGAAAGATCTGCTCGAATTTCGAGATCGCTATGTTGTCGCAAAAAACGGAGTCATTTTCGTCTTTGGCGATGTGAAGGCAGCAGAGGTCAAACAGCTTTTCGAGCAGGCACTTGCTGGGATGAAACCCGGCACGCTCGCTTTGACCGATGTGCATCCGGCCGCGCCGCTGAACAAAATTGAGACTGTCGAGAGCCGAAAAGAGAAAGCGCAAGGCGTAATCATGGTCGGATATCGCGGCGCAGATATTTTCAGTCCGGACCGATATCCGCTGCAGCTAATCGATGAGGCAAGTAGCGATCTTGGCTCGCGTTTTTTCGTTCGCATTCGTGAGCAGATGGGGCTGGCCTATTATGTTGGTGCTAACCAGATGGAGGGGCTCGTGCCGGGACTTTTCGCGTTCTATCTCGGAACGGACCCGCAGAAGATCGAACCAGTAAAAATAGCGTTGCTCGATGAAATCCACAAACTCGCGACTGACGGTCTTACGAATGAAGAATTGGCACGCGCGAAAAAGAAATTGATCGGACAGCAGGAGATTGCGAATCAGAGCAACGATTCATTCGGGTACCAATGCGCGCTGGACGAGATCTACGGGCTTGGGTTCAATTATTACAAATCTCTCGAGCACGGTGTCGAGGCAGTCTCGCTCGACGATATTAAGCGCGTGGCCGCGAAATATTTTCGCGATCAGCCTTACGTTCTTGCGACGGTGCGACCGCCAGATGGCTCCGCAGCCGCGAAACAGAAGTGAGCCATGGCTGAAGTCCAGACCAGTGTACAGAGCGGCGAGCTTTCGCAACGCTTCATCGAGTTTGTGATGATGCATGCACAAAACGCGGCGCTGTTTCTCGGCCAGATTCCAAATCCAAAAACCGGCGAAGGCGAAGTGAATCTGGAACTGGCAAAAATGTTCATCGATCAATTGGCCATGATTCAGGAGAAAACGCGCGGAAATCTGACAAGCGAAGAGTCCACAGTGCTAGGCAACGCGCTTTCCAATTTGCAGATGGCGTACGTCGAAGTTGCGCGGGAAGCGCCCAAAGGCGCTACGCAGCCGGCGGCTGCCAAAGGAGAGCAGAAGCAGGCGCCGACGTCAAAGTCGGTGGAACAACCATCGCCAACTAAGCCTGAGCCATCAGCGCCGATTACTTCAAGCGAATCCGAGACGGAGTCGAAGAAGAAGTTCACGAAGAGCTACGGGCCTTGATCTGTTGGGACCCCGAAGACATCCGGGCTCGCATTAATTCAATCGACGGTCAAAGACCGCCGCTGCAGTTTCGACTCGCGAATTCAATTACATGAACGCCTCGGCAAAGAACGTTCGCAAAGAAAAGAGAAAGATTGTCGATCCTAAGAATGGCACCGATCCAATCGAAGCTGCTGAGGAAGCTGGGCTGCGTTATGTAAGCGACACTCAACCCGGTTACACGCGCAAGGAGAACGGGGAGGCCTTCGAATATTTCGATACGGATAGAAAGTCGATTCATGACGAACAAAGGCTCGCACGCATTAGGCGGCTGGCCATTCCCCCGGCTTGGAGTGAGGTCTGGATTTGTCGATCACCAAATGGGCACATCCAAGCCACCGGGCGCGATGCCCGTAGGCGCAAACAATATCGTTATCATGATCGTTGGCGCGAGACGCGCGACGCAAACAAATATGAGCGACTGGCTAGTTTTGGAAAAGCGCTGCCGAAAATTGACCAACGCCTTAGGAAAGATCTGGCTCTGCCTGGTCTGCCGCGAGACAAAGTGCTTGCGACGGTCGTTCAGCTTCTCGAGCAAAGCCTCATTCGCGTTGGCAATGAAGAGTACGCGCGTGAAAACAAGTCGTTCGGTCTTACCACTATGCTAGATCGGCATGTTGACGTGAAAGGCTCGAAACTACGTTTTCGATTTCGTGGCAAAAGCGGGCGGCAGCACGAGGTGGATGTAACTGATCGCCGGATCGCGCGGATTGTATCGCAGCTGCAGGATTTGCCCGGACAGAGCCTGTTTCAGTACCTTGATGGTGAGGGCAAAGTGCGCGACATCACTTCGCAGGACGTAAACGAGTATCTGCGCGAGATTACAGGTGAAGATTTCACGGCGAAAGATTTTCGCACTTGGGCGGGAACAGTACTCGCCGCGATCGCGCTCAGCACGGCCGGTGCGTTTGAAACAAAGGGGCAGGCCAAAGCCAACGTTAAGAACGCAATCAGCGCAGTCGCAAAGATTCTTGGCAACACCCCGGCGGTTTGCCGAGAGTGTTACATTCATCCCTTCGTGGTTGAAACTTACTTTAAGGGAAATTTCATCAACGGTTTCAAAGCAAAGACAGGGGAAGAAGTCGAAAAAGGAATTGATCTTGCTTCGGCACAAGCGGCGGTTCTAAAGCTTTTGCAAAACGACGCGTTAACAAAAGCTGCCTGACGATCAGCAACATTTATTCGCGGGAAGCGCCGCGCTGCATCGGAGTGGCGCTTGGCTTCGCCTTTGTGCTCTTGCGGACGTTGATTGTTTGCCTCGCCGCCGACGCGGTTTGCTGTTGCTTTTCGGGGTATTTTTTTGTCGTCGGCCAGATTAGACGCCACGGTTGGGTTTTCACCGTTTCGCTGAAATCTTTGATGTTGCGCCCGGCGGGGCCGAGCTCGTTCATGGTGGCTTTCAATCGCTCGGAAGAATCGCGGAAGTTCTGGAGTGAGACGCCGATATTGTTGTTGTCTGTGAGCTCCGCGCTGATTTTCTCTATGTTGTTAAGCGAATGTGAGAGAGCGGCATCAGGCGCGGTTAAATCGACAAGATGCTCGCCGAACGTTTTAAACTCGCCGAGCGCGAGGTTCAGTTCGGAATTTTCGTCAGTGAGGCGACTGAGATTTTGCGCCGTGTTCTGGAGATCCTTCATGGTGGAAGTAGCTTCCGTAGCTACTGGTTTGATAACTTCGAGCATCTTCGCCGCAGCTTCACCGAAATCCGGAACACGTTCGCCAGGGAACATTTCACCGTCTTTTGCGCGACCGGAGTTTTGCGTCCCCTGTGTGATATCGATTGCCATGTCGCCGAGCAATCCCAACTGCATCAGCCGCGCGTGCGCATCGCGGTAGACCGCCGCTCTCTTGTCCACCTGGACCTCGATCCGAACTTCATACTTCGGCTCGTTTGGTTTGGCTCCTGTGGGCGTAGGGCTAGGGGTCGCGCCTGGCTCGGGTGGGTGCAAATTGGCGTCAGCCTTTTGCGCGCGCTCATCTTCTTCGCGCGAGACTGGCGAAAATAATTTCTGCACCTGGCCAATTTTTCGGCCTGCCAACATAACGGGCGCGCCTACTTTGATCCCAGCAGCATTATCAAAATAGATTTTGTAGGTCACGAGCGGCCGGAAAAGCCCCGGGGCACCCAGCAGAACGAGAACAAAGGCCAACACGGCTACTGTGCCGATCACCAGCAGACCGGTCATTATTTCATTTCTTTGCAATTGCATCTTGGCTGTCCTTCAGAATGGGGCCTTCAGTGCTTCCGCTCAAGAACTGAGCGACCACCGGGTTTTTCGATTTTTTGAATTGTTCAGGTTCGGCGTCCTCGATGATCTTCCCTTGATAGAGCATCGCCATTCGCGTTCCGATGTGAAATGCGCTGCCCATTTCGTGCGTTACGGTAATTGACGTTACTTTTGATTTTTCACTCAAGCTGATGATTAATTCGTCAATCACGGAAGCAATGACTGGATCGAGACCAGCCGAGGGCTCATCTAGGAGAACCAGTTGTGGCTCCAGGACGAGCGCGCGTGCCAGGCTGACGCGTTTTCTCATGCCCCCGCTTAGCTCCGAAGGCAGCAGCTCCTTGGCATCTTGCATGCCGACGAGTTCGAGCTTTTGATCGACAATCTCGTCGATTTCCTGGCGCGATTTATCGGTAACCTCTTCTAGCGGAAGGGCGACATTGTCGCGAACATTGCGCGAGCTAAGGAGCGCTGAGTATTGATAGACCATTCCCATGTGTTGACGGACTTGCTGCAATTTCCGGCGACGCAGCCGCGTGATTTCAAATTGTTTAAAAAAGATTGTACCGGAGTTCGGGTGCAGAGTCCCGAGGATGAGACGTAGGATTGTGCTTTTGCCGCTGCCGGTTTGACCCATAATAACGAGGCGATCCTTGGCCTGAACCTTCAGCGAAAGCCCCTCTAGTACTGTTTTTTCCTCAAACTGCATGTGCACGTCGCGCAGCTCGACCATGTGAGAGTTCGCTGCGTTCACGTGGGAAAAAACGTTGTGTAAACGATGTTGTAAAGCGTATCGACGCCGATCACGGTGGTGATGGCGGTGACGACGCTCGAAGTTGTGGCGGTGCCAACCCCAGCGGCGCCACCTTTCACGGTCAATCCCCGATAGCACGCGATTGCGCTGATGAGCAAGCCGAACATCAAGCTTTTGAGCACCCCAGTGATGATGTCGCGGATGAGTAACGCGTCTTTTACGAGATCGAGAAAGTAGGGGAAAGCGATGCTAAAATAAGCGCGAGAAATCAGGCTGCTGGCGAAAATCGCTGAGATGTTGGAAACAGTGGAGAGACAAGGCATTAAGAAAAACAATGCCAGCATCCTTGGCGCGACAAGAAACCGGAGCGGCCCAATTCCCATCGCCTCGATCGCCTCGACCTCTTCGGAGACTTGCATTGTCCCGAGCTCGGCGGTGAAAGCTGCACCGATTCTCGCGGCCAGCATAATACCAGTAAGCAGCGGGCCAAGTTCCCGCGTAAAACCGATTGCCACCAAGCCAGGGATAAGACGCTCGGTCCCGAATCGCTGAAGCTGGTAACCAGTCAATAACGCCATCGTCAAGCCGAGGAAAAATGAAACGAGTCCAACCAGAGGCACCGAGTCCACACCCGCGCGCTCGGTGTGGCGAAAGAAACTCGCCGCACGAAAGGGCACGCGGCCATGGCGAAGGCGGTCGATTGTTTCTTCAAACGTGTGCGCAATGAACCAGAACATGCTCCCAACTTCGCGCAGGAAATCGCGACTTAGCTGACCGATGTCTTGCACAACCACAATCGGATTCGTCGGAATTGCTTCGCCGGGCTCAGAGTTCCGTTGGGTATTGGCCATGTCCACGAGAAGTTGCCCCAGTTCATCGTGTGGAAAAGTAGAAAGTTGAGACGTTTAGAACCAAAGCATGGCTCCGATGTAGAAAACGTCGTTTGATCATCTAGCAAGTTAACGCCTTTACCCCGGCATGAAGGCTCTCGACACAACGCTCTCTGGTGCGTTAGGATCGGCACCTGTCTTCAGATTTGGTCCAGCACAATGTGAAATTGTCTCGCACGGCGAATTGCTTCTTTGCCGTCGTGCTATTTAGTGCCGGGGCGCCGGCGCTCGCTCAAGAAGAAGCGGGTCGCGCGAACGGTCCGAGCGAAGGACGACCAGACAATCTGCCAAACATGCAAACGAAACATTTCGGACTTGTGACACACGGTGGCGCTGGAACGATCGAGCGTAGCCGAATGACGCCTGAACGTGAGCGCGAATATCGTGCCGGAATCGATCGCGGGCTCTCGGCGGGTTACGAAATTCTCAAGCGCGGCGGGTCGAGCCTCGACGCGACGGAGGCCGCGGTGCGCGTGTTCGAGGACGATCCGAATTTCAACGCGGGTCGCGGCTCGGTTTTTACAAGTATTGGAACAAATGAACTCGATGCCGCTGTTATGGACGGCAAAACGCTCAGGGCCGGTGCGGTTGCGTGTTTAGAACACATTAAAAATCCGGTGAGCCTGGCCCGGCTGGTTATGGAAAAATCCGGACACGTGGTGATGGCCGGCGAAGGTGCGGAAGCGTTTGCGAAGGAGAACGGGGCGGATTTTGTCGAGCAAAAATATTTTTATACAAAGGAACGTTGGGATGCTTTGGAAAAGGTAAAAGCGGCAGAGAAAAGCGGCGGATCGGGCGGTAAGAAATTTATCATTTCCGACCAAGATCGACATGGCACTGTCGGTGCAGTCGCGCTCGATAAAAACGGCAATCTCGCCGCGGCCACTTCGACCGGCGGAACAACTAACAAGCGCGCTGGGCGAGTGGGCGATTCACCGGTCATCGGGGCGGGCACCTACGCGAACAACGCAACATGTGCTGTCTCCGGTACGGGTGATGGAGAGTATTTTATTCGCGCCGCCGTCGGACACGATATTTCGGCCCTGATGGAATATCGCGGAATGTCACTTAAGGAGGCTGCGCAGGCCGTTCTGGATAAAGTGGCCAAGCTCGGCGGTACCGGAGGTTTGATCGCGATCGACCGCCAAGGCAACATCGCCTTGCCGTTTAACACCGCTGGAATGTATCGAGGATACGTCGATCCAAACGGCAAATTCGTAGTGGAGATATACAAGTAGCCTTCGCTCTGGTCGAAGGGCGTTCGCTGCGGCGAGCCCCCTACAATTTCATGATGTTGCCCGCGTTTTCTGTTGTCATTCCTGCATTTAACGAGGCCTCGCGCATCGGTGAAACGTTGCGTCTAACACTGGGTTATCTTCGCGACGCCAGCCCCGAGAGCGAATTAATCCTGGTCAATGATGGATCGACTGATGCAACGTCGCCAATCGTACGGAAAGTCTTCGAGACGGCAAAGATTGAAACGCGTTTGCTCGAGAATTTTCCAAATCGCGGCAAAGGCGCCGCCGTGCGTTCGGGATTGTTGGCGGCGCGAAAACCGACGGCTCTTTTCTTCGATGCCGATCTTTCTACGCCTTTGGAGGAGACGCCCAGGGTCATCGAACCGATTGCCCACGGCGAGATCGACATTGCGTTTGGCTCGCGTGCGCTGGACCGTCGCTTGATCGGCCAGCATCAACCGTGGCGGCGTGAACAGGCAGGCCGTGTTTTCAATTTGTTGGTGCGCCTCGTTACTGGCCTTCCGTTTTGGGACACACAGTGTGGTTTCAAAGCATTTCGTATCGACGCGTGCCGTCCCATTTTCGAAGCCGCTCGTATCGATGGCTTCGCTTTTGACGTCGAGCTGCTCTATCTCGCGCAACGTGCCGGGTTGCGCATCCGCGAAATTCCGGTGCGCTGGAATCATGCCGAGGGGAGCAAGGTCCATTTCATCTACGACAGCTTGCGGATGCTGCGCGAAGTGATCGTACTGAGGACACAGCAATGATCTAACGGCGTTGCGGCCAACGCCAAAATTTGAAGGCAGGAAATGGTAAAACAAAGCGGGCGCGCAATTCGCTCACGGCTCATCTTGCGCGCCCTACCTGGATTACTTCTTTGCTATTTCTTAACGATCTCGGTGTTCTCGATCATCGCGATGCCGCCGCGTTCCGCGATCTTGCCTTTCACGGTAATGCTTTTGCCGCAAAGTTCGGCGAGTTCATCGTTGATCGGCTTATGTTCTCCAACGACGAGGAACGCTTTGCCATCGCTCACGATGCCGACCGGGCCGCCTCCTTTGATGCATTTGGCTCCGCATGATTGGCCGTGCTTCTCGCCGATTGCGTTATGGTCGACATAGCACATCATATCGACCACTTCGCCGGTGACGGTTTTGCCCGCGGCTGCGTCGAGACTTTCTTTGCCGTGCTCGTGTTCTTCCGCGAGTGCAAACGGAGAGAAAGCCAGAGCCGCGCTGAAGCTGACGGCTACTGCCACCTTCAAAACGCTTGGTCTGTTTGCAGTTGAATTAAACATGAAGAGAGTCTTCTGCCGATTTGCTGCGCGGTCAATTGTAGTTGTCGCTCTATGAGCGACGCGACGCGCGCGTTGCAAAAATCCCACTGCCGCGCTTCACACAGCGAAGCGGCTACAAATTCCCTTCGATTAAATCGGTGAACTGCGAAAAGAAATAGGCAGCATCATGCGGGCCGGGCGCGGCCTCCGGATGGTATTGTACACTGAAGATCGGCAATTCCTTGTGTCGCATTCCCTCCACTGTGCCGTCATTTAAATTAACATGTGTTACTTCGACATTCGACGGCAGCGAGTCCGGATCGACAGCGAAACCGTGATTTTGCGCGGTGATCGCCACTCTGCCGCTGCGCAAGTCTTTCACCGGCTGATTCGCGCCGCGATGTCCAAATTTCAACTTGAAGGTCGATCCGCCGAAGGCGAAGCCAAGGACTTGATGGCCGAGACAAATCCCGAAGATCGGTCTCTCGCCCATCAAATCGCGTACCGCCTCATGCGCATACGGGAGCGCGGCTGGATCACCAGGGCCGTTCGAAAGAAAAATTCCATCCGGGTTGAGTGCAAGCACTGCGTCCGCGGTTGTCGATGCGGGGACAACCGTGACGCCGAAGCCTTTCTGCCGCAGAAGGCGCAAGATATTTTCTTTAATGCCATAGTCATATGCCACGATACGAAACCGGATCGGCGGAAGTGCGCGTTTGGTCCCGCCATTCTCAGCTGTGATTGACCACGGCGTACTTAACTTGTCATTGGGATCCCATTGGTAAATCTTCGGCGTCGATACTTCCCGCACGTAATCCATTCCGATCACACCTTCGCCTTCAATTGCTCGTTGCGTCGCCTCTTCGGGCGAAATCGCTTCCGTCGTCAAACATGCTTTCATCGCGCCACGGGTGCGCAAATGTCGCGTCAGGGCCCGCGTATCGATTCCTTGCACCGCTGGGATTTGCCATTTCTGCAAATATTCATCGAGCGACATTTCGGAGCGCCAACTGCTCGGGATTTCACTTAGTTCTTCGATGACGAATCCGCGCACGTGTGGAGAGCGGCTTTCCTGATCGAGCGAGTTGGTTCCATAATTTCCGATCAGCGGATAAGTCATCGCCACAATCTGTCCGCGATACGAAGGATCGGTGAGCACCTCTTGGTAACCGGTCATGGCGGTGTTGAAGCAAATCTCGCCGACGAGTGTACCGGTTGCGCCAAAAGATTCGCCCCCGAAAAATCTGCTATCTTCGAGGGCAAGGAGTGCGCGCATCGGCCTGCATTGTCGATGTTACCGACACATTTTCAAATTCGTTGCAGCGTATTCGCAGTAACTTGACTCCCGCGTCAACTCTTCCTTTAAAGGAAATGCCCGGACCAGTTATTGATCCGGGCATTCAAAAATTTTACCCCGCCGGTGCCGTTTAGGCGGATCTCCCGTTCCCTTTCAGTAACGGGCGGATGACCGTCGCCGTAGCGTCTGACTTCCAATTAAGGCCTGTCATGTTCTCCGCGCGACCGAGCCTCCTCAAGTTAGTCAACTATCGGTTCGGGAATCCCACCTGTAATCTCGAACATCGCAGGGTAAATTTGGAGAGCCGTCAATTGAGAGTTGAGAGAAAAGCACTGGTTTCCTGCCCAACCCTCAACGAACGACTCTCGCTCTCAAAGAACTACTCGCGCAATTCCGCGCCGAGGTCGTGCCGTAACCGTTCGCGAATTCTCGCGTGCGCCGCAGTCACTTCCTCACTCGTCAGTGTGCGACTTTGGCTTCGATATGTCAATCGGTATGCGAGCGACTTTTTTCCTTTGCCGAATAATCGCTCAGCCCCTTCACCAACGAACCGATCGAAGAATTCAACTTTAGTGAGCAAGGGCTCTTTCTGGCTGAAGATTGCCTTAATTATGTCTTCATGAGGTAAGTCCTCGTCGACAACGAGGGCAATATCGCGGGTAATCGCAGGAAATTTTCCAAATTCGCGAAACGTCGCAGCCGATCCAAGTCCGCTGATTGGGAGATCCAGAGACAACTCCGCGACAAAAACGGCACCATGAGCATCAACTTTGGAAGCCAAAGATGCGGAAATCTGGCCAGTAAGTCCGATTAACTGATTACCGCTGTAAATTTCCACAGCGAGCGCGAGATTCGGATGTTGAGCACGACGGAAGGATAGATCACGACTAATATTCGCTTCGATTACCCCTTTTAAATCGAAAAAGTCTAAGGGGCGTTTTCTCCAATTGGCTTCGCTTGTAGCCGTTCCCCATAAAAGAAATCCTATGCGGCGTTCCTCCCTTCCGCTCGGTGGCTCAAAAACGCGACCCATTTCGAAAATAGCGACGCGTTCCGCTCCCGCGCGGATATTGCGGTCGAGCACGTTGAGTAATCCTGTAATCAAACTTGGTCGCAACGCGACATGGTCTTCGCTCAACGGATTTCGCGACGCGATGGCGTTTTCGCTGAAAGCAATCGTGCTGCGCGGAATTAATTTCGACGTGCGCACTTCGGAAAGTCCGCGCGAGACGAAGCGTTCTCGCAACGCGGATTCCAAATCGTGCGACTGGTCGGCCGCGCTGGATGGCGTGAACCGGCTGCGATCCGCGCCTGGTATTTTGTTCACGCCGTAACTACGGACAATCTCTTCGATAAGATCGACATCGCGCTGCAAATCGCGCCGGTAACTCGGAATTTTCCATATTCCATTCTTGCTCGTGCTCTTGCTCTTCTTCAGCCCGAAGCGTGTGAGAATTTCATCGGCAGTTTTCGGTTTAATCCCGATCCCGACGACTCGATCGCATTTTTCGTAGCTGAGTGAAACATCCGGCGGACTTGCTGGCACTTTTCCAGCCGCCCCATTTTCTTTTGCCGGCGCGCCACCTGCGATCTCCTGGATCAATTCAGTCGCGCGTTGCGATGCGCACAAAACCATCCCCGGATCGACTCCCCGCTCGAAACGATAACTTGCGTCGCTCGGCAAATTCAAATTCCGCGCGGTCCGACGAACACTCGCCGGCAAAAAATAAGCCGCCTCGAGCAAAATGTTTTTCGTCGATTCCGTCACACCCGTTTCCTCGCCGCCCATCACGCCGGCAATGCCAACGGCGCGTTCTTGATCGGCAACAACCAGATTGTCTGGCTTGAGCGAGTAAGTCTTTCCATCGAGCGCGAGAAATTTTTCGCCGTCGCGCGCGAGCCGCACATTAATCGCGCCTTTTAATTTATCGGCGTCGAAGGCGTGGGTCGGCTGACCGAGTTCGAGCATCACGAAATTCGAGATGTCGACGATGTTGTTGATCGAGCGAATGCCGACGCTTTCGATCTTCGCGCGCAGCCATTGTGGACTTCGCCCGACTTTCACATTGTCGATCTTGCGGACGGAGAAAAATGGACATTCGCGTGTTGCGCTGATGATCACGTCCGATTTCTTGATATCGATCTTCGCTTCGCGCGGCGCCGACTTGAGTTTCTTTCCAGTGAGCGCCGCGATTTCGCGCGCGAGTCCGAAATGACTGAGCAAATCGCCACGATTCGGCGTGATCTCGACATCCAGGATCGTATCGCCAGGAAAAAGATCGCTAATCGGAGCGCCGATCTTCGTTTCAGGCGACAAAATCAAAAGGCCGGCAGCATCTGAGCCGAGACCGAGCTCGATCGGGCTGCAAAGCATCCCCTCGGATTCAACGCCGCGCCGTTTGCTTTTTCGAATCTCAGTTCCATTCGGCAATTTCGCGCCCGGCAACGCGAGTGGAACTTTGTCGCCAACTTTGTAATTAGTCGCGCCGCAAACAATCTGACGTTTCGTTTCGCTGCCATCATCGACTTCGCAAACCGTGAGGCGATCCGCATTTGGATGACGCGATAAAGCCATAACTTGTGAAACGATCACTTTGTCGATCTTCGCGCCGCGCGTTTCGATATTTTCGGTCTCGACGCCGGCTCCGGTGAGCAGCTCTGCAATCTCTTCCGCGTTTTTTGGAAGATCGACAAATTCGGCCAGCCAGTTAACGGAAAATTTCATGCGAACTGGCGAAGAAACCGCAGATCGTTCTGCGCGAAGAGACGGATGTCGGGAATGTCGAACAAGATCATGGCGAGGCGGTCCATGCCGAGGCCGAAGGCGAAGCCGGTCCATTTGTCCGGATCGTAAGCGTTGTCACTCCGCGCCTTGTTGACGGCTTCGAAAACCGCCGGATGCACGACGCCGGACCCGGCGACTTCAATCCATTGTTCGCCTTTCTTGAGCGCCTTCGATTTCACGTAAACCTCAAGACTCGGCTCGGTGAACGGAAAATAATGTGGCCGAAATTGGACGGCGGTGTCGGCGCCGAACAGTTCGCGCATGAAAAACTCAAGCGTGCCTTTCAAGTCCGCGATGCTGACGTTCTCATCGACATAAAGACCCTCGATCTGATGAAATTGCGCGCTATGCGTCGCGTCCACTTCATCGCGACGATAAGCCGCGCCTGGCGCGATCACCCTAATCGGCGGCGGCGCGGACTGCATCGTGCGAATTTGAACGGTGGAGGTGTGCGTGCGCAGCAATCGGCCGTCCGGTAGATAAAATGTGTCCTGCTCATTGCGCGCTGGATGTTCGGGCGGCGTGTTGAGCGCGTCGAAGCAGTGCCATTCGTCCTCAATGTCCGGCCCGTCCGCGAGCGCGAACCCCATTCGCCGAAAAATTTCGATCGAGCGCTCGAGCATTTGCGTAAGCGGATGCAATGAAGCACCCCCCTCTGTCGTCCTGCTATACCCGCTGTATCCAATGGGAGTTGGATACCCAGAATAACCGCTGTAGCCAGAGTATCCGGAGGGGGTGCCCGGCAGTGAGATGTCGATCTTGGAAAGCGCGCCCGATTCCTTTTGTGCCCGAAATTTTTGCGCGTGTTCTTCGATCGCCGCGGTCAGAGCGCTGCGGACGTCATTAAGCAACTTTCCAACAACCGGTTTTTCGTCCTTGGCGAGCGTTTTCATTTGCTCGCCCCACGCGGAAATGCTGCCGCTGCGCCCGAGGTAGCGCACGCGAATGGCGTCGAGCGCTTTCTCGTCGAGCGCGGAATCGACTTCGCGCAGGGCGTCGTCGCGGAGCTGTTCGAGTGGATGGACCATGGACAACGAACGTTGAACGTTCAACGTCCAACGCTCAACGTCGAAATTACAGGCGACTGTTTTAGCCGCTGCCGCGTTTCAAGAAACCCGCCTAGAGACTAGGCTGTTTCCTTCGATTTCTTCTCAAGCGCGCTCTTTGCTTGATCGACAATCGATTTGAAGGCGGCTTCATCGGTGACGGCGAGATCGGCGAGAATTTTTCGATCGAGACCGATGCCGGCGGCTTTCAGTCCTTCGGCAAAACGACTGTAGTTGATTCCGTGTGCGCGCGCCGCTGCGTTCAAGCGCTGAATCCAAAGGTAACGGAATGTGCGTTTGCGTGTTTTACGATCGCGATAGGCCCAATACCGGGCTTTCATCGTCGCGTCTTTTGCGTACCGGAAAAGTTTGGAGCGGCGTCCGCGGTAACCTTTGGCTTTCTTTAAGACTCGTTTTCGCCGCGCCCGACTGGCCGGGGCATTAGTAGCTCTTGGCATTTTATTTCGCTCCGAATTGCTTCGAAGCTCCTCGTTCAGCGAGCTGTTTTCCTAATGGTCAATCTTCGCGACCTCACTCGCTGATGTAGTCCCGCAGGCGCGGAACTAGGTGCGCAGACCGTCACGACGCATCAGCGTCGGGCGGCCAAGATAATTAGTGACCGAACGATGACAACTGAATTCTGTGAAATGTTACAGGCGTGAAGCCTCAGTCGTTCGATTCCCCCAAAGCAGCCAAGCCATAAAACCCACGACGGCTCCGCCAATATGCGCAAGCGAAGATACAGCGCTGATGCCGGCGACTTGTTCCCAAGCACCGACAGCTTGAAATAGAATCCAGAGCACAAATACAAACCAGGCCCGCAGTCGGATCCATCGAAACCACCACCACCCGTAACGCAGCAAAAACCCAAGTTTCACCTCCGGAAAGTTAAGCGCGTAAAAGGTGATTACACCGGCAATACCGCCGCTGGCGCCGACACATGGCATTTGGGAGGACGGATCAGCCGCAATGTGTGCGAGATCGCCGATGAGGGCGGCGAAAGCGATGAGCGCAAGATAACGAAACGGGCGGAGAAAATTCTCGACGTCATCACCCAAGACAAAAAGGAAATAGATATTGCCGACGAGATGCAGAACGCCGGCATGGAGGAAAAATGATGTCAGAAAGGTGACGCCGCCATCGCGCATCCCTTGCGTTGGGATTAACCCCAAACGGGAGACAATTTCGTGGAGCTGTGTGAAACCGAATGTGCTTGCGCTGATATGTGTGACGCCAAAGCGGGTTGATTGACTCAGGCGTAAATGTTCGGCGCAATAACTCCAGACCGACTGCGCGTCCGCCGCACTTATCACACGTCCAAAAAACGCCATGAGACATCCGCACTTCCTTCAGCGGCAGATTCCAACGCGGACAGAAAAATTCAGTTTTCATACCTCTGCGTGATAGCATTCAGTAATTCCGAGAACTTCAGTAACCGGGCGAACCTAACATTCCAAGCGTGCGGGTTGGCATGTTCACAATCGCGCATTATTGGTATAATGGGCACATGCATTGGCTTGGTCGCTATCGGCTTTTGATCCTAGCGTTAATCTGCGCTTTTTGGACCGGCCTGATTTTTCTAGGCCATTTTTTCTCCACGACTCCGTTTCTCTCCGTGCCGTGGCGCGGTGAACAAAGCTTTGAGGATTTGCTCCGGCGGGAGGGCCGAAAGACGGCGACGCGTGACGATTTCGTCTTTCTTGGGATCGATCAAAGCACGTTGCAATTGCCACCGATGACGCCTGAAGAAATCGCGAACAGCCGCGCGTTTCAGCTAATGACTGAGCGGCAATTCCCGTGGTCGCGAGAAGTATGGTCGCTCTTGCTCAATCGGTTGTTCGGGGCAGGCACGCGCCTCGTCGTGTTCGATCTGATTTTTAGCCCGCCCAACGATGGTGATCCGGCGTTTCACGCCGCGCTCGATCGTTACCACGACAAGGTAGTGCTCGGCGCCAATTTCGATATGCAGAATGCGGCCAAGCCCCAGGAGGTGACGCCAAACAACGCGCTGATTCCGCCCCCGCAACTGCTGGACGATCGCGTTGGGTTCGTGAATTTTTGGCCCGATCCGATCGACGAAAAAATCCGCGCTGTGAGTTATCAGGTGACGGATCGCCAACTCGCCGATTTGCCGCCGCACCCAAGCGAAGAAATCTACGAATCTCTTTCCGCGCGTGCGCTGACGAAAATCGGTCACGGGAACGATGTGCCACATGATTTTCGCGGTCATATGATTCGTTTTAGCGCGCTCGACGCGTACGAGCCGCGCCCGCTTTACGAAGTTTTCGATCCAAAATTTTGGCATGCGAACTATGCCGATGGCGCGTTTTTTAAGGACAAGATCGTGATGGTGGGACCGTCTGCACAGGTCGAGCATGACGTTGTCGATACGCCAATGAGCCCAATGACGTCGGGCCCGGCGCTTCATTTACAGGCAATCGCCGCGGCGCTTGGTCACGAATTTTTAAGACCCACGCCAGCGAGAACTGGCCTGGGGCTCGTCTGCACAGCGGGGCTCATCGCGTGGTCACTAGTTGCTTTCGTTCGCCGTCCGTTGGTTTGCGTTGGCGCACTTATTGTGATCACCGGCGTCTATCTTGGCGCCGGTCGATTGGTTTACGATAAATCCGGACTGTTGCTTCTGACGGTTCCGGTCCTCTCCGCTCTATTATTAAGTGGATCGTTTTCGCTCGGCTTCGAATACGCCCTCGAGCGTATTGAGAAATTGCGCACGAGGCGCACGCTCGAACGTTATGTTTCAAAAAATTTGGTAAAGGAAGTTCTCGAAAATCCTGGCAGCTATTACAGCACGCTCCGTGGCGTCCGTGTGCCGGTGTCGATACTGTTCTCGGATTTAGTCGGTTTTACCACGTTGTCCGAAAAAGCTGATCCCGAAGCGTTGGTCGCACAACTTAATGAATATCTCACCCGCATGACTTCGGTTGTGTTCAGCAATGGCGGCACACTCGATAAATTCATCGGTGACGCAATTATGGCCGTGTGGGGGAACGTGCGTAGCTTTGGCGTGGCGCAGGACGCCAAAAATTGCGCGCGCGCGGCGCTGGCGATGCGGCGGGAGTTACGGCAACTCAATGAGAAATGGCGCGATGAAGGGCGAATGGGATTGGGTATGGGCATCGGGATCAATCAAGGCGAAGTAATTGTCGGCAATATTGGTTCACAGGAGCGGATGGATCCCACTGTCATTGGCGACTCCGTCAATCTGGCGTCGCGACTCGAAGGTCTTACCCGAATTTACGGCGTCGACATTTTGCTTGGTCCGACAGCGGCCGAGTTGGTGCGTGAGGAATTTCATCTCCGCTCGGTCGCCCGCGTGCAGGTGAAAGGCAAAACCAAACCGGTGGACGCCTTCACCTTCATTGGCGCGCGAAATGAAGATGTCGATTCACAACTACTGAAGTGGCTCGAGGTCTACGAAGAGGGACTCGAGAAATTCCGCGCACGTGATTTTAGGCAGGCAAAGATCCTCTTCTCGCGTTTCCTCGAGTTTTATCCGGACGATCTCTTGGCGCAGATGTATTTGGCGCGCTCGCTCGATTACGAACGACAACCGCCAGACGAAGCATGGGACGCGGTCGAGGTGCTCACGAAAAAGTGAGAAACGGAGAAAATTCACCGGGCAATTGGGAAAATCCGAAAAAGAAATGCCGGATCGGAATTTTCTCTTCGCTTCTGCTTCCCGGATTGAGTTTGTAGCTGTGGAGCAGGTTGTTTCATTAGCCAAAGCAGTTTGCTGAGAGTAAAGCAATTCGCGTGAGGCGAAGTCCTCGGCATTTTCATTTTCTCGGTATCTGCGGGACGGCCATGGGTTCGGTGGCGGTGGCGCTGTGCGAGCGCGGCTTCAAAGTCACCGGCTCCGACGAAAATGTTTTTCCGCCGATGTCGATCTTCCTGGGAAAAAAGGGTATTGCGCTCAAGGAAGGTTATCGTGCCGAAAATATTCCGGCAGATGCCGACGTGGTGGTGATCGGAAACGCGATCAAGCGCGGCAATCCCGAAGTGGAGACGGTGCTCAGTCGAAAGCTACTTTATCTTTCGTTGCCTGAGGTTTTGAAAAACTATTTTCTGCGCGGCCGGCATAATCTCGTCGTTACTGGCACGCACGGCAAAACAACCACAACGGCGTTGCTAGCCTGGATTATGGAAAAGGCCGGATGCAAACCCGGTTATTTCATCGGCGGACTTCCGGAAAATTTTGGACAAGGTGCACGACTGAATGATTCGAAATATTTTGTAATTGAAGGCGACGAGTATGACACCGCTTTCTTCGATAAGCGCTCGAAGTTTATTCATTACCTGCCGGAATTGGTGATCGTAAACAATATCGAGTTTGATCATGCCGACATCTTCAACAATCTCGATGAGATCAAGCTTAGCTTTCGGCGTTTGCTCAATATTGTTCCTCAAAACGGCATGGTGGTGCTGAACGGCGACGACGCGAATTGCGTGGACGTCGCGAAAGATTGTCTCGCGCAGATGATCGAGGTTGGATTCTCAAAAAATTGTGCACAGCGGATTCGCGACGTGGCTTACTCGTCCGGTGGCTCGAGGTTCAAACTTGGCGAGGAAACGTTCGAAATTCCGCTCATCGGTGAATTCAATGTGCGCAACGCGGCGATGGCAGCGACGGCAGCGCGATTTTACGATGTACCGAAAACGAAGGTCGACAACGCATTCCAGAGCTTTTCCGGCATTGCGCGGCGACAAGAAGTGCGCGGGGAAGCGCGTGGGGTGAAAGTGATCGACGATTTCGGCCATCATCCAACCGCTATCGCGCATACGATGCAGGCGCTTCGTCATCGCTATCCCGGCCACCGCATTTGGGCAGTTTTCGAGCCACGCTCGAACACGACACGGCGGGCGGTTTTTCAAGAGCGACTTTCGGACGCATTGAAAGCGGCGGACGGCGTTTTTATTTCCCAAGTCGCCAAGCTGGAGCAAATCCCGGAGAACGAGAGGTTAAATCCCGAAGCAGTTGTAAATACGATTCAGGAAAGCGGCCGCCCGGCGTTTTACGAGGAGAACGCCGATGCCATTATCAATCGAATCGTGCCAATGCTCAGAGCGCAAGACATCGTCGCTGTTTTCAGCAACGGCGGATTCGATCGAATTCACGAGAAGCTGTTGGAGAAACTAAGAGGCTAAACAGTTACAATTTTAACGCCTGGAAATGCGGTGTAACCCATTTTTAATGGTCAGGCGCAGCAGCCGAAGTGTGATCATGGACAATACGCCAGCCGTCAGCGCTTTTGCGAAAGATTAAGGTGAAGCGACCATGCGGCCGGTCTTTTGTACGTTTTAATTTCCAGCGACCCAGGACGACTGCTGCATTGGAGCTGACCGGCGTAATCTCGAGATCGGAAAAGTTGAGCAAGCCCATTTTCGCGCGATCGGAGTATTTCTTCTTGTAACGGGCGCGGACCGTTTCCCAGCCTCGTCTTACGGCATCTTCCGAGACAAAGATTGTCGATCTTGAGTGCGCGTAGCCGTTCATGAATCCGTCAATGTCGCCGCGGTTCCAAGCGTTCTGTTGCGCGCTTAGGATCGAGCGGATCTGGGCAACTATCTTCGCGCGGCCCTGTTCTTTCCCGAGTGGTGTCGCCGAAATTGAGGAAATAGTTGTCCATGCAAAAACTACCGCCGCCGAGGTAAAATGCGCGAGCGCGATTGGGCGGATAAAATCGGCGCAGCTCGAAATTGGAACGCAAAGACGGCGAATCATTTGCAAGAATGACATTTTTTTATAAGGTATCCTCCGCCGCGTCCACTTCGAGTTAACAAGGTTCGGTTTGGGCCGGGCGAAGCAGGTTGACCCGCCGTTCTCAATTTAGTAGCATGGTCGCTCATCATAAATAACATCGTGCATCGACTTTTCTGCAGCGCTGCGCTCGGACTTGCGGCTGCCACGGCTATTTCAGCGCAGGTTGCTCCTGTCCGGCCCGAGCCATTTCCCG
>Ga0209156_10000646_pt1 | contig 29485 bp, 34 predicted proteins | sample GraSoiAngelo_124_FD_185881 | JGI IMG/M metagenome (GOLD analysis project Ga0209156, IMG submission 185881) | Grasslands soil microbial communities from the Angelo Coastal Reserve, California, USA - 14_0927_05_20cm (SPAdes) (version 2) | ecosystem: Environmental > Terrestrial > Soil > Grasslands... | reverse complement strand
CGCTGACGTGCTGCGCCAGATCCTGGGCCATCTCGGCCTTCCGACCGATCCGCCCGCACCTTTGCCGGCCCGTCCCCCTCCCTCGCTCTCCGATCTCTTCCCCGACACCTCCGCCACTGCTTCGCCACGCACCTGCTCGAGGCGGGCGTCGATCTGCGCACGATCCAGCACCTCCTCGGCCACCGCTCGATCCGCTCGACGGTCCACTACACCTTCGTGTCGCCGACGGTCCTCGAGCGCGTCACGAGTCCGCTCGATCGCCTCACCGGGCTCTGGTCCTCGCCCGGCGCGTAGCGCCCCGTGCCGGGCGGTCGGCGCGGCCCCGCCCCCGCCCCCCGTCCGCGCTTCGAGGTCGCCGACATCTTCCGCGCGCACGGGGCGGCGTACCGCCGCGGGCACGCGCTCTCTCGCCACGAGCGCGCCACGATGCGCGCGATCGAGACCTGCCGCACCCCCGCGCGCGGCGGGCACCTCGACGTGTGCGACGCGTGTGGGTACGCGCGCCCCGCGTACAACTCCTGCCGCAATCGCCACTGCCCGAAGTGCGAAGCGCTCCGCGAGGCCCGCTGGATCGAGGCCCGCATGGCCCGCCTCCTCCCCAGCCCCTACTTCCATGTCGTCTTCACGCTGCCCGCCGAGCTCCGCCCCCTCGCGCTCCGCAACCGTCGGCGCCTGTTCGCGCTCCTCTTCCGGGCGGCCTCCCGCACGCTCCTCACGCTCGGCCTCGACCCGCACCGTCTCGGCGCCCGTCTCGGCGTGACCGCCGTCCTCCACACCTGGACCCGTGACCTCCAGTTCCATCCCCACCTCCACTGCCTCGTGACCGGCGGCGGCCTCGCGGCCGACGGCACCCGCTGGGTCCGCCGTCGTCGCCCCCATCTCCTGCCCGTGCGCGTGCTCTCCCGGCTGTTCCGCGGGAAGTTCGTGGCCGCCCTCACCCGCGAGTACACGAGCGGCCGACTCGATCTCGCCGGCGCCTGCGCCGCGCTCGCCGACCCACGGGCCTTCGTGCACCTGAAGCAGCAGCTCTACCGCCACGACTGGGTCGTCTACGCGAAGCGGCCGTTTGCCGGCGCCGCCCAGGTCTTCCGCTACCTCGGCCGCTATACCCATCGCGTCGGGCTCTCGAACCACCGCCTGCTCGCCGCCGACGAGACGGGCGTGCGCTTCGCCACCAAGCACGGGCGCGCGGTGTGCCTGCCGCCGGACGAATTCATCCGCCGCTTCCTCCTCCACGTCCTCCCCGTCCGCTTCGTCAAGAGCCGCCACTTCGGCCTCTTCGCGCCCGGCCGCGCGGCGGCGACCCATCGCGAGCGCGCCCGCCGCCTCCTCGCCGCCCCGCCCGTGTCGACCCCGCCGGAGGACTGGCGCACGCTCTTCCGCCGCCTCACGGGCATCGATCTGACCCGCTGTCCGCGCTGCGGCCACGGCACCATGATCGCCATGCCCCTGACGCCGCGCGCGCCCTTCCCCCACGATCGCGCGCCTCCCAGCCACGCCGTCGCTTGATGGCCCCGCCGATCCCGATCGCCTCCCATTCCCCGCTCGCCGCGGCGTCGCGCTCCTCCGCCCGCACGTCGGGTGGAGGCCCGCGCCACAGCCCAAGCCGTCCGCCGTGGCGCTCCACTCCCGGTGCGAGCCGCGTCGCCGATCGCCACGAGCGCCCCTTCGGAGGTCGCGGCCATCTCACCAGCGCTCGTGCCGCAGGCGCTTTCTCCCCATAGCGAGCGCCTCGGGTTCGCGGCTCAGTTCAACGCCGGTTTTCCGCAGCCTCGCTCCGCGATCGTCTCGCTTCACGCCGCAGCTACCTGCGTCGCTCGGCTCCGGAAAACCGCCTACCTCTTACGTAAACTTTTGGGCCCTAGTGATTCCTATGCCCCTTCATCTTCAGCGACCCCACGTTCACGCTCCGTGCTGCGTTGGACGGATTGGGACTGGCTTTCCTGTTCGAGGAGCACGTGGCCGAACACGTAGCGCGCGGCAGGCTCGTGCGGGTGCTCGAGGACTGGTGCCCGCCGTTCGACGGCTACTTCTTGTACTATCCAAGCCGACGTCATCAGCCGCCGGCGCTTCAGGCGCTCGTCAACGCGCTCCGGCTCTGACGCTGGCGCGTGCTTCGCGCGTCGCGGTCCTTTTTCGACTACCACGCGCTGGGTCGATGTCGTCCACCCCGGATGTCGCCCATTACGTCCCGGAGCGCGTCCCGTGGCCAGGCCCTGCGATGCCCGCGCGACCCGGCCGTCCGATAGGGAACATGGTGTTCCGCCTGATACCGCGCGGACTTTTGAGTCCGTCGCGTCTGCCAGTTCTGCATCCCGGCATTATCTGCCATCTCTGCTCGCTACGGATCCCGCGAAGGAGACTCTGCACCCGGCTCACGAGGAGTCCGGTGCGCGTTTCCGGCGTCGGCGGCCAGCGATCTCTCGCGAGAGGTGCGCCACGGCGTGACGGTAGCACGCTGACAAGGTACCTCCCAGCGCGGGCACCGCGCGAGCCGGGGGGAAGGGGGCCAGCGTCCGACTTTGGGACGCTATGACAACTTCCCAGGGTAATCGCGCCTACAGCCCCCCTCTTCAAAGCCGCGACCGGAAATTTGCATCGTGGCCAGCGCGGCCGGGGGAGGAGGGAGGCTCGAGGCTTGCGCAACGGCGGCCGTCGGGAACGAGTGCATCACGAGGACCAGTGCCGGGGCAATCGCAGTAACGTGGGACATCGGGTTGTCTCCTCTCGAGGGCTTCGTCAGTCGCGGGCGAGCCGCGGCGCCCGCGCGCCGCGGCCGCCCGCTGTGGCATGTGGCCCCGGGTCGGCACGCCTCAGGGATTCGTACAGGGCAGCACGCCCGACCCCGCCGGATCGTCGCCGAAGGCCCCGATCTTGAAGCCGGGTCCTTGGCTGTTGATCCCCGTGATGTTGGAAGCCGCGTTGGGGCAGGGGTACGCGATGTCTTGCGTCGTGGGGAACACCCACCTGCCATTCGGGTCGACGTAGGTGTGGAAGGGGAACTCCGTCCCAGCGAGCGGTCCGCCGACGAATCTGACGCGCTCACACAAGGTGCCGTCGCCGTTGTAGGTGTAGTCAGCCTCGGTGACCACCGGCATGGTCTCGTAGGGCTTGAACGCGCAGCCGGGGCCGCTCCCGCTCAGCTCGACGTTGCCCTTGGTGCAATGCTTGCCGCCGGACCCGTCGGGGTTGGGCAGGTACTTGGCCGTCCCGATGAAGGTGAAGAGGCAATCGGGGCCGAACGACCCCGTGGCCGCCGCCATGTAGGTGCCTCGCTCCGTCCCCGGCTTCGGCGGATGGTCGTAGTCGTAGGGCGTCGTCATGGTGATGTCCGCACGACCTGTCGCGCCCCACAGCAGGACGCCGAGGAATGCCGCCAAACATCGTTCGTGTCTCATTCGGATATCCTCCCTTCGAGGGCCTCGCTGTCGCGAGGCGGTCCCTGACCGGGAGGCGCCAGAAACCGTGTAGCAATCTGCCAGAGGCGCGAGCGCGCCGGTCACCTCGCCGGGCGGGACCCCCGCTCGAACGCCCCGATGTCGCACGTGGCGACGCCGTCTCCGTCGCCGTCCTGCGGCCGGTCGACGCCGCGCTGGTCCCTCGCTTCACACGCGGCGCCCCCGCTGCCCGGCGGCGCTGGATTCCCAGCATCGATGGCCGGACTGCCGCGAAGCAGCGCGCGCGTCTGGGTCGGGCCGCCGTTGTTCGCGAGGGGCCCCAGCTTCGGGTCCTCGCCCGTGATGTCGCCCGGGCCACCGATCAGTGCGCAGCCGGCCGGGTTCTGGACCAGATTGTAGCCCTGGGAGCTGATCTGGCCCGTGCAGTCCGGCGCCTCGCCGCCCGCATCGACGTTGTTGGCGATGATCGTGTTGCTCATGCGTTACATAGGCGAGCATCACGACACAGTCGCCGGCCAAGATCTCGTCGATGGTGTCCGGCCAGACGACGGTTGTCGGCTGTATCCGGCTCGTCGCTTGTCGGTCCATGACGGCGCCTCCGTGAATCTCGGCTCCTGATGTGGTTACGTGAGCTCAGCCCAGGGCCGGACGGATACGTTCTTCGAGGAGCGCGATCGTTCGGCGGTACTCCGCTCCCCCTTTGTGCTCCTGCGTGTGAACCAGGTGGGTGACGCCCACATCACGGAACGCGAGCGCGTAGTCTACGGCGCGCGGGAGATCCTCGAGCGGAAGTGTCTTCATGGCGACCACTTCGGGCGATGTCCGCCCGGCCGCTTGCCAAAGTTCATGCAGCTCGGCGATCGCACTACGCAGGGCCTCGGGCTCCATACCGGCGGGAATCCAGCCGTCGCCGAAGCGCACCGCGCGACGCAGGGCGTGTGGCGGCCAACCGCCGACATAAATGGGAGGTCGGGCTGGCCGCGGGTGGAAGAGGATCTGTTGGCCATTCACTTCCACGACGTCCTCCGCGAAGCACCGATGGAGCACCTCCAGCGATTCGTCCGTCATCTTTCCCCGCCGCTTTGAATCCAGACCCAGTGCACGAAACTCCTCATCCATCCAGCCGGTGCCGACGCCAAGTCGCATCCGCCCGCCGGACAAGTCCTGCACGGTCGCTAGCCACTTGGCTGTGGGCAAGGCCGGTCTGAAGGGCAGATTCAAGACTCCGGTGCCCAGCCCGATCCGTTGGGTGGCCGCGGCCAAGAAAGCCAATGTCGCGAAGGGATCGAGGGTCCGCATCGCGCCGTCGACCTCGGTCTTGGGAACACCGGCGAGGGCGCCGGGGGGAAAGGTCAGACGCTCGTTGATCCATACCGTGTCCAGCCCGGATTCATCGACTGCCCGAGCGAATTCGAGGATCAGCTCCCTCGTGCTGTACGGTCCCCAGTTGCGGAGGTTGATGCTGAGCTTCACGCCCAACCGCTCGGCTTCACGACTCGACGCGCGCGTTCAGGACGGTCGTGCTCGCTCGAAAACGTAGCGCCGAGCACGGCCAGCCGATCGACGGCGCGAAGAGCGCGCTCGAGTGGCGTCGTTCCGATCATCGGAGGCTCCGCGTGGGGCCCGCAAGGCATGGGCTCGTCGGCACCACGGAGGCACGGGGTTCCAGTCCGTCGCGATTCCCGTGGACAGGGTGCCGTCGGGCGCGCCTCAGCCATCGGCGGTTCAGGGTACGGAAAACAGCTCGAGGGTGTCGCTCCAGTACGCGCGAGTGAGGCCCTCGGGCGTGTTGCAGTCCGAGTCGTTGAGTACGTCGGTGAGGAACTGTGCCTGCTCTGACCCCACGACGTTGCCGTCGCGGTCATACAAGACGATCGGGGCGGTGCCTACCACGCCGATCGTGCCTTCGACGTACGCGATGGGGGGAAACCCCGTCGCGGTGGCGTGGAGCGGCATCCCGACCAAGCAGGACGTGCCGGGGTCGGCCACGCCTCGGAAGGTGAGCACCCCCGTGCACCCTTCAGGCCCGCCGAGCTCGCCGGTTGCCGTGAACTCGATGGGTCCCGTCGACGGGAAGTCCGTGACGCCCGGGCTGAATGTTATAACGCCGGTGGGCGCGTCCGGGGTGCCACCCCACGTGCAGACCAAGGTGCCACGATCCGGTGCCGCCCGACTTTCTGTCGCCTGGACGATTGCCAGCCCCAGGGCGGCGATTGCGATGGCTGTGAGTCGCGCTCGCATGAGAAATCCTCCCTTCGAGGGCTCGCCCGTGCGAGAGGCGGCCCCTGACCGGGAGGCGCTAGAAACCGTGTAGCAATCTGCTAGAGGCGCGGGCGTGTCCCGGGACGGGGTGCCGCGCGCGGCGGGGACCGGCGTCACACCCTCCAGCGCACGGGCTCGTCGGGCACCACGTAGGTGCAGACCGTGCCCGTCCGGATGTACCGGCGGAGGTGGCGGGCCAGCGGGGGATGCACGCGCGCGATGTGCCCGAGGCTGAAGCGAATGCGCGACGCGACCGCCTTGCGGGCGCGCTCGATCGGACTGTCTGCGCGCCGGCTGCGGCCGCCGAGGCCAAAGGCGGACGCCAGCTCTCCGGCGATGAAGTCGAGCTCGGCGCGCGCGCGCGCCACGCGTCCCTCGTCGTTGCAGCGCTCGGCGTCCTCGAGCTCGCGGTGCAGATCCGCCAAGCGTTCCCGGTAGTCAGCCCGTGCCCGATCGTCGAGGACGGTGTCTCCGGAAGCCCCTCGGGACACCTGGAGACCCTGTGCGACGAGGTCCGCGGTGGGGGTGCCGCGCGGGTCGGGCGATGCGCTCGCGGAGGCGGCGATCAGGTCCGCCACGTGGATCTCCTTGCCCGGATTGGCGAGCAGGATCGCGATGTCGGCGAGGCCCTTGCCGTGCCTCAAGCGGACGGACTTGCCCGCGTAGGTGACGGTCCAGACGTCTCCCTCGTGGTGAAAGACCGCTTCGCCATCGGCGGGCTCTTGCGCCTCGGCGGTGGCCGCGGGGTCGAGACCGAGATGACGCGCCTTTGCCACGAGGCCGTCCATCCCGAGCTCCCGCGCGGCGGCGAGCGCGCTCGTGAGGATCAGGGCATGGGCGAACCGATGTTCACGTAGGCCTCGAGGGTGACGGGCAGGCCGAAGACGCTCACGCGAAGCCGGTCGAGCGCGCCGTCGGGGTGGACGGTGTCCCGGAGCTCGGAGAGCGGCGCACCCGGCCTCATCGGCAGCGAGATCTGGCGAGCGCCGTCGGCCCGGCGAGGGTCGGCGTAGTCGCCGCTGAACGCGCCCCAGACGAGGCGGTGGGTCTCGCCGTCGCGGAGACGCGATCCCAGGATGCCTGGAATGACGATCACCGGGTTGCGCCAGGGTTCGTGCCGCTGGGCCGCGGCGTTGTACAGGCCGCCCAGATCAGGAAGTCGCACCGTACGCGCGCAGGCCGCGACGATGGTGTGCAGGCAAACCGCAGTGAGGAGGAGCGACCTCCGGGTGGCTGAAACCGGCCGCACGGGAGCCGCATCCTAACACGCGACCGACTCGCGTTCGGAGAGCCCGAGGCGGCGCCGACGTTCACAGGACTGGGAGGTACTCGCATGCGCAGAACCGGGATCGTCGTGCTTGCCTCGCTCGCTGCGGTGGGCCTCATGCCGATCGGTAGGAGCTCCGCCGCCGGCTCCCACACCAGCGCGCCCTTCTCGGGCGTCAAGGCGAACACGGGGACCGTCACCCAATCGCAGGAGGGCGGCGAGAACGTGCTGACGCTCTCGGATGACTTCAAGGTGCCCGACACTCCGGACCCTCACTGGCAGGTCGTCGACTCGAAGGGGAAGACCTACCTGCTGCAGCGGCTGCCCGTGAAGGGCGACAAGGTCAACCGCAGGATCATCGTGCCTGCCTACGTGCCCGACGCGGCCAAGGTCCAGATATGGTGCGCCTTCGCCGAAACCCTGCTCGGCGAGGCGGAGTTCGCATCGCCGGTGAAGGAATGACATCTCTCGCACGAGGCTTCCTCGCCACCGCCGTGGTCGTGTGGGTAACCGCCGCCCGCAGCGCCGAGGTGGCCGACAAGAAGGCGCTCACCCTGGACGGCGCGAAGAAGGTCGCCGCCGCGGCGGCGGCCGAAGCCGCGCGCAACAATGAGGGTGCTGCCATCGCGGTCGTCGATGACGGAGGGAACCTGATGTACCTCGAGCGGATCGACGGCACCTTCGCCGCCGGCGCGCGCATCTCGATCGGCAAGGCCCGCACGGCGGCGCTGTTCAAGAAGCCGACGGCCGCCTTCGAGGACATCATCAAGAACGGTCGCACCGCGATGGTGGCCCTCGAGGACTTCACGCCGCTCCAGGGTGGCGTGCCGATCGAACTGGACGGCAAGGTGGTGGGGGCGATCGGCGTCAGCGGCGCCGCCAACCAGCAGCGGGACGAAGCGGTCGCGAAGGTCGGCGCCGCGGCGCTCAAGTAGGAGAAGGCCATGAGAGCCGTGCTCGCCCTCCTCGTCGCCGCGGCCTCGCCGTCGCTGGGCGCCGACGTCACGTACTTCCCCGCCGATAAGGTCTCCGCGGCGTTCGCCAAAGGCACCGTGCTGTTCGACGGCGAGGGCCGGAACTACATGGTGCACGCGAGTCGCCGCGACGCCGCGGGGCAAGCCGAGGTGCACGTCAGGGACGCCGACATCATCTACGTGCTCGAGGGCTCCACGACGTTCGTCACCGGCGGCACGGTGGTCGACGGGAAGACCACGGCGCCCGACGAGATCCGTGGCGCGCGGATCGACGGCGGCGAGAGCCGCCGCCTCGGCAAGGGCGACGTCATCATCGTGCCGAACGGGACGCCGCACTGGTTCAAGGAAGTCCAGGGGCCGGTGCTCTACTACGTCGTCAAGGTGCGATGAGGACCGCCTCACTCGCCGCGACGTCCTGCGTTGTCGCCGCACTCGCTGGATCCGCCGCCGCGCTGCCCACGACGCTCGTCCGTCCCCTCGGACGCCCCGACGCGCTCGTCGACCTTCGCACCGCGGACGGCGTACACCTCGTGAAGGGAGAGTGGCGCTACGGCGACGTCAGGATCGTCGAGGTCGACGCCAAGGGTCCGGGGCCGGACTTGAAGCCGTCGGGAGCCCCGATCAAGTCCTATGATTACACGCCCAAGGCGGGCGCGGCCGACTTCGACGACTCGGCGTGGGAGGCGGTCGAGCCGACCGCGCTCGAGGGCCGCCGCTCGACAGGGAAGGTCTGCTTCAACTGGTACCGCATCGAGGTCACCGTCCCCGAGCGCATCGCGGGGTTCGACCCGACCGGCTCCACGGTCGCGTTCGAGATCGTGATCGACGACTACGCGGAGGTCTGGCCGGACGGCAAGCTCGCGCCCGTCCTCGGCCAGACGGGGGGCGCAGTGGTCGCCGGCTTCAACGCGCCGAACCGCGTGATCATCGGGCGAAACGTGAAGCCGGGACAGAAGATCCAGCTGGCGGTCTTCGGCATGAACGGCCCGATCTCGGCGAGCCCGAACAACTTCATCTGGGTCAAGTCCGCGACGCTCGACTTCTACAAGGCGGCGGAGCCCGGCCCCAATGTTGGCGAGGTGGTGCGCCTCGATCCCGCCCTCGACGCGATCGTCCCGACGCCGGCGCGCATCGAGAAGCTCGCCGCAGGCTTCCTCTTCACCGAGGGGCCGGTCTGGGTCCGCGACGGCGGCTATCTCCTGTTCAGCGATCCCAACGACAACCGCATCTACCGGTGGACACCGGACGGCGACCTCTCGGTCTTCCGGACGAAGAGCGGCTACACGGGCCCGGACATCGCCGACTACGGACAGCCCGGGTCGAACGGCCTGACGCTCGATCGCGATGGCCGGCTCACCATCAACGAGCACGGCAACCGGCGCGTCACCCGTCTCGAGAAGAACGGCCAGCTCACGGTCCTCGCCGACCGCTACGACGGCAAGCGCCTCAACAGCCCGAACGACCTCGTCTACAAGTCCGACGGCTCGCTCTATTTCACCGACCCGCCCTTCGGGCTGCCGAAGTTCTTCGACGATGCGCGGAAGGAGCTGCCCTACAGCGGAGTCTTCCGCGTCGCCGACGGCAAGGTCCAGCTCCTCACCACGGATCTGACCGGCCCGAACGGCCTCGCCTTCTCGCCCGACGAGAAGTACCTCTACGTCGACGACTGGGACGTGAAGAAGAAGGTCGTGATGCGCTACCGCGTCGAGCGCGACGGGACGCTTTCCCACGGCGACGTCTTCTTCGACATGACGAGCGAGCCCGGCGAGCAGGCGCTCGACGGGATGAAGGTCGATCAGAAGGGAAACCTTTACGTGTCGGGACCGGGTGGGGTCTGGATCATCTCGCCGGCGGGCAGGCATCTCGGCACGATCAAGGCGCCGGAGTTGCCCGCCAACATGGCCTGGGGCGACGAGGACGGCCGGACGCTCTACATGACGGCGCGCACGAGCCTCTATCGCGTCCGGCTCAAGATTCCCGGCGTTCGCCGGTAAAGGAGGATCGAGTCATGGCCATCGGAGTCATTCGCACGCAGACGAATGTGATCGAGGAGACCGCGACGCGGGAGGCCGTGGCAGAGGCCATCCTGCGCTACGGCCTCGTCCTGGTCGTCGCCTGGATCGGGGCGATGAAGTTCACGGCCTACGAGGCGGCGGGCATCCAGCCGCTGGTGGCCAACAGCCCGCTCATGGGGTGGACCTACCGCTTCTTGAGCGTCCAAGCGTTCTCGAATCTCACCTCGATGTCCCGACGGACGACGCGGAGTTCGCCCGTGGCCAGAAGCTCGTCGCCACCACGCTCGGCTTCCACACCTTCGATCCGCCACGCGTGGAGCGTCTGTTCGGCTCGATGATCTGGAGCGCCGCCGCGTGCGCACGGAGCCGGGAGCTCATGGCAGACTGCAACGTCGCGTCGCGGCTCGGCGACATCGACGTTCCCACGCTCATCTTGACGGGCCGGTACGATTTCTTCTGTCCGCCATCGGAGGGAGCGCGGCTGCATCGCGGAATCCGGGCCTCCGAGCTGGTCCTCTTCGAGCGGAGCGGGCATTATCCTCTCGTGGAGGAGCCGGACCGTTTTCGGGCCGTAGTGCGCCGCTGGCTCGCGCAGCGCACATGACGAAGCTCGGCAAGAGCCCTCCCGCCTCCGAGATCACGCCGGAGCCGCTGTACATGAGGCGGCGCGAGTTCGTGCGCAACGCCGTCCTCTTCACCGCGACGAGCGCCGGCGTGGGCGGGAGCCTGCTCTGGTTGATGCGAGGGGGACGGGCCGAGCGGAAGCCCGCACAATCCGCCGGCGGCGACCCCGACCTCCCCGTCGCGCGGCGCGGGGCATACGACACCGGCGAGCGCCGCACGCCGTACCGCGACGTCACGACCTACAACAATTTCTACGAGTTCGGGACCGACAAGGGCGACCCCGCCGAGAACGCCGGCACGCTCCGGCCGCGCCCGTGGAGGGTACGCATCGACGGCGAGGTCCACAAGCCGCAGGTCGTCGACGTCGACCAGCTGCTCGGCTGGTTCCCGCTCGAGGAGCGCGTCTACCGGATGCGCTGTGTGGAAGCATGGTCGATGGTGATCCCGTGGGTCGGATTCCCGCTCGGCGATCTCCTCAAGCGCGTCGAGCCCACGTCGCGCGCCAGGTACGTCGCCTTCACGGCGCTTCTCGATCCCGAGCAGATGCCGGGGCAGCGACGCCGCATCCTGGACTGGCCCTACGTCGAAGGGCTGCGGATCGACGAGGCGATGCACCCGCTCACGATCCTCGCCGCCGGGCTCTACGGGAAGGTGCTGCCCAACCAGAACGGCGCGCCGCTTCGCCTCGTCGTGCCGTGGAAGTACGGGTTCAAGGGCATCAAGTCGATCGTAGGGGTCCGCCTCACCGAGACGCAGCCGGCGACCACCTGGAACCTCGCCGCGGCCCGGGAGTATGGCTTCTACGCGAACGTCAACCCGGCGGTCGATCATCCGCGCTGGAGCCAGGCGACCGAGCGACGGATCGGCGAGCTGCGCCGGCGTCCGACCCTGCCGTTCAACGGCTACGCCGAGCAGGTCGCTGCGCTCTACGCAGGCATGGACCTGCGCGAGTTCTTCTAGCCATGCGGCGCGCGCGGCCGTTGCCCTGGCTCAAGCCGGGCGTGTTCGTCGGCGCCCTCACGCCGCTGGCCGCAATCCTCCTGCGCGCCTGGCGCGGCGAGCTCGGGGCCAACCCGATCGCGCAGGCGCTCAACCAGCTCGGCCTCGTCGCGCTCGTCTTCCTCGTCGCCGCGCTCGCCTGCACGCCTCTGAAGACGTTCTTCGGCTGGACGTGGCCGATCCGGCTGCGCCGCATGCTCGGCCTCTTCGGCTTCTTCTACGGGCTCCTGCACGTGAGCACGTACACGGTGCTCGATCAGGTCCTCGACTGGCACGCGATCTGGGAGGACGTCACGAAGCGGAAGTTCATCTTCGTGGGCTTCGCCGCCTTCGTCCTGCTCGTGCCGCTCGCCGCGACCTCGACCGGCGGCGCGCTCAAGCGGCTCGGCTACGCGCGCTGGAAGCGGCTCCACCGCCTCGCCTACGTCGCGCCGCTCCTCGGTGTGATCCACTTCACCTGGCGGGTGAAGCGGGACGTGAGGGAGCCGGTCGCGTACGCGGTCGTGCTGGGGGCGCTTCTCCTCGTGCGTCTCGGCGTGTACCTGCGCGCGCGTCTCTCCGTGCCAGCTTCCGCGGGCCGGCCGTAGTGGTAACTCCTGCAACTTCGCGCGAACCACGCCTTCCATGCCGCCGTGTCCTCGCCCTGTCACGAAACTGGCGATGCTCGGCCTCGACATCAGGGACGGCGCAGGTCCGGGCCCGGCGTTCCCAGCCACACGTGAACATCCGCCGCACGGTCGAGCGCAGCGCGACGGCTCGCACGTGTCGGCGCTAAAGCACGATCTCTGCGAAATGGCGAGAAACCGCGGTCGAGCGTGCTGATGAGGATGGCACTCAAAGGTCCGCGGCCCAGGGGCCTCACGCCCCTGGGCCGCGTTGTCGGCTGCTGATGCTAGGTGATTCTACCCGGCGTCGCGACTAGAGCTGCACGCACTTGCCGAGGTAATACTCTCCGCTGAGCGGGTTCCCGCTCCCGTCGAGCAGCTGGAAGTAGATTCGCGGGTTGCCGCCGACGCCGCCGAGCGGCGGCTGCTTCGGGAACTGGATGCTTTGCCCCGGGGGCAGGACCTCGACGTCCACGGTCACGTCCTCGGTGCGGCTGTGCGTCCCCTGGACGTTGTTGCGGAAGATCAGCCGGGCAGTGAGCCCGCCGATCGTCAGCTGACCGTCGAACGTGATGAAGGGGCCCGGGTTGTTGGCACACGAGGCCGCGGCGACGTTCAGGACCACGTCGGTCGGCAGCGATACGTCCGTGCTGGTCCGGTTCAGACCCTGCACGCACCGGCCGAGATAGAGCTCGTCGGAGACCGGGTCGCCGGAGCCGTCGAGGAACTGAAGGTAGACGCGAGGATTCCCGCCGACACCACCTTCTGGCGGCTGCTTCGCAAAGCGGATGGTCAGACCCGACGGGATCACGACGACGTCCATGGTCACGTCTTCGACGTGGGTGTGCGTTCCCTGGACGTTGTTACGGAAGATGAACCGCCCCGAGATGCCGCCGAGGACGAGTTCGCCCTGTAGGTTGATGAAGGGGCCCGGGTTGTTGGTGCAGCTCTGGACCGTCGCTGATGTGTCCACCACGGCAGGCAGATCCACCGTGGCGCTGACGGTTGCGGCCCGGGCGGAAGCGCCGATCGGCAGCAGCCCGAGCACTCCCGCTGCGATCGGGAATCGAAGCGACGTCTGCATGATGACCTCCTACGTTGGCTTGGTAGCCGGTTGGTGTGGCGCGCCTGTCGGAGGCCAATCCGCAAGATAAGTGCCAGCGCGGATGATGTGGCGCGCCAGGCGTGTGCTCGACCGCGGGATCCGGGTCGTCCACACGACCGGACTCGAGTCCGCCGGAGTGGACGGTCCCGTGGCCCGTCGACCGAACATCGCATGGTGTGCCGGTACCAGTCAGAATCGGTCGGGCAACTTCGACGATCTGCGGAGGAACCCGCCCGGATTTTGGAGTTGATCTCGTGACGCCTGCGTGGTTGGGTGACCCGCTGTCGGGCTGAGAGCGTGGATGACGCACGCGAGCACACGCACGCGACGAGCGCAGCCCATCTTCGCGGCGACGCTCGCCGCCGCCTCCTTGGTGTGCGGCGCAGGACTGCTCATGGAGAGGCTCCAGGCGCCTCCGGATGCTGCGAGGCTCAACGCGGCACGCGGAAGAACAGGACCGACACGGCGAAGGGAATGGAGTCCTCGGTTGGGACTTCGAGTGCCAGTTTGTCGAGCCGGTCCTCGAACTCGTGGAGCGCCGCAGCTGCTGCCGGCACGGCCTCCGAAGGGAGTTCGATCTCGCGGGTGGTGAAGACGTCGTGCTCGGCGTCTTCGGGGTCAGGTTCAGCCGCATCGGCGTTGAGCCGGCGAAGGAGCTCCACGACGTACGCCAGGTTCATCGCCTGGCGCATGTCGGATGGAGCGTCGGGGCCCAGGTCGATCCACAGGTTGCGCGGGACCTCGAACAGCACCTCGGTCCCGCCCCGCTTGTGCCGCTCGGCAGCCTTCTGGGCGATCCCGGCCCGTCTGAGCGACTGGAGATGGAACTGGGCCGAGCCGAACCGGATCTTCAGCCGGCGGGCGAGCTCCGAGGCAGAAAGGGGCTCGGACCGCAACAGGTTCACCATCCGAACCCGGGTGGGGTGAGCGAGGGCTCTCATGGCGGCGAGTCCGCCGACACGGACCGGCTGACCGAGGGCGGGCTGCGGCTTCTGCCCTTCTGAAGACATCTTCGAGAGTCCTACATGAGTCGTTGTGGGGATATCGATGTCGCCCGCTGCCACGCTAGACAGAGGGTTGGGCCCGTGTCGTCACCGAGGGGAATGGCGGCCGCCGGGGAGCCGGCTGCCCCGAGCAGCACGGCGGCGATCGCGCGGGTCCCGGCGGCCCGCAGGACCCTGGCCGGACGAGAACGTCGTGCAGTCTTCATCGGGATTCCTCTACTGGCTGGCGTGAGCGGACGGCCGTCATACCGTCGCATGTCGGCCTGAAAGCTTTCCGGCTACCGATACGATGCCGAACATTTTCGCGTGGCAAGCGCTTGGTTTCCCTGCACGGAGGACGCTACGGCGCGTGCAGCAGCAGCGTAAATTGGGGGTTCCCCGCACGCGGAACGGGCTTCCCTAGGGGGCCCGGGGCCCCGCGCGGAGTCGATGGATGATCGCGTGTCTGAGCACCGGCTGGGTAGATTCAACGATCCGCCCCAGCGGTGCCGTCCTCGGCGATGGGGAAACGCCTGGGCCGAGTCCGACTGCCGGCGGCGGCAAGGGGCCTCTTGCCGGTGTCGTCTAGGGGACGTCGAGCGAACCGGGGGCGCCCGAGAGCAGGAGCCGCCCCAGTTCGGCCCGGTTCCGCGCGTTGGTCTTCGCGAAGATGCGCTTCAGATGCGTCCGGCGGCGGCGCCGGCGACGGCCACGTCCCTGACGCTGCCGCCGCCCGGCACGAGGACCGCAACATCGGCTTCGGCGGGCGTCGGTCAGGCTGTACTCTCCCGTGCCCCCGGATCGGAAGCCCACTTCAAGGTTGCCGCCGGGGACACCACTCCCCGCGCGCCATGTCTGGCGGCAAACAGTAGGCGTCTCTGGCGCCCCACCTACGCCGTAGAAACGTCGCGTCGGCAGTGCAGCGCAGCTGCGTGCCGGTCAGGCGCTCTGCGCGCGCGCGAGGGCGGGACGCGCGAGGCAGCGCCCGAGCCAGGCCTGCACGTTGGGCGCGCTGCCGAGGTCGAACCCCACCATCGACGCGAGCGAGACCACCGAGCACACGTTGAGGTCGGCCACGGTGAAGGCGTCGCCCAGGAGATACGGCCGTGCGGCGAGCGCGCTGTCGAGCACGGCGAGCGGCTTCTTGAACCGCTCGGCGGCGTCGGCCACCTTCTTCTCGTCACGCTGCGCTTCGGGGAGGAACATGCGGTTCACGATCGCCGTGATGAGCGGCTCCTCGGCCTCGGTCATCGCCCAGAAGCTCCACTGGAAGGCGCGGCCCTCGCCCTCGACCGTCTTCGGCCACAGCCCCATGTCGTACTTGCGGGCGAGGTAGAGATTGATCGCCATCGACTCCCAGATGATCAGATCGCCGTCCTGGAGTGCCGGGATGTGCCCGTTCGGGTTGATGCGCAGGTACTCGGGCTTGCGGGTGTCGCCCGTCGCGAAGTTCACCTTCACGTTCTCGTAGGGGAGCCCGAGCTCCTCGAGCATCCAGAGCGCGCGCATCGCCCGGGACTGCGGTACGCCGTAAAGTTTGATCATCGCGTCCTCCTTCCGGGCGGAGAACCTACCCCAGCCGCCTGCGCTCTGCTACAGGGCGGCGAGGCATGGATAGAAGCGGAGGGTCTCCCCGCAGGGGGGCATCTTCGCTGGGGCGTGGCGTCTCGACAAGGCGGCGATGAGGGAGAATCGAGGGTCAAGGCTCTCGGCGTGAGCCTCCGGTGCCGCACGCCGGACACGTGTGCAGCTCCTCGACGATCCCACCCAGCACGGGATCCGCCGAGGCATGGTCGGCAGGTGCCGTCGGCCAGACGAGCTTCTCGGCATGGCGATTCATCTCCACGCCGCAGCTCGGGCAGATCATCGGTCTCGTCTCGGCTGCCATGCGCCGCGCTCCGCTACTCGAGGGCGACGTGCTCGCGCCCGTGGCGCAGCGTCCTCGCCATCCAGACGAGCTCCTTCAGGAACTTGTCGATCCGCGGCAGGTACGCCTGGTCGCGGAGCGCTCCCGACTCGTCGAAGACGCTCTGCACGGTCGAGAAGTTCACGTCCCAGAAGATGGTGACCAGCCCGAGCTCGCGCAGCACGGGGAGCAGGTCCTGGATCCCGCGCGTCCCGCCGAAGGGGCCCGCCGACACGCCCACGATTCCGACCGCCTTGTGGATGTACTCCTTCAGGCAGCTGTCGAGCGCGTGCTTCAGGAGGCCCGAATACCCGTGATTGTATTCCGGTGAGACCACGACGAGGGCGTCGGCGCGGTTCATCTGTGCGGAGAAAGCGGGGTCCTTTATCGCCTCGCCGGCGTCGTCGATGCGCAGCGACATGCGGGCCACGTCGATCAGCTCGGTCTCGATCCCGGCTCGCCTGGAGAGCTCCGAGATCATCAGCTTCGCGACGGGCAGGCTCATCCGCCCCTGCCGCGCAGTGCCGAGAATCACGGGGATGAAGAGCGGTCGTTCTCCGTCCATCAGCGTCCGCCGACCGCCCCGGCGCCGAGGGCGACGAGAGCGCAGCACGCGCTCACGATCCCGAGTGCGGAGGGCAGGCCGACGGCGTCGGCCGCGAGGCCGATGAGAGGGGGGCCCGCGAGGAACCCCAGGTAGCCGGTGGTCGCGACCGCCGCCAGCGCCGTCCCGGCCGGTAAGCCGTTCACCCGACCCGCACGGCTGAAGAGCAATGGGAAGAGGTTGGCGATCCCGAGCCCCACCATGCCGCATCCGGCCGCACCCGCCACCGGCTCCCCGATCCCGAGGGCGGCGCCGAGGCCGAGGGCCGCCGTCGCGCCCGAGGCGCGCAGCACGCGACCCGGGCCGAAGCGAGACGCGAGGCCGTCGCCCGCGAGGCGTCCGATCGCCATGGCGAGCGAGAAGGCGGCGAAGCCGGCGGCCGCGAACGCAGGGCTCGTCCGGAGCGCGTCGCGCAGGTAGACGGCGCTCCAGTCGGCCATCGCCCCCTCCGCCAGGAGCGCGAGAAAGGCGAGGAGACCGAGACCGAGCAGCGCGCGCGTCGGTCGGGCGAGCACACGCCGCCGTGGGCCCTCGGTGGCACGCGACGGCACGAGGCAGGGGAGGGCGGTCGCCACGGCGCACATCGACACGAGGGCCATGACGAGGAGGTGCCGGGAGGCGCCCACGCCGAGCCAGATGCCGGCGCTCGCGAGCGCGGCGCCGGTGAGACCGCCCAGGCTGAAGAGCCCATGGAACGACGACATGATCGGCCGCTGATAGTCGGCCTCGACCAGGCCGGCCTGCGCGTTCATAGAGACGTCGAGCGTCCCGTTGCAAGCCCCGAGGACGGCGAGCGCGAGGCAGAGAAGCCCGACGGTCGAGCTCAGCATGGGCAGCGGGAGCGCCAGGCAGAGCGCGACCGCCGCGACGGCCGTCATGGTACGGCTCCCGAGCCGTCCGACCATCCAGCCGGCCGCCGGCAACGCCAGTACCGCCCCTGCCGCCATGGAGAGGAGGACGACCCCGAGCTCGCCATCGCTGAACCCGTGCCGCGCCTTCACCGCGGGGACGTGCGGCACCCAGCTCGCGAGCACGACGCCGTTCACGAAGAAGACCGTGGAGATGGCGAACCGCGCGCGCGACCGAGGCGGAGGGGTCACGCGCCGACCAGCTCGCGCTCGAGCAGCGTGCGAAGCGCCTGGCGGGCGCGGTGGAGCCGGATCTTCACGGTGTTGGCCGTCGTCCCGAGGAGGTCCGCCGATTCCTGCGTGTCGAGCTCCTCGATGTCGCGCAGGAGGAGGACGGTCCGGTAGCGCTCGGGGAGCCGGTCGATGCACCGGCGAACCATGGCGCGCGTCTCGCGCCGCTCGAGCAGGATGTCGCTCGGCGTTTCCCACGTGGCGACGGCGCCGATGCGACATCCCTCCGCGTCGAAGCGCGGCAGGAGATCGTCGATCGGCTCTTCGGCCCGCCGCTTGCGCGCCCGGAGCTTCATGAGCGCCGTGTTGATGACGATACGGTGGAGCCAGGTCGACACCTTGGAGCCGCCGGCGAAGCCGTCGATGGCCCGTGCCGCGGAGAGGAAGGCCTCTTGCACGGCGTCCTGGGCGTCGTCGTCGTTGCGCAGGATTCGGCGTGCCGTCGAGAGCATCCGGCCCGCATGCTGCCGCACGAGGGTGCCGAAGGCCTGCTCGTTACCCCGACGAAGCCCCTCGAGAAGTTCCGTGCTCTGGTCTGCGAGCGCGAGCTCCATCAGCTCCCTCCTCGGTGATCGCGTAGCAGCTCGTCCAGGAACGGCGAGCATCCCCCGAGCGCGGCGCCGCGCCGGACGACCGCCTCGAGCAGGTCGAGGCCCTCCCGGTCGACGAAGGTCACGTTGGCGACGTCGAGCAGCAGGGGATGTCGTGCCGCCAGATAGGCCTCGCACGAGGCGGCCAGCTCCTTCACCCCGTCGCCCGTCAGGCGGCCCTCGATGTGGAGCCGCGCCACCCCGTCGGTCCCCGCCACGCGTGTGATACGCATCATGGTTGGGAGCAACGTGAGCAACGCTCGTGCCGCCGCCGGCATGGGGGTGCCGGCGGACGAGAAGCGCCGTCGCGACGGGCACTTGCGGTGATGTCGCGAGGCGGCGCACGAGGCGCGGGGCGCCCGCGACATTTCGCGGATCTACGAAGCCTGCTCCTCGCTTCGCCGGATGCCGAGCTTCTGCATCCGGCTGCGCAGCGTGCTCGGGTGCATCTTGAGGAGGCGGGCTGCGCCGCGCGGGCCGTCCACCCGCCAGTTCGTGCGCCTGAGGACCGAGACGATGTGCGCGCGCTCGACCCGCTCGAGGGGGACGGCGTCGGCTGTGGCCGGGCGCTCGGGCAGGACCTCGGGAGCGATCGCGGGCAGCGCCTCCGGGGCGACGACCAGGTCCGCCCCCGCAGAGAGGATCACGGCCCGCTCGATGACGTTCTCGAGCTCCCGCACGTTGCCGGGCCAGGCGTAGGCCACGAGCCGCCCCATCGTCTCCTTCGGCACGCGCGAGATCCGCCGGCCGATCTTCGCCGCGTAGCGGGCGACGAAGTAGTGCACCAGCAGCGGGATGTCCTCCGGCCGCTCCCGCAGCGGCGGCAGGGTCACGGGGAAGACGTTCAGCCGGTAGTAGAGGTCCTGGCGGAAGGTGCCGGCGCCGACAGCTTCCGGGAGATCACGGTTCGTCGCCGCGATGACGCGCACGTCGACCTTCACGGTCTGGCTGCCGCCCACCCGCTCGAGCTCCCGCTCCTGCAGGACCCGCAGGAGCTTCACCTGCACCTCCGGTGACAGCTCGCCCACCTCGTCCAGGAAGATCGTCCCGCCGTGGGCCAGCTCGAAGCGGCCGATGCGGCGCTCCGTCGCCCCGGTGAACGCGCCCTTCTCGTGGCCGAAGAGCTCGCTCTCCACGAGCCCGGCGGGTAGGGCCGCGCAGTTGACCTTCACGAGCGGGCGGCCCTTGCGGCCGCTGCGCGCATGGATCGCCCGGGCGATCAGCTCCTTGCCGGTGCCCGTCTCGCCGTAGATCAGGACGGAGGAGTCGGTCGCGGCGACGAGGTCCACCTGCTCGAGCACGCGTCTCAGGGTGGGGCTCGCGCCGACGATCTCCTCGAAGTTGTGGACGGACCGGATCTCCTCCCGGAGGTAGGTGTTCTGGCGCTGCAGCTCGTCCATCTCGCGTGCGGCGTTCTTGCGCTCCTCGAGGTCCCGGAAGATGACGGTGTAGAGGGGACGCCCGCCCACCTCGCAGCGCGAGAGGGATGCCTCCTGGATGAAGACGCTGCCGTCGGCGCGGCGCGCGCGGAGGGCGTCGGCCTCGCCGACGAAGATGAGGGCGTCGGGCTCGGTCTTGAAGCGCTCGATCGCGCGCCGCACGCGCTCCAGTCCCTCCGGCATGGCGAAGCGCTCGACCGACTGTCCGATCGCTGCCGCGGCGGGGCAGCGGAGGATGCGCTCGGCGGCGGCGTTGAACAGCTGGATGCGGAGGTCGTCGCCGTAGCTCAGGATCCCGTCCGACGCCGACGCGATCACGTGCCTCAACCGCTCCTCGCCGGCGCGCAGCTCGGCCTCGGTCTGCACCCGCTCGATCTCGGCGCGCGCCCGCGCGGCGAAGATGCGCATCACGGCAAGACCCCGCGTCCCATCCGGCATGCGCTGGTCGTCGAGGATGGCGAGATGGCCGACCACCGTGCCGCCGGCATCGAGCAGCGGGACCCCGCAGTAGCTGTGCACGCCCCAGTCGACGAGCCCCCGGTCGGCGGGGAAGCGCTCCTGGAGACGGTCGGGATGATGCGACATCTCGCCGTTCAGCACCGCCTCGCACGGCGTGCCGGCGACGGGGAACTCGAGGTTGTCGAGCAGCCTGCCGCGCCCCCAGAGGGCAAGCGTCCGGAACCGCTGCCGATCCTGGGACAGCTCCGAGACGAAGGCGTACTGCACGCCGAGCGCCACCGCCAGGTGCTCGACGAGGGACGCGAAGAACCGCTCGCCGGTCGCGGACTCCACGCCTTCGACGATCGTCCGGAGCGCCGCGTCCTCCGGGAGTGCCTGCCTGTCCTGCCGGTCGCTCACGCTGACTGCTCCGCGTCGAATACCACCTCGCGGGTGACCTCGTCGAGAGTGTCGAACGGGACGCGGTCCAGACGCAGAAACGTGACCGTGCGCCCGCTCGTACCCAGGTGGGGGTAGCAATTGACCGGTAAGACCTGAGAAGTAATACTGGCGCCCATGAAGACCAGCACCATGACGGTGAAGGGGCAGGTGACGGTTCCCAAGGAGCTGAGAGACGCGTTCGGCTGGAAGGTCGGAGACGAGGTGGCCTTCTTGCGCGAGAAGGACGGCGTCAAGATCGTGCGTGCCGAGCGGCAGCGGCGGGGGCGCGCCATCGTCGAACGGCTCAAGGGCGCTTCGTGGAACCGCAAGCTCACGACCGATCGGCTCATGGCCATGACGCGCGGCGAAGAACGGTGATCCTAGTCGACACGAATGTCTTCGTCGATCTCTGGACCCGGGACCCTGTTTGGGGGGTCTGGTCGGAGAAGGCGCTCGCACGCGCGGCCGAGCGTGGCCCGCTCGCAGTGAACCCCATCATCTATGCAGAGCTCTGCCTCGGGTTCGAACGAGAGTCGCTGCTCGAGGAGGCCCTTGCCGACGCCGGCATACGGCGGCTGGCGCTGCCGTACCGCGCCGCCTGGCCGGCGGCCCGCGCCTTCACGGCCTACCGCAAGCGCGGCGGCAAGCGGACCGCGCCGCTCCCGGACTTCTTCATCGGGGCCCACGTCTTGGTCGAGGGCCTGACGCTCCTCACCCGCGGCGCCCGGCGATATCGGACCTACTTTCCCCGTCTCCGCCTGATCGCGCCGACTTGAGAGCGTGGCCTTCCTTCCCTGAAACGATAGACCGCCTTCCGGCATCCAATGGGCAGGACGGGGTCGGTCCACCCGTCGACGCACTACCGATGCGCGCCTTCGCCCATGCCCCCACGGAGCCTCGCAGGGTCCTCATCCTCGGAGGGGGATTCGGCGGGATCTACGCTGCCCTCGAGCTCGAGAAGGTCCTGGCTCGCCATGGGAATGGGACGCTCGACGTCACGCTCGTCACCCGTGACAACTTCTTCCTGTTCACTCCGATGCTGCACGAGGTGGCGGCAAGCGACCTCGAGCTGAACACGATCGTGAATCCGCTCCGCAAGCTGCTCCGGCGGGTCAACACCTTCGTGGGCGGCATCGAGGCCATCGACCTCGAGGCCCGCCGCGTGACCGTCTCGCACGGGCTCGACGCCCACACCCACGAGCTGCCCTACGATCACCTCGTGCTGGCGCTCGGCTCGAGCACCAACTTCTACGGGCTCCCCGGTGTCGAAGAGTGCGCGCTCACGATCAAGTCGCTGGGCGACGCGGTGGCGCTGCGCAACCGGTTGATCGGCCACCTCGAGGAGGCCAGCTCCGAGTGCGCCGCCGGGGAGCGGCAGCCGCTGCTCACCTTCGTGGTCGCGGGGGGCGGCTTCGCCGGCGTCGAGACGCTCGGCGGCATCAACGACTTCATGCGCGAGGCGCTGCGCTTCTACCCGAACCTGCGCGAGGACCACCTGCGGATGGTCCTGGTCACGCCCGACCCGATCATCCTGCCCGAGCTCGGTCCGCAGCTCGGCGCCTACGCGCAGCGGAAGCTCGCGGCCCGCGGCGTCGAGATCATCACGGGCATGAAGGTCCGCGGCATCCGGGACGGGGTCGTGGAGCTCACCGACGGCCGCACCATCCGCGCCAGCACGCTGGTGTGGACGGCGGGCACGGCGCCGAACCCTCTGATTGCCGGCCTGCCGCTGCCCAAACGGGGCGGGCGCGTGCTCGTCGACGAGTACCTCGCGGTGCCGGGCTGCCTGGGCGTGTGGGCGCTCGGCGACTGTGCCCTCGTGCCCGACAGTCGCGGCGGCTTCCAGCCGCCCACCGCCCAGCACGCCCTCCGCGAAGGCCGGACGGCCGCGCGCAACGTGGCAGCGGCGATCCTGGGGCGGCCGAAGAAGCCTTTTCGCTTCCGGACGCTCGGCCAGCTCGCCGCGATCGGCCGGCGCACGGGCGTCGCGAACGTCTTCGGGATCAGGTTCTCGGGATTCGTCGCCTGGTGGCTCTGGCGGACGATCTACCTGAGCAAGCTCCCGCGTCTCGAGAAGAAGGTGCGCGTCGCCCTCGACTGGACCCTCGATCTCTGCTTCGCGAAGGACTTCGCTTGCCTGACGGACGGCGAGGCGGCGCGCCAGCGTGCCCCCGTGCCGGCCGCGCTGCGGGGGGCGGGCGTCGCCTCATGACCTGCCGCGAGGTCATTGATCTCGTGGCCGATTATCTCGCGAACGACCTCTGCCCCCGGGCGCGACACCGCTTCGAGGCTCACTTCGCTGCATGCCCCGACTGCGTGACGTACGTTCGCGGCTATGCAGATGCGATCCGGCTGGCGCGCGCGGCCTACGCCGAGCCCGACGATCGCGTCGCCGTAACCGCGGCGTCCTGAGGACCATCGAAGGCGCAGGAGGGCTTTCGATGATCGTCGCACTCGAGATCGTGGCAGGACTCGTACTCACCGCTGCGCTGGTGACGGGGACGCTCGTGCTCACAGCGTTCGAGCTCGGCCGGCTGGCCGCCATGGACGACGACCAGCGCGACGTGGAGGTCGAGACGACCGCCCTCAAGCGCGCGGCCTGAATTCCCATGCGTCTACGCGCAGCCGGGCTTTCCGCGGTCCTCACCCTCGTCTGCTCCTCGGCCACGCTGGCGGACACGAAGTTCGCCGTGGATCCCGAGGCCGGGAACAACACGTTCACCGCGGTCTTCGATGCCGCCGTCGGCGAGCGCATCACGGCGGTCAGCTCGGCCGTCGGCTGCACCTTGACGGTGGACGAGACGACGCTCGAGGGGAAGGCCTCGTGCTCCGTCCCCCTGGCCTCCATCCGGGTCGACAACGACGAGACCAAGAGCGACCACTTCCGGCAGTGGGCCACCAACAAGCAGGTGGACCCGAAGCGGTGCGTCTTCAAGCTCGACCTCCCAGCGGTCAAGCTGCAGGGACCGGTCGAACCCATGAAGCCCGTCGCCTTCGAGACCGAGGGCTCGTTCACCCTCTGTGGCCGCAAGCGTGACGACCAGGGCGTGGAGAGGATCCAGGGCACCGTCCTCTACCTTCCCGCCAAGGAGTACGATGCCGCCGAGACGCCCCGCACGCCGGCCCGACCGCACGACGTTCCGCGGACGATCCGCATCCGCGCCAGGATCGAGGGCTTCGACCGCGAGCGGTACCGGGTCGGTCCCAGGTGGACCGCCGGCTGGCTCGCGCGGGTGCAACAGCTCGCCCCTGTCGTCGCCACCGAGGGCACGATCGAGGTGAACCTGTTCGCGATGGAGGCGGGCGGGAAATGACGGCGTCCGCCCGCCACTGGCCGGAGTTCGCGATGGAAGCCGCGTGCCTCGGCCTCTTCATGATCGCCGCGTGCGTCTTCGTCACCCTCCTGGAGCATCCGATGTCTCCGCTCCACCGCGCGATCCCGAGCGCCACGCTCCGCCGCGTGCTCGCCGGGATCGCCATGGGCCTCACCGCCGTCGGCCTCATCTACTCGCCGTGGGGGCAACGGTCGGGCGCCCACATGAACCCGTCGCTCACGCTCACCTACCTCCGCCTGCGGAAGATCGCCGCGCCCGACGCCCTCTGCTACGTGCTGGCCCAGTTCGCCGGCGGACTCTCGGGGGTGCTGGTGGCCCGGACGCTCCTCGGCGGCGCGGTCGCGGATCCGGCGGTGCAGTATGCGGTCACGGTTCCCGGTCCGGGCGGCCGGGGCGCGGCCTTCGCGGGCGAGCTCGTCATCTCCTTCGGCATGATGCTGACGGTGCTCGTCGTATCGAACTCGCGGCTGGCGCGCTTCACCGGCCTGTTCGCCGGCATCCTGGTCGCCACCTACATCGGCGTCGAGGCGCCGCTCTCGGGCATGAGCATGAACCCGGCGCGCACGCTCGGCTCGGCGTTCCATGCCGGGCAGTGGACGGCGCTCTGGGTCTACTTCACCGCGCCGCCGCTCGGCATGCTGGCGGCCGCCGAGCTCTACCGTCGCCTGCCGGGCGCCCCGCAGATATTCTGCGCCAAGCTGCACCACGACAACGACAAGCGGTGTATCTTCCGCTGTCAGTATCCAAGGAATCGGAGGACCTCATGAACCGCATCTTCACGTTGATCACGGCCGTGAGCCGGCTCGCCGAGCGCGTCGGGACCTCGCTCGAGTGGCTGTCGCCGGCCGTCGCCCGGCTGACGGTGGGACTGGTGTTCTTCCAGTCCGGCTGGGGCAAGCTCCACGACCTGGAGAAGGTCACCAACTACTTCACCGAGCTCGGGATCGCCGCCCCGGCGTTCCAGGCGCGCCTCGCCTCGACGGCGGAGTTCGTGTGCGGCGGCCTGCTGCTCCTCGGCTTCGCCACCCGCTTCGCCGTCGTGCCGCTGATCGTCACCATGTGCGTCGCGATCCGCACCGCCCTCTGGGGGCAGGTCGACGGCCTCGGGAGCCTGGTGGGACTCACGGAGTTCGCCTACATCGCGCTGCTCGTCTGGCTCGGGACGCACGGCGCCGGCCCGCTCTCGCTCGACTGGCTCGTCGCGCGCAGCGCCGGGCGGTTCGGGATGGGCGCGCTCCCCGCCACGGCGTCGCGCACGATCTCCTGACGGGAGGCGCATGTCGGACAACCACTACGACGTCATCATCATCGGCACGGGCGCGGGCGGCGGGACGCTCGCCTATCACCTCGCCGTCCGGCAAGCGCATCCTGCTCCTCGAGCGGGGCGATTACGTCCCGCGCGAGAAGGAGAACTGGGACTCGCACGCGGTCGTCGCCGAGAGCCGCTACCACATCAAGGAGGCCTGGCGCGACAAGGACGGCCGCGAGTTCCACGCCGGCGCCCACTACAACGTCGGCGGGAACACGAAGTTCTACGGCGCGGCACTCCTCCGGATGCGGAAGGAGGACTTCGGCCAGGTCCGCCATCACGGCGGCATCTCCCCCGCCTGGCCGATCGGCTACGACGACCTCGAGCCGTACTACACCGAGGCGGAGCAGCTCTACCAGGTGCACGGCCTCCGGGGGAGCGATCCGACCGAGCCGCCGGCGAGCGCGCCATACCTCCACCCCCCGATCAGCCACGAGCCGCGCATCCAGGCGATCTTCGATGGCTTCACCCGCCAGGGATACCGGCCGTTCCCGATTCCGATCGGCCTCATGCTCGACGAGCAGAACCCGGGGCGAAGCCGCTGCATCCGGTGCGACACCTGCGACGGCTTCCCGTGTCTCGTCCAGGCGAAGGCCGACACACAGGTGATCTGCGTCGACCCGGCGCTCGAGCACCCGAACGTCACCCTGGTGACGAACGCCTTCGTCAGCCGCCTCGAGACGAGCCCGTCGGGCCGCGAGGTCACCACGGTGCACGTCGAGCGGAACGGCGTCCCGGAGACGTATTCCGCAAACGTCGTCGTCGTCTCGTGCGGCGCCATCAACTCGGCGGCCTTGCTGCTCCGCTCGGCGAACGACCAGCACCCGCGCGGCCTCGCCAACGGATCCGATGTGGTCGGCCGGCACTACATGTGCCACCTGAACACGATGTTCCTCGCGATGTCCCGGCATCCCAACCCCACCCGGCTCAACAAGACGCTCGGCCTGAACGACTTCTACTTCCCGACCGAGGAGTGGGAATATCCGATGGGCCACATCTCGCTGATGGGCGGCATCGACGGCAACGTGCTCCGGGCCGGGGCGCCGCGGCTCGTGCCCGGCATGACGCTTGAGGTGATGGCGAAGCACGCCGTGCCGTTCTGGATGACGTCGGAAGATCTTCCGGATCCCCGGAACCGCGTGACCGTCGACCGCGACGGCGGGATCCGGCTGACGTACTCCTCGAACAACGACGAGGCGCACCGGCGACTGGCGGCGAAGCTCAAGAGCCTGCTCAAGCACATCGAGTGCGAGGAGCATCACCTGATCCCGCTCCAGGCCTACGTGCCGGGTCGCATCCCGCTCGCCGGCGTCGCGCACCAGAACGGCACCGTCCGCTTCGGCACGGACCCCAGGGCGTCGGCGCTCGACGTGAGCTGCAAGGCGCACGACGTCGACAACCTCTACGTCGTCGACGCGAGCTTCTTCCCCTCGAGCAGCGCGGTGAACCCCGCGCTCACCATCATGGCGAACGCGCTCCGGGTGGGCGATCACCTGCGGGAGCGGCTCGGCTGAGGCAATGATGTGCGGCCGCCGCTCCGGCGCCCTCGCCGCGGTCCTGATGCTCGCCGTCGCGGCGCCTGCCTGGGCGGGCAGGGCGCTCGTCCGGGCGGTCGACTCCGTCGGGATGACCGTGTCGGACATGGACCGCTCGGTACGCTTCTTCACCGACGTCCTCACCTTCGAACCCGTGTCGGACGTGGAGCTGGCAGGCGAGCAGTACGAGCACCTCGAGGGCGTGTTCGGGCTGCGCATGCGCGTCGTCCGTCTTCGGCTGGGCGACGAGGCGATCGAGCTGACGGAATACCTGGCGCCGCGCGGGCGGCCGATCCCCCCGGATGCGCGCAGCAACGACCGCTCGTTCCAGCACATGGCGATCATCGTGAGCGACATCGACCGGGCGTACCGGCGGCTGCGAGAGCGTCGGGTCGAGCACGTCTCGGCCGGGCCGCAGCGCCTGCCCGACTGGAACGCCAAGGCCGGCGGCATCCGTGCCTTCTACTTCAAGGACCCGGACGGCCATCCGCTGGAGATCCTGCAATTCCCGCCCGGGAAGGGCGACCCCAGGTGGCAGCGGCCGACCGCCCGGCTCTTCCTCGGCATCGACCACACCGCGATCGTCACCGGCGACACGGACGCGAGCCTCGGCTTCTATCGCGACCTCCTGGGGCTCGAGGTGAAGGGCGAGAGCGAGAACTACGGGACCGAGCAGGAGCACCTGAACGGCGTGTTCGGCGCACGCCTGCGCATCACCGCTCTGCGGGCCGAGCGCGGGCCCGGCATCGAGCTCCTCGAGTACCTGGCACCACGCGACGGCCGGCCGATGCCGTCCGACGAGCGCGCCAACGACGTGGCTCACTGGCAGACCCGCCTGGTCGGCCGCGATGGCGATGCCGCGGGCTCGCTCGGCAAGGCGCGCGCGCCGCTCGTCTCCCCGGGCGCCGTCGCGCTTCCCGGGCGCGAGCTGGGCTTCGCGAAGGGCTTCCTGGTCCGGGATCCGGATGGACACGTCCTGGAGATCGTCGAGGCGCGATGAGGGTCGTCTCCGTGAACATCGGGTTGCCGCGCGAGATCGAATGGCAAGGCAAGCTGGTGACGACCGCGATCTTCAAGGAGCCGGTTGCCGGCCGCGTGGCGCTGCGCTCGCTCAACCTCGACGGCGACCGGCAGGCGGATCTCTCGGTCCATGGTGGGCGGGAGAAGGCGGTCTACGCCTATCCCGTCGAGCATTACCGCCCGTGGCGGGCCGAGCTGGCGGACGGTGCGCTTCCCTACGGGGCGTTCGGCGAGAACCTGACCACCGAGGGTCTCCGCGAGGACGCGGTCCATGTGGGTGACCGCTTCCGCGTCGGCTCCGCCGAGCTAGTCGTCACCCAGCCGCGGCTTCCCTGCTACAAGCTGACCGTCCGGTTCCGGCGCGCGGACATGGTGAAGCGCTTCCTGGCGAGCGGCCGCACGGGGTTCTACCTGGCGGTCCTGCGCGAGGGTGAGGTCGGGGCCGGCGACGCGATCGAGCTCGTCGCCCGCGACGAGCCCGGCGTGAGCATCGCGGAGATCACGCGGTTGTACGTCGGCAAGGATCCCGACGACGAGGCCCTGCGACGAGCGATCCGGGTCCCGGCCCTCCCCGCGAGCTGGCGGGCCCACTTCCTGGAAAGGCTCGGGCACCATGGCTGAGCAGCTGAAGACGCCCGAAGAGCGCCGTCTCGAGGAGGACTCACGCCGCGCACGCAACTGGAAGCGCTGGGGCCCGTACCTGGCCGAGCGCCAGTGGGGAACGGTGCGCGAGGACTACTCGCCCGACGGGACCTGCTGGGAATACTTTCCCCACGACCAGGCGCGCAGCCGCGCGTACCGCTGGGGCGAGGACGGGCTCCTCGGCCTCACGGACCGCGAGTGCCGGCTCTGCTTCGCCGTCGCGCTCTGGAACGGTCGCGACCCGATCCTGAAGGAGCGGCTCTTCGGCCTCACCGGCCCCGAGGGCAACCACGGCGAGGACGTGAAGGAGTGCTACTTCTACCTCGACGCGACGCCCACCTCCTCGTATCTGAGGGCCCTCTACAAGTACCCGCAGCGCGAGTATCCCTACGCCTGGCTCGTCGAGGAGGGCCGGCGCCGCGGAAAGCAGGACGGCGAGTTCGAGCTGGTCGACACCGGCGTCTTCGAGAACGGCCGGTACTTCGACGTCACCATCGAGTACGCCAAGGCGTCGCCCGACGACGTCCTCGTCCGGCTGACGATCGCCAACCGCGGTCCCGAGGCGGCGCCGCTCCACGTCCTGCCGACGCTCTGGTTCCGGAACACCTGGTCGTGGGGTCGCACCGGCGAAGGGTACTGGCCGAAGCCTCGTCTCGCGCGCGCCGGCGACGGGGCGATCACGGCCGCGCACGCCTCCCTCGGCCGGTTCCGTCTGACGGCCGAGGGCCGTCCCGCGCTCCTCTTCACCGAGAACGAGACCAACGTCGCCCGGCTCTTCGGCGCGCCGAACGCCTCCCCGTACGTGAAGGACGCGTTCCACGAGTACCTCGTCCACGGCCGGACCGACGCCGTGAA
>Ga0209156_10000644_pt1 | contig 29495 bp, 28 predicted proteins | sample GraSoiAngelo_124_FD_185881 | JGI IMG/M metagenome (GOLD analysis project Ga0209156, IMG submission 185881) | Grasslands soil microbial communities from the Angelo Coastal Reserve, California, USA - 14_0927_05_20cm (SPAdes) (version 2) | ecosystem: Environmental > Terrestrial > Soil > Grasslands... | reverse complement strand
GCTATCGGCAATGGTGTCGCTCGTTCGCGCCAGTAGATAAGCCAGCGCGACCGGTTCCCGCAACGCACGTGGCAATAAGCGAATCGAAAGATAAAACGAACGCGAAACCGGTTTCAGCAATTCGAGCTCGTTCACAGCCAAAGGTTGCTCACCTCGATCCGATCCGCGAGATGTAACTATCGGAGCATAGGAGGATTCACGACCTTATGAGCGAAAATGAGACGCACCCCTCAAATGTGATCCGGCACCTTTACGTTCATTTCCCATTTTGCGCGCGCATTTGTCCTTACTGTGCCTTTTACAAGACGCGTGGGAACGCGGCCGAGGTTGCACGATTTTGCGAGGCGCTCGCCTCCGAAGCGAGGCGAGTTGCAAAAAAACTCCCCCTGACGCTGGAAACAATATTCTTTGGAGGCGGCACACCAACCGTTCTCAGCACGGCTCAACTGAAGAACTTGCTCGAGCTCTTTCACGAAATTTTCGATTTGGGCGCATTGCGCGAATGGAGCATTGAGGCAAACCCCGGAAGCGTCTCGGTAAAGAAAGCGGCGGCTTTACGCGAGTCAGGCGTCAACCGCATCAGCCTCGGCGTGCAAAGTTGGGACAACGAGTTGTTGCATTTGCTGGGGCGGGAACACGACGCAGCCCAGGCCGAAGAGTCGTTTCATATTTTTCGTGGCGCTGGATTTTCCAACATCAGCATCGACTTGATGTTTGCGTTACCCGGACAAACGGAAGTGCAATGGCGCAAGTCCTTGCAGAAAACGATCATGCTCCAGCCCGAACATATTTCTACCTACTGTCTCACCTACGAAGAGGACACTGAGTTTCTCGCACGATTCCAGCGCGGCGAATTTTCCGCGCATGATGAAACGGAAGCGCGCTTTCTTGAGTTGGCGATGACGACACTCGAGAGGGCTGGCTACGAGCACTACGAGATTTCGAATTATTCGCGTTCGGGATTTCACGCCGAGCACAATCGGGCTTACTGGTGCGGCGCGGACTATATCGGGATCGGTCCGAGCGCGTTTTCCACGCGCGGATTCGAGCGCTGGCAGAACGTTGCAGATCATAATGAATATGCCCGGCGTCTGTTCGCTAACGCATCGCCGGTCGCGTCAATCGAAAAACTAACTCCCGCGATGAAGCGGACCGAGCACATCGCTCTCGGTCTGCGCACCCGCGAGGGAATTGTTGCCGATACGATTGATCAAATCCAAGCGGAGGAATTGATCAGCAACGGATTGCTTGCACGAAACGATAGCCGCGTTTTTCTCACCCGAGCCGGAAGGTTATTGGCGGATTCTGTAACTATCGAAGTCTTGTAGAAGTTCGCGCCTATTTTTGCCCGGGTAGCGCACGCGTCTCGCGTGTTGGCGAAAGCGTCCCGCTTTCGCGGACTCTTCTAAAAAGATTGTTTCGGCGAGACGCCGAAACCAACACGCGAGACGCGTGCGCTACCCAGCATCCTATGCACCGGACCCATTCTGTAGCGGCGCTCTATGAGCGCACCGAAAACCTAAGACTCGGCGGTTATAGACCGCCGCTATAGCATCACACCGCGCCGTAACGGCGTTGCCTTTTCGCGAAATCGTCCACCGCCGCAAACAAATCTTTCCTCGTAAAATCCGGCCACAGCTTTGTCGTCACATACATCTCGGTATAAGAAAGTTGCCAGAGCAAAAAATTTGAAATCCGCATCTCCCCAGACGTGCGAATGAGCAGGTCCGGATCGGGATAATACCGGGTGTAAAGATGTTTGCTAAACATCTCCGGATTAATCATTGCTCGATCGATGTGACCGGCCTCAACTTCGCGCAGCAAACTGCGAATCCCATCGATGATCTCGTCGCGGCCACCGTAACTGAGTGCCAGAATGAGCGTAAGCCCGGTGTTCGAGGCCGTGCGTTTGATCGATTCGTGCAAACGCTTCTGACAGTTGTCCGGCAAATCGGTCAGCCGTCCGATTGCCTGTAGTCGGACATTTTTCTCGATCAGCTCCGGCGTCTTATCCTTCAAAAACTTCTCGAGCAGCCGCATCAAGGCGAAAACCTCGCTCTTCGGTCGCTGCCAGTTTTCCGCCGAAAAAGCGTAGAGCGTCAGGTACTCCACTTTCAATTCGCCACAGCCTTCCACACACTCCCGCACCGCATCTGCCCCCTTCTCGTGGCCCTTGATTCGCGGCAAACCACGCTGCCTGGCCCAGCGACCGTTCCCATCCATAATGATGGCGATGTGTCGCGGAGTAATTTTTTGCGCCGCCATCCTCAAAGCACAATCGTTTCCGCGCGCGTCGGCCCGACGCTAACGATTGTTAGTTTGGCGCCCGTTAATCCTGAGATTCGTTTGAGGTAATCGCGCGCACGCTTCGGCAGATCGGAAAATTTCCGTGCCGATCGCGTCGATTCAGACCAGCCCGGCATGGTCTCATAAATCGGCTCGCAATTGTTCCACTGCGCAGAATCGCACGGTGGAACATCGAGACGCTTGCCGTTCAAACGATAGCCAACACAAATCGAAATCGGATTCACTTCATCGAGACCGTCCAGATTCGTGATCGCGAGCTCGTCAATCCCATTGATCATCGTGGCGTAATGTGTGGCCACAGCATCGAACCAGCCGCAGCGGCGGGCCCGCCCGGTCGTCGCGCCGAATTCCCGTCCCATCTGGTGCAATTTTTTCGCAAAGCTCGCGTCTTCTGTCGGGAGCGGTCCTTCGCCCACCCGCGTCGTGTACGCTTTCATCACCCCGACCACGCGGTCCATTCGGTGCGGGGGAACGCCCGAGCCGGTACACGCGCCACCGGCCGTGGTATTCGATGATGTCACGTACGGATAGGTCCCATGATCGATATCGAGAAACGTACCTTGCGCGCCTTCAAACAAAATCTCGCGCCCGCTCTGCAAGGCCCTATGCAAATAAACCACCGTGTTCGCCACAAATGGCGACAACGCCGCGGCCGCCGCCAAATATTGCTGGTTCACTTCGCGAAAATCATTCGGTTTCGCCCCCAACGCTCGCAGGATGGCGTTGTTCTCGCGCATTTTCGCTTCGAGTTTCTTCGAAAACAGCCTGGGCTGCATCAAATCGGAAACCCGCAAACCAGTGCGTGCCGCCTTGTCGCCGTAGGCAGGACCAATCCCTCGTTTCGTCGTGCCGATCTTCGCCGCCCCTTTCCGAAGCTCGCGCTGTTCGTCCAAAGCGCGATGGTACGGCAGAACCAGATGCGCAGCGTCGCTCACCAGAAGATTGCGACCAATGCGGACGCCTAAGTTCTTCAAACCTTCAATTTCTTTCACCAGCGCGATCGGATCGATAACAACACCGTTGCCGATCACGCAAACTTTGCCGCGCCGCAAAATCCCCGACGGAATCAAATGCAGAATATATTTTTTGCCACGATGAATGACGGTGTGGCCGGCATTGTTCCCGCCCTGACTGCGCACCACGATATCGGCCTCGGCCGTAAGCACGTCGATGATCTTCCCCTTCCCTTCGTCACCCCATTGCGCGCCGATCAGAATCGTGTTGGCCATGACTTTTTGGGCAAAATTTTGTCCCGATGCGCTCGGTCGACGCATTCGGGACTTGCGTCACAGGATAAGAGCAGCGGCTCCCCGCGCAAGACCATTCTGGACATGCGGCGCGATAATGAGGTATCTGAACGAAATATGCGTACCATCCTACTGATCATTCTGGTGCTGTTGTTAATTGGCGCATTGCCGACCTGGCCCTATAGCTCGGGCTGGGGTTATTATCCGGGCGGCGGATTATTGCTTCTGATAATCTTGATCCTGGTCCTTTGGCGAGCGTAACGCGGTCTGCTCGGTGTATCGGGAGCGCCGGCTTCCGGCCGCGCTGCATTCGGCATCCCTGCCGAACGATTGGTCATTTACTGCGCCACCACTCGCACCACCGGCAACGGAAAACGCAATCGCAGTTCGTCCTGAAGATAAATCTCGACGTGATGCAGTCCGAACTGCTGGAACTGCACCCCACCAAAGTAATGGACATTCGTGGCGTGTCCTTCCATTTCCTTTAACTCAAAATCCACCTCGGCCTGCGCCAGCACCTGTTGCTCGTCCACGCCGACGATGCGCGAGCGCTGCTTGAATTTTCCCGCGCCACTGCACCAGCGCGACCAAATGCAAAGTCGCATGCAGGTGATAGGTAATTGCGGGGCCGGTACGACATTGACCACGCCCACCAACGTCTGCATGCCATTGAATTCGTGCCGGACATCCTCACATAGCACGCAGCTTTGCAGATCGGGCAGAATCACGTCGGTCGCAGCCATTTCCTCAAATCAAACCGCCCATCAGCAGTCCGAATAATACCACCGCCAAAATAATCCGATAAATTGCAAAGGGCGCGAACCCGCGCGCCCGCACCCAGTTCATAAACCAGGCGACAACGCCCAATGCCACCACAAATGAAACTATTGCGCCAATCATTAGCACTACCCAATTGTGTCCGGTCATGACCAGCGGCGCGAGTCTTGTTTCATCGCTTCCGTGCCGCAAGGTCTTGAGCAAATCGTAACCGGTCGCCACAACCATCGTCGGCATCGAAAGAAAAAACGAAAACTCCAACGCTGCGCTCCGGGAAAGCCCCGCCAATTGCCCGGCCGCGATGGTGGACATCGAGCGCGATGTTCCTGGGAAAACGGCCGATGCAATCTGGGCGAAACCGATCCAGGCGGCCTGCGGCAACGACATTTCCTCCATTCGCAACGTGCGTGGATTGCGACACAAAGCATCCACCAGCCACATAATGATGCCACCAATGAACAGGGCCCACACCATCACCCAAAGATTTTCGAGGTTCTGCCCGATCTGTTTTTTCAAAAGAAACGATGGCACTGCGGTAATAACAAAAGCGATAATGGTGAGACCGAGTGGATGCGTGAAAAGATTACGATCCCCGCTTTCGCCGCACGGGAAGGTTGCAAGAAATTTCAAGATCCGATTCCAGAAATAAACGGGCAGCGCCAGGATCGCTCCCAGTTGAATCACGATCGTGTACATTTTCCAATAAGCATCGTGCAGATCGAGACGCAGCAGTGCTTCAACGATCCGGAGATGGGCGGTCGAGCTAACCGGCAAAAATTCCGTTAGTCCTTCGACAACGCCGAGTAAAATGGACAGAAGAAAATCGTTCACGGTGACAGCTTATTCCTTTCGTTCGTGCTTTCGCTACCATCGCAGGAGCGTCATCTTCAGCGTGTCCATGGTCAAAATTAATTTTGATTGGTCCGCAACCGAACCTAATTGTCGCTTCTCGCGATGAAACTCTTCGTTACCGGAATCTGCGGCTTTGTCGGCAGTTCACTCACAACTTGGTTTCGTGAACACCGGCCTTCTTTCAAAATTAGTGGAATCGATAACTTCGCCAGGCCCGGAAGCGAGATCAATCGCTCGTTCTTGCGCTCTCGAGGAATCAGCGTCCAGCACGGCGATGTTCGAAGTGCTTCGGACTTCGAGAACCTTCCCGCGGTTGATTGGGTAATTGACGCAGCTGCCAATCCAAGCGTGCTAGCAGGAGTAGATAATCGCAGCAGCTCCCGGCAAGTGATCGAACATAACCTCTACGGAACGGTAAACCTGCTGGAGTTTTGCAAGCGCGCTCAGGCAGGTCTTATCCTTCTCAGTACCAGCCGTGTCTACTCTATTCCAGCGCTGGCGAGCTTGCCGTTAATCAAAGGCGAGCGCGCTTTCGATTGGGATCAAGCCGCCGCTCCAGTCCAAGGCGCGTCAGCTAACGGACTGACGACCGAATTCTCAACTTTGCCTCCGATCTCACTCTACGGCAGCACCAAGCTGGCGTCGGAGTGCCTGGCTCTGGAATACAAACATTGTTTCTCTTTTCCTTTGTGGATCAATCGCTGTGCCGTTATCGCGGGGGCAGGTCAGTTTGGGACGTCAGAGCAGGGTATTTTCTCTTACTGGTTACATGCCTACGCGCAAAAGCGTCCCCTGAAATACGTCGGCTTTGATAGCTCGGGTCGACAGGTTAGGGATGCGCTTCATCCCAACGATTTGGCCGAGCTTATTGCGCAGCAAATAGAATACTCCGGGCAATCTGGAGTCACGACGTTCAATGTCGGGGGCGGCATGGGAAACGCCATGTCTCTGGCCCAACTTACAAGTTGGTGCGCGGAGCGTTTCGGAAAACATTCGGTCGAATCGGATCCCACGCCGCGCTCTTTCGACGTTCCATGGCTGGTAATGGATAACCGAGAAACTACTGCCCAGTTTAACTGGCGACCAAAGCGTGACCTTCCCTCCATTCTCGATGAAATTGCCAACCACGCGCAACGCAATCCGAATTGGCTCGACCTCTCCTCTTCGTCGTGACTGACCTACCGCGAGAGCAACCGCCCCTACAGCTCCTCAGCGTTGTCATTCCAGCGCGCGATGAAGCCGGATGCATCGCCGCGACGGTGGAACATCTGCACGTCGAGTTACGCCTCAACAACGTTCCCCATGAAATCATCGTTATCGACGATGGAAGCTCCGATAATACCTGGAACGTTTTGCAGGAAACGCAAAAACGGGTGGAAACCTTGCGTCCACTTCAAAATCTGGAAGCGCATGGATTCGGCCGCGCCGTCGTCCTCGGTTTCGACCATGCCAAAGGCGACGCTCTAGTCATTATGATGGCTGATGAATCGGACGATTGCCGTGACGTGGTGCGTTACTGGCGGGTCCTTAACTCCGGTTATGACTGCGTATTCGGCAGTCGTTTTGTCAAAGGCGGCGGCGTCATTGATTATCCCTGGCTCAAACTTTGGGTCAATCGCTGCGCTAATTTATTCATTCGCGCCCTTTTTCGGATCAAACCTAACGATATTACGAATGCCTTTAAGGCCTACCGGCGGCAAGTCATCGACGGTTGCCGCCCATTCCTCTCGCCGCATTTTAACTTGACTGTCGAAATCCCGCTAAAAGCGATCGTGCGCGGTTATACTTGGACGGTGATTCCAATTACATGGCGCAATCGCCGCACTGGCGCCGCCAAACTCAAGATCAAAGAAATGGGCAGCCGTTACCTTTTCATTTGCCTTTATATTTGGTTAGAAAAATACTTTAGCCGCGGCGACTACAAGAAAACAAGTGAACCCAGCGAATAAAGCCCTACTACAGTCACTTTATCAGAATCGTTTCGGCGATCGCTTGGAATATCGCGACCAAGTATGGGCGACTTTGTGTTCGGAGTTTTGGCAACGTTTGGTTCCCGAAGATGGTAATGTTCTTGATCTTGGTTGTGGTTACGGGCAATTCATTAATCATATTCGTTCGCGCCGCAAATGGGCGATGGACCTGAATCCTTCCACCAAGCAATACCTGGACAAGTCGGTAACCCTTCTCGAACAAGACTGCTCGACTCGTTGGAGCCTGCCCGACCAAGATCTTGATGTTGTTTTTACCAGTAACTTTTTTGAGCACCTGCCCGATAAGGAATCGCTCAACCGAACTCTCCACGAAGCCCATCGCTGTCTGCGTGAAGGCGGCTGCCTTATTGCATTGGGGCCGAACATCAAATACTTACCGGGAAGATATTGGGACTTTTGGGACCACTCAATTCCGTTGACGGAAAAATCATTGGCCGAAGGGCTACGCGCGACCGGATTTACTATCGAGAAGGCAGTTGCAAAATTCCTGCCTTATACCATGGCCACAGGGCCATCCTTTCCAACGCTCTTAATCGCGATTTACCTGAAGCTCCCTTTCCTTTGGCGGCTATTCGGCGAGCAATTCTTTCTTGTCGCTCGCAAACAATCATTTTGATGAAATACGTCTGGCTCGAAAAATATTTTAGCAAAGGCGACCACCAAAAGAAATCGAGTCAAGCCGCTGAAGCTTGAGCGTTCGTTCTGGCTGTTCCTGTTGCCCCGGGATTATTGGCACACACGATTACCCAAATAACCCAAGTTTTGATGGCCGCGAAAATGAAGTCGTTCAGTGGTAGAGCGGCTAGCAGGTACGGCTCAGGTTTGAAGTGGGCGATTGCTAGGCGAGGAAGCGACCACGCGCAAAAACCGTACACAATGAGGGCCAAGAGAGCGGAGCTTCTCTATTAGCTATGGACTCCGGCTGCTACTCGTAAAGGCTTCCCTTTAGTCATCTGATCATAGATCCAGCGATAGGTACGCTCCAAACCATCCCGTAGCTTTGTCGCCGGCTCCCAATTAAAAATTTGCTGGATTAGAGTGTTGTCGCTGTTGCGACCATTTACTCCCTTGGGCGCTTTTAGATTGTAGCTCCGTTTTAGTTTTACGCCGCCGATCTCCTCCACAATGTCGACTAGCTGGTTGATACTAACGAGTTCACCACTGCCGAGGTTTAGCGGCTCGACAAAATCACCGTCCATGATCATCTGTGTACCCTTTATGCAGTCATCAATCCACATGAAGCTGCGCGTCTGATGGCCATCCCCCCAGATCTCAATCTCGCGATTTCCGCTAAGCTTTGCCTCAATTACTTTACGGCAGATCGCCGCCGGCGCCTTCTCCCGGCCACCGCTATAGGTCCCGTGTGGTCCATAGACGTTGTGATAGCGCGCGATGCGTGTTTCCAATCCAAAGTCTTCGCGAAAGTGACGGCACATTCGTTCGGAAAATAATTTCTCCCAACCGTAGCCATCCTCCGGCATGGCTGGGTATGCGTCTTCTTCTTTGAGCGCAGTAACGTTGGGATGTGTTTGTTTATCCGCGGCGTACACACAAGCCGAGGAAGAGTAAAAGAAACGCGAAACTCCCGCTTCTTGCGCCATCATCAGCATGTGGGTGTTAACCAGCACGCTCAACATGCACAGCGCCTTGTTGTTCTCGATAAAACCCATTCCACCCATGTCGGCGGCGAGATTATAAACCAGCAAAATGTTCCGGACGGCGCGCTCACACGCATCCTTGCCACAAAGATCCAGTTGCAAGTTTTCAGCTTCCGGAAAGAGCTGATACCATTCCTTGAATGGCTTTAAATCCACCGCGCGTACTTGCTTTCCCTCGCGCAGTAAATGGGCTACAAGATGGCCCCCAATAAAGCCACCGGCTCCGGTCACAAGGAGTCCCTCTGGCATTCGGAAATCTATGAGGGCGGCGGCGACTGTAAAACGCCTTTCCCGAGTTACACTGGAGCGCGGAGAAGCGGGGATTGTTGGACGTCGATTGTCGGTACGGTCATTCTACACTTTTCGCCCGAATTTTTTCTCCAATTCGGCGTGCGAAATTTGGATCATGGTGGGACGGCCATGGGGACAGCAGTACGGCAGATCACAAGCGAGCAAATCGCGAATTAGTTTTTCGATTTCGGGATAACGTAATGGATCGTTGGCTTTGACGGCGTGACGGCAAACCGTTTTCGCGATCATGTCTTCGCCCAGACGCAGCGGCGAACTGCTGTGGCTGGTTGTTTTCAATTCATCGATCACTTTGCGCAAGAATCCCGCGGCATCTGCGATTTCGAGAAAGGCCGGGAGAGTATCGATCCGAAAACTGTTGGCACCGAAACTTTCGATTCCGATCCCCATTTTCTGCAACGTTGCGAAATTTTGCTCGATCCATTCTGCATCGCGGGGCGGCAAGGAAAAGATCTGTGGCAAGAGCATGCGCTGCGACGGCACCCCCTGCTCTTCCATTCGCCGGCGCAATTCTTCGAATAAAATTCGCTCGTGCGCGGCGTGCTGATCCACTAAAACGAGCCCGTCGGGATTTTCCATCAGCACGTAAAGCCGGTTAAGCACACCGATGATTTGAAACTGTTGATCGCGTCGCGGTTCGACTTGTGGCTCGAGATCGGGACGATTGACCTCAATCGGCCTCGAACGATTCAGTGAATCGGCTCTATCTGCCTGATCGGGCGGTGCAAAGTTGGAGGGACGAGCGCTGTCCCGTCCCACTATTTGGGAGGACACGGAGGTCGTCCCTCCATCTGGTGGAGTGACAGCAGGTCCGGGCGGCAATACCATTGCGGGTGCAACCGGCGCCCTAAATTTTCGCTGCCAATCAGCGCGACCGCTCTCGAGTGTCCTCTGTACCGCCTCGACAATTGCCTCGCGAACTCTGGCAGGATCGCGAAAACGAACTTCGCGTTTCGCCGGATGGACGTTGACGTCTACTTCGCGTGGATCCAGATCGACGAACAGAAACGTAAGCGGAAATTGTCCGCGCATGAGAGCGGTGTGATAACCTTCGCGTAAGGCAGTGGAGAGAATTCCGCTCTCAATCGCGCGTCCGTTAACGAAAACGAATTGCTGCGACCGTGTTTGCCGGCTTACCCCAGCGCGCCCGATCCAGCCCCCAACTTGGACGCCGCCCCGATCGCACGCGAAAATTTCCAACAGATCGTCGAGAAGCTCGACGCCATAGAGATCGCGGATGCGGTCGCGCAATGAGGTCGTTGTTGGTAATTGCAGCGCGATTTTTTCTTCCCGCACTAGGCTGAAGCCAATTTCGGGATGCGCCAACGCCTGCAGACAGAATTGGTGCTCGATGTTTCGCGCTTCGGTCGTTTCGGAGCGGAGAAATTTTCGCCGCGCTGGCACATTGTAAAACAGCGAACGAACCTCGATCTGTGTCCCGGGCGCTTCGCCGCCGTCGCGCACCGTCTCGATCCGCCCGCCGTTTACCAAAATTTCTGTGCCGGCGATCGCGACGGGCTCGCGAGTGCTCAGCCGGAAGCGTGAAACGCTCGCGATGCTCGGCAACGCTTCGCCCCTAAAACCAAGCGTGCTGATAGCGGCGAGATCAGCCGCGGAAGCGATTTTGCTGGTGGCGTGCCGTTCGAGCGAAAGCAAGGCATCATCGCGGTCCATGCCGCAGCCATCATCGACGACCCGAATGCGCGACATTCCGCCGCGCTGAATTCCTACTTCGATCGCGCGCGCACCAGCGTCAATGCTGTTCTCGACCAGTTCCTTCACCACGGAGGCGGGGCGTTCCACCACTTCGCCGGCAGCCACCTGGCTGGCGAGAGTTTCGGGAAGAAGCTTAATCCGACTCATTGGATTCCTGATTTTAGACCCATTCGACTCGCTTTGCTTCCTGCCAATCAGCTACTCATCATGAGTTCATTTGCGATGGCGAGAAAACCTCGATCTTCTTGACATCGCAGGACATTTTGACGGTGAGAGATCTCACGTTTGCGGCTCCGCAGAGCGTCGCCCTACCAGGCATTATCGCAATTACGATTTGATAGGGCGAGACTCTGTCGAGCCATGGGATGTGTTGACTTGCGCTCAAAGTAACTCGTGCACCGCATGAAGATAGGCGAGGTCCCTCCCTTATGCTCGGGATGACAGAGTGTGGCATCGTATCTCCGACGATTTTTTATCACCCCAAAGGCAAGGAGCGTGCTGATTGACTTAAGGGGTGTGGATCGTACGTTTCCTAGAGTGAATGATTGAGATTACCGAAAGCGCGGTGCGGCAATTGCGAACCCTGGTGGGCGTGGCCGCGGAAAAAGGATTGCGCATCGGGATTGCGAGGGGCGGTTGTTCCGGTCTGCAATACGAGATGACGCTGGGAGCCGCTCGTCCGGGTGACGCCGTGGTCGAGCGTGAAGGGGTGAAATTTTTTGTCGATGAAGAGAGCGCGGAGTTGCTGCGTGGATCGACCCTGGATTATCGCGATGCCCTCACTGGCGCTGGTTTTCAAATCGTTAATCCGAATGCAGCGCGGACCTGCGGCTGCGGCTCCTCCTTCGAAGCGGCGCGCCCACTTTAAAGTGAGTGAACTTCGCTGATGGCACAGGAATTTTTTCGTTACGAAACCCCTTATGGCCGTCCCAGGCAGCGGACGAATTATTTTGCCTGGACGCTGGCAATTCTTTTTCTAACCGGCTTCGCCTTCGCGGCCTGGTTGGGAAGTTTCTATGTTTTCTGGCAACCGGAACGGCCCGACAGTTATCGGTTATTAAAAAAACTGCATCGCATTGATCCGCCGCGCCGATTTGAATTGACCGCAGCACCCGCCGGCGAGTTTCTCAATCCCAAACAATTGCATGATCGTTATGCGCCGCTGGGCGAAGCCGAATTATCCAAGACGAACAGCGAGCTGGCACGCAATTACATTCGCAATTTTCAACAAGTGCATGGGCTCGTCCCATACGTTGTCGGTCGCTTCCGTATTATCGACGTCCACCAACTTGGCGCGGCAGACGTTTTCACTTCCGGTATGGTGGCGCTCGCTGTCGCCATCGATAACGGGGAGGTGCTGCTCGAGCACGTTTACCCGGCGGATCGGCGCGACATCCCGCTCATGCGCCAAACCCTTGCGCCTGGTCTGGAAATCAAGCTCGAGCGAACGCACGATATCTCGGCAGTGATTCATGCCGATCGCAGCGCAGATGGTCGTGTTCTGATCACCGCGATGCCTTTGCTCTACGGAACCTACACCGTTACTCGCGGCACCGGGACCTTTACTCTGGAGCCTCCGCTGGATCTAAACCTCGCGGCCGGTTGGCCTTTGTTTAAACGCGAGGCGCTACGCGAAGCCGAAGATCGATACGCACAGTTGCGCCAAAATGAACCAGCATCGCCTGGATCGATTGCCTTTCCTGGAATCACGCCCAGCGGCCCGCCACCACCCAGCGAGAATCAACTTGTCCGAGTAGAACAGGCCTTGCCAATTGAAACGCCGGCAAGTACGCCACCGCTGCCGCCGTCGAAAGGAGCGAAGCCAACGCCCGCCGGGAAAGCCGGAAAAATCGCGAAAAATCAAAAATCAACAGCGACACCAAGCGCCACCCCAATACAAGTCGCAAAAATCAACAGTCCGGCTCCCACATTATCGACACCGCCGTCGCGAAAGTTCGCGGAGATAAGCCCGACCCCAAATCCGAGTGCGCCCGCGACGCTTCCCGCTGATGGCGCCGCGCTGGCCTCGACTGCTGGCGGCGGAAATTGGAAAACGTATGCACCGGGCAAAATGCCGGTTGGCCGTCTGATTGCAGCAGCTGATCTCGGTCAAGTCGCCGATCGGGGTCTGTCCGGAGAACGCACCTATTTGAAAGGGCAATTTGTGGTAAATTTTGCCGATGCCAATAAAGCGGTATTGCGGCCACGCTCGCGCATGCCGGATTCCGTGATGTTTCTCACCGGTGGAAATTCCACTCGCATCATTGTCGAGTATCCGACAGGTTACCTTCCCCCCAAGCCAGGCTCAGTCGTGAGCCGCGATGAGGTTCGTCCCCTCGAGGTTACGGAAGTCCGGAAACAAGAAGATGGTCAGCTGAATGTCTTCGCGCGCGAAATCATGCAACCGTAGTCGAGTTAACATTTGAGCGTTGCACCTGCAACACTTGAATGTGAATCCGTATCGCTGGATTGCCTCAAATACGCGATTTTCAATCAGCCGTAAGCGTTTTCCCGAGCCGAACTTCGCAAATTTCCGAGTCAACATTTCCCTGTTGCAGGTGCAAAACTAGAATGTAACCCCGTGCGGATATGCGCTTCTTCCACAACGCTCAAGTCCGCCCGATTTAATCGCTGACACGCTTGTCGATAATCAATTTGCCATCGCGAACTTCGATCAATCCACTGCCATAGGTGGTTCGGAATTCGCGAAGATAGTCTCGCAGCGGGCGGGCCCGATATTTCCAATCGAGCACATCTGAGGGCACCGCCTCGTTATTGACGGTAATACTGCTCAGGCGCGGACTCTCCAAGGATTGCGGGCCGTCGCTTTCAACCACAATGTCGCCATTCAAATAATAGCGGCCATGTCCGACAAATTCGTTCAAGGGCACGCTCGTCTGAATGCGCAAACGATTGCCCTCGATCGCTACGAACGCCTTCCCGCGAGCGTGTCGGTTTTCCGCGATCAGATTGTTTAAATCGTCCGCGGTTAGTTCGATATGCGCAGGCTGATCGCGAGTGTTCTTAAAATCTTTCCATTTCCGTTCTGCCGCCGCCATATTTTCGTCGCTCGTTTCGAATTGCGGCACCGGAGAGGGCTCTTGCGCGAGGACGTGCGTTTTATTCGCCCAAGAAAAACCGTGCAGCAGAGCGGAATATGTTCGCGTTCCAAAATACACGCCGATGGCGCCAGCGATGATCAGAAAGACAATGAAGCAAGCCAGAATCAAACAACCTTTGCCCACGCATCCCATCCCACGCTTCTCGCGCGGCGGCGGACCTTCAATCCAAGTGTTCATCTCGCTTCATCCGACGCAATCTGCGCCGCCTTCAACTTTTGGTAGAGATCGTGCAATCCTTGCGAAAGCACGCGCGTTCCTGAAAGCATCGGCATGAAATTGGTGTCGCCACTCCAACGCGGCACGATGTGGATGTGTAGATGATCGGGCACGCCCGCTCCAGCGCATTCGCCGACGTTGATCCCGATATTAAAGCCCTGTGCTTTCGTGACCTTTCGCAGCAGCTCCTGGGCACGCACCACGAGTGAAAAAAGTTCGCCAACTTCATTTTCACCGAGATCGCGCAGCTCGCCCACTTTTCGATACGGCACCGCCATCAGGTGGCCGACGGTGTAGGGGTAGCGGTTCATTATCAGAAACGAATTTTTCCGGCGCGCGAGGACGAGATGGGCGGCGTCATCGCTGGCGCGTGCGGCCTCGGACAGGAAATCGGGCGTGCCCGATTTCTCGAAGTACTCAAAGCGCCACGGCGCCCACAAAGTTTCGAGTTCGGCTTTCGGAAACTCCACCAACTAACGAGAGTAAGAGCTTATGGGAGAAAGTCGAGCTTATCTGCGCGGAAGTGTCAGGAACCCATAGCTCGATGGATGTTCGCTCTTTTTTTCGACGGTCACGCGGTAGGGAAATCTGCCCGAACGCCAGGGCTCTTCATCGCTTGGAACAACGAGCGCGTCCAAACCTGGCGACGCGGCTATCGTCTCGATGCGGGTGTAGAAACGCGGCCGCTGCAAATACAAAAGCAAACTTTCGTCACGCCCCGGAAGGATTTCGTAACGCAAATGTTCAGCCGCGGCGATCCGGCGAACTTCACGGCCAAATTTCACCAGTGCATCGCGATGGTTGCGGTAACCCCCGATCACTCTCATCGTCACATACGTACCGGTAAAAATTGCGGCGAAGATGATTGCGAACGTAGCGATCCGGCGAACGCGAATAACATTGTCCGCCATGAACGCCTTAATTTGCGCAGCCAGGAGCATGCAAAGCGGAGGAACAGCCGGGAAGATTCGGTCCACTCGCTTCGATGGAATTAACGACATCACCACGATGCCGCCGAGCGCCCAGGTCATCAGCCAGAACATCTCCGGAGAGAGATTTCCCAGCCACTTTCCGGTTGCCGCTTTCGTTTTCCGCAGAGCGACCACGAGAAATCCGATAATGAGCAAACTCCAGGGGGCGAATTTCTGCAGCAGATGCGGAATGTAAAAAAGCAGCGGCTGCGAACGATGAATGCCCTCATGAAAGCGAGCGCCGAATTCGTTTAGAATAACGTCTTCGTAAAATCCATCGATAAAACGGATCCCTAAGATCAACCAGAGACAGAACAACGCGAAAGAGGCAATCCAGGGGATCCATCCGCTCCAGGCATTCGGAAAATCGGGACACCATTTTCGTCGCAGTTGATAAAGAACGAGTGGTGGGAGGACAAACGCCCAAACGATGGGTCCCTTAACGAACATCGCCGCGGTCAGCACGACACCGAGCGCAATTTGATCGCGCGTCGTCCACGACGTCCGGGTCCGGATTTTTTCAAACATCAATAATCCGACCGCGAAAGTAACGAGCGCGAGCGGCATATCTGTTCGCACCAGCGTCGCCAATCGCACGCTCAACAAATTCAGACCAAATGCCGCCAGTGCGCAGAGCGCGGGCAAATCACCAAAGATTCGCGCGCCGCGAAAAACCAAAACTGCCAGCGTGATCGCAGCAACAAACGAAGGAAACCGCCAGGCAAAATCCCATGAGCGCGTGATTTGATAGAGCGCAGCGGAAACCAACGCGACTGCGGGCGGTTTACTATTGATATGGTGCGACGAATGGCGGCCCCCGCGCGCTCCCATTCCTTCGTCTGGCGTCGTCTGATAGAGCCAGCGCTGTTGCCCGACCATTTGAAAGGAGACAAAAGCCTGTTTCGCCTGGTCGTAATCGTCCAGAGTCCAAGGTACGTTCGAGACCAAAAAAAAACAAACCGTTAGTATGCTAACGATTAGCAGCATTCGCCGATTTTGGCCTGTCTGAACCGACGTGATCTGGCTCATCGCCTAGTCGCGCCACAGCAGCGCACGCACCGGCGCAGCATCGCCACCGATGATCTTCAGCGGCAGTGCCACAAATTGGTAAACTCCGGCTTCGATCTCGCTCAGGTCGAGTGATTCAACGATGGCAATCTTTCCGGCCGCGAGAGCTTGATGATTCGCCAAAACTTTCGCCTCGATCGGATCGACTGAAGGAACATCGACGCCAAACAAGAAAACGCGCTGCTCGGTCAACCAAGCGATCGTCTCCGATTTGAGTACTGGAATCCAATCAGGAAATCGTCTCGGATCCGGAAAACAATTCGTTTTCAGGAGGACCCGACGCGTATCGGCGATTTGCGAACGGGCATGTTCCAACTCAGCAACGCCGATAGACAGCTGAGTTCCGGAAAACCTTCCTGCGAGATCGATCACGACCGCCGGTCCAATGTAATTGTCGAGTGAAGCGGAATCGATGGCGGGCCCTTTTTCGTCGAAATGAAATGGCGCGTCCGCGTGCGTTCCGTTGTGCGCGCTCATGCTCAATGCACCGACATTGACCGGACATGTTTTGCTGAGACGCCAGGTTAGTTCATATCGAAATGGCGTATCGCCAGGCCAGGGGGCGAGATCATTCGTCAGCGGCCGCGAAATATCCCAAATCTTTCTCATGCTGCGTGGCGCAATTCTGTCACGATTGCCTCGGCCGCATTTGCGCTGGCCTCGCCCCGACCGAGTTTCTGCGCGACATTTGCAAAATCCACGAGCATGCGCGCGCGTTCCGTTTTGTCGGTGAGCAACCGCTCCACCGCTGCGGCGATCGACCGCGGCTGTGCTTTGTGCTGAATAAATTCGGGAACGATCTCGCGATTGGCGAGAACGTTTGGCATACCCAAATATTTTACTTTCACGACAAGACGGGCGGCCAAATAGGTAAGCCACGCCACCCGATAAATCAGGACGAAAGGTAACTCCGAAAGCGCAGCTTCGAGGGTGGCCGTGCCGGAGGCAACCATTCCGACATTTACCCGCGCCATTAAGGAGCGGGCGTTGCCCATGACGATGGAAAACTTTCCGGTGGCGTGCTTGCCATAAAGGTCGGCGCGAATGAGTTCCGCCAATGGCTCGGATGCGGCAGAAACGACGAACCGCAGATCATGATTTTGATGCGACAATTCCACGGCTGCCTCGCACATGACCGGGAAAATCTTCTTCACCTCGCGCTCGCGACTGCCCGGAAATAAACCGACAAGGTTTTCATCCCGAGCGGAAACATGACTCCGGTTGGGAGGAAGGGGTCCCCGGGAAGTCGCCTTAAAGCTTTCGCCATGGGATCCCTCGGTCCGAGCCGGACTGGCGTTTTCGCTCGGGGTGACAGAAGCGGAAGTCGGGACGACGGACATCATCGGATGGCCGACAAAAATCGCGCGCAGACCCGATGCCTCATAGAGCTCGGGTTCAAAAGGAAAAATACAGAGCATCAGATCAATGGACTGAGCCATTTGCGAAACGCGACGCTGGTTCCACGCCCAAACCTGCGGGCTAATGTAATAAATAATTTTCAGCTCTGAGAATTTCGCTCGCAGCGCACGGGCGAGGCGCAAATTAAATCCTGGGTAATCGATCAGCACGACTGCGCTCGGCCGCAGCAATTCAATCTCCGAAATGGTTGCCTGAAATTGCTTTCGAAAAAAAGGATAACGCCTGATCACTTCCCATAATCCGACGACAGCGGTGTCATCAATCCAATCGCGAAACTTTCCGCCGGCGAGAATGCGCATTTTCGGCCCGCCGCGCCCCACAAATCGCATTTCCGGGACGCGCGCGCGCAAAGCCTTGAGCAACGCTGCACCATGATTGTCACCGCTGTGTTCGCCCGCAACGAAATAGACGGTTGCTTCGGGCATTCTAGGTGGTCGCGATTCGCTTCGTTATTTCGACCGCTAGCTCGAGCGCGGCGGCGGCATGGGAGCCGGAGACTTTCGGTTCGCCGCCGGTGAGCGCACAGTCGACGAAGGAAGCGAGCTGTTGCCGCAGAGGCTCTTCCTTTTCAATCGCGACCGGGTCGCGCGTGATCCGACCGTTGACCCGGCGGTAAATTTCGCCGCTTTGTCCCTGATAATCTAACGAGAGATAGGCATCCTCCTGGAAGACCCGAATCTTGCGCATCCGCTCCGGGCTGATGCGACTGGAGGTAATGTTGGCGATGCAGCCGTTGGCGAAACGTAATCGGGCATTGGCAATGTCTTCGCCGCGACTCAGCACCGGCACGCCCACCGCGTCGATGTTTTCGACTGTCGAATTCACTAAATGCAAAATGATTTCCAGATCGTGAATCATCAAATCGAGCACAACACCGATCTCCGTGCTGCGATTTGGATAAGGCGAGAGGCGATGCGCTTCGATGAAACGCGGATGAGTCAGGCGCTGTTCCAACGCACTGAGGACGGGATTAAAGCGTTCGACATGGCCAACCTGCAAAACCAGCTGTTTTTCGGCCGCGAGGTGTGCGAGCTCGCGTGCGTCGGCGGTATTTTCGGTGATCGGTTTTTCGATGAGCAAATGTTTGCCGCACTCAAGTAAACCACGCGCGACCAGAAAATGCGTGTTGGTCGGGGTAGCGACTGATGCCGCATCGACCATTTCGGCAAATTCATCGAGGGATTCCGCGGCCTTGGCCTTGTATTTGGTCGCGATTTCAGCAGTACGTAACGGATCGATGTCGAAAACCGCGACAAACTCAGCATGGGGCAGTTCGGCGTAAATCCGCGCATGATTGCTGCCTATATGACCGACGCCAACGACGCCAACCCGCAGTTTTTTCATCGCACACGTGCCATCGACTGCGGCGCGTAATTATCAAGGAACCATTCGTAGAGCCGGGCGACGCCGTCCCGCAGCGAAATTGTAGGCCGCCAGCCGAGCTTTTTGATCTTGGAAACGTCGAGCAATTTTCGCGGAGTGCCGTCTGGTTTTGAGCGGTCCCACTTTAGCTCGCCCTGAAAACCGACCACGTCACAAACCAACTCCGCCAGTTCCCGAATGGAAATGTCTTCGCCGCAACCAACATTGATAATTTCCGGCGAATCGTACTTCTCGAGCAGGAATACGACTGCCGTCGCCAAATCGTCCACATGCAGAAATTCGCGGCGCGGCTCCCCCGTTCCCCAAACTATCATCTTCCCGGCTCCGCTCATTTTAGCTTCGTGCGCCTTGCGCAACAACGCGGCCAGCGCGTGCGAAGTCTCCAGATCGAAATTATCACCCGGGCCGTAAAGATTCGTTGGCATGACCGAGATGAAATTCGCGCCGTACTCGCGTGCGAAAGCCTGACACAATTTTACGCCCGCGATCTTTGCGATTGCATATGCTTCGTTGGTCGGTTCAAGCGGCCCGCTGAGCAGCGTACTCTCCGGAATTGGTTGCGGAGCAAACTTCGGATAGATGCAGGAGCTGCCGAGAAACAAGAGTTTGCGCGCCCCGGCCTCGTGCGCAGCGCGAATAACGTTGTTCTGGATCTGTAAATTTTCGATTAGGAATTCGACGGGCGCATCAATATTGGCTTTTATTCCGCCAACCTTCGCTGCTGCCAGAACCACCACTTCCGGCCTTTCTTCGGCGAAAAAATCCCGGACCACTCGTTCGTCTCGCAAATCAACTTCCGCCCGCGGGCGAGTGATCAGATTGGTAAAAGTGCGCGCCTTGAGCAGACGGACAAGGGCGGTGCCGACTAGCCCACTGTGGCCGGCTATGTAAATTTTATCGCTCTGTTTCATCCGCGAATAGGTGTTTAGCATTTTCTTTTTTCGCCGCGCGCGCAATCCTGAGTTCATGCCCAGGCAAAGGCGCCGGCTGACGGTGCAGAAAACCTACAAGCTTTTCATCGGCGGAAAATTCGCCCGCGGTGAAAATGGCCGCGTCATCGCCGCGCGTGATGCGCATGGAAACGTGCTGGCCAATTACTGTCGTGCATCGCGAAAAGATTTTCGCGATTCGGTCCGGGCGGGACGAAGTGCAGTCGCGGGCTGGACGAAATGCAGCCCTTATTTGCGCAGCCAAATCTTGTATCGCGCAGCCGAAATGTTGGAAGCGCGCCGCCGCGAGCTGGAAAGCGAGCTTGCCCGCGTTGGCAGCGCGGCGGCCCGGGCGCGCCGCGAAGTAACGGCCGCGATTGATCGCCTGGTTTATTACGCCGGTTGGACGGACAAGTTTTCGCAAATTCTCGGATCGATAAATTCGGTCGCGACGTCGCATTTCAATTTTACGATCCCCGAACCGACGGGCGTGGTGATCGCGCTGGCGCCGGATGAGCCGGCCTTGCTCGGGCTGGTATCGGTTGTCGCTCCCATCATCGCCAGCGGCAACAGCGTCATCGCGCTCGCTTCGACCGCGAACGCGCTCGCTCCGCTTACCTTTTCCGAAATCATCGCGACGAGTGACCTTCCGGCCGGTGTCTTCAATCTTCTCGCAGGTGATCGCAGCGAGCTCGCGCCACATTTCGCAAGTCATATGGACGTTAATGCAATTGTCGATGCCAGCGGCGAGGACAAAATCGGCGAGAAATTGCAAGCCGGCACGGCCATTAACGTCAAGCGCTACGTCCGTCGCTCCATCTTGAATTACTTCGGCCGCGACGCGGAAAACCCGTACTGGATTCTCGATACCGTCGAGATGAAAACCGCGTGGCATCCGATCGGACTCTAGCAGCCGGGGCAGTGGTGATGGAGTGTTGGAGTAATGACAAGCCGGACGCAAAGCTGTCGCTTTGAATTCCATTACTCCACTACTCCACCACTCCATTACTCCACGTTTTGATCATGCACTTTCCATCGCTGATTGAGAAGAAGCGCGATGGCGGCGAATTGAGCTCGGAAGAAATCGCACAGGTCATCTCCGGTTTTACCCGCGGAGAAATTCCCGATTACCAGATGAGCGCCTTCGCAATGGCCATTTTTTTTCGCGGCATGAGCGACATGGAAACGTGGCATCTGACCAAAGCGATGCTGGAGAGCGGCCAGATATTCGAATATCCGCCAAACTCGCCGCCCAAGGTCGACAAACATTCGACCGGCGCAATTGGCGGAAAGACTTCACTGGTTCTGGCACCGCTGCTGGCCTGCGATGAAGTTTGGGTGCCAATGATGTCCGGCCGCGGTCTGGATATCACTGGCGGCACGCTTGATAAACTCGAAAGCATTCCTGGCTTCAATGTGAACCTGGATCGAACGCGCGCGATCAAACAACTCGAGCGCATCGGCGTTTTCATGATTGGACAAACGGCCGAGATTTGTCCGGCCGACAAGAAACTTTATGCGCTGCGCGACGTCACCGGGACCGTGCCGTCGCGGCCCCTCATCGTCGCCAGCATCATGTGTAAGAAGCTGGCGGAAAATCTAGATCGGCTCGTCCTCAACGTACGATTCGGCAAAGGCGCATTCATGAAGACGCGTGACAAAGCGAAATGGCTTGGAGAAGCGATGCTGCGCGTTGGCGAAGGGATGGGCACAAAAATCTCATATCTACTCACGGCGATGGACGAGCCAATGGGTCGCACGGTCGGTAATGCCTTGGAACTTGCGGAAGCGATCGATGTTCTGCACGGTCGCGGCCCGGCAGATGTCGTGAAACTGGTCCTCGACCTTGCGACCAAAGTTGCAAACGTGTCGCGTTCTCAACTGCGAAAGTGGCTGCAAGATGGCAGCGCCTGGAAGAAGTTTGTTTCCCTCGTCGAAGCTCAGGATGGAAGTGCCAGCGTGCTGGAGAAAATCGCGTCGATTTACAGGGCGCCTCTCATCCGCGAAATCACCTCCGATCGCGACGGTAAAATCACTGCCATGGACGCGGAAACGATCGGTCGCGCCTCGCTCCTGCTTGGCGGTGGCCGCCAACAAGTAGAGGACAAGATTGATTTCGCCGTCGGCATTTCCGATTTGAAAAAAATCGGCGAGAGAGTGCAGCGAGATGAACCACTTATGCGTGTGCATGCGCGAACGAACGACGCTCTTGAACGAGTTTTGCCGTTGCTGAGGACGGCGGCGGTGGTCGGAGATGAACGCGATCTTTAGGCGAATGTTTCTGAGATCCTCCTCTCGCCTTTTCGGGATCGGGATGACGGGAACCGTGTTTGTCTGGAACATTCAAGCGCAAGCCATCGCCGCGTCGAAAACAAACGAAAAAACGCCGGCCGATGCGTTAATTCCTTGGTTGCTCCAAGAAGATACGCGGCTGCGTGGAATCCCCTTTAGCGAAGTGATTCTCGATGCAACCGGAAAGCATGTTCTTGCCTTCAATCCGAAAGATGAAACCGACGCGCGGGTAGTGAAACAAATCAGTGCCGTGCTCGATGAAGTGATTGCGCGATTGAATGCGCCCGAGAGCGCGATTCACGGAATTCCGCGTATAAACGAAGTGAGCAGTCATTTTGAGGATTTAATCCACGAGCTCTTGAACAAAACGCCGGGTCTGGCCTGTGATTTTCCGAAGACAGCGGCGGGTGGAAAACAACGCTCCGGTTATCCCGATCTGGAACTGGTCGATCAAGAATCGCATCGGGTTTATTATCTCGATCCGAAACTTTACGCAGTCGGGAGCCGCGACAGTTCGTTTCGCACTTTTTATTTCGAACCGAGGATCGCGACCAACAAAGTGCGCGAGGACGCAGTGCATTTCATTGTCGGGTTTGAACATGAGAAATCGGTGGCTGTCCGGCGGTGGAAATTCACCCGTTGGGACTTGGTCGACCTCTCACATTTCCAAGTGAAACTGAAAGCCGAATTTCAAGGGAGCAATCGCGACATGTATCGGCCGGAGGCGATTGTCGCCACTAGTGGGAAGGAGATGGCGCAGTGAAACAAGGGAGTGATGGACACCCAGCTAGCGCCGTGCTGATCCATTCGTCGTAATCTTATTCCTAATCCTATTCGCATTCATTCTGGCCGATTAAGAATAAGATTAGGATTACGAATAGGAATAGAAGAAGAATTCCGCCAGACACGCGTCGACATCCTCTCTGTTTGGGCTTGGAAAGGCACTGCTAAAAGTTGCCGTAAGCGACCTCCGGCGTAATTGTTAACTCTTGTGATTTCACAGGCAACAAAACCCGAAACATTCGAGTTCGATGCAGTGGATGACGTCGTCGCCGACGTCGCGGCCGGGAAAATCGTGATTGTGACCGATGACGCCGATCGCGAGAACGAAGGGGACCTGGTGATGGCAGCGGAAAAGGCGACTGCGGCATCAGTGAATTTCATGGCCATGTATGGCCGCGGTTTGATTTGCGTTCCCATCTCGAACGGGCGCGCGGAACAGTTGGGCCTGAAGCGCATGGTCGCGGAAAATCGCGAAATGTATTCGACCGATTTCACCGTCTCGGTCGATGCTGCGGACGGCGTGACAACCGGCATCAGCGCGCATGACCGGTCGAGAACCATTCAGGTCATCGCCAATCCCGTTTCCGAGCCGAATGATCTCGTGCAACCCGGCCATGTCTTTCCTTTGCGAGCAAAAGACGGTGGCGTCTTACGCCGCGCCGGGCACACCGAAGCGGCAGTTGATCTTGCCACCATGGCGGGGCTGCAGCCTGCCGGCGTGCTCTGCGAAATTCTGCATGACGACGGCACAATGGCGCGTTTGCCGGAATTGATGCGGTTCCGCCAAAAACACGGCCTTCGTATTTGTACCATCCAGAGTCTGATCGCGCACCGGCGGGTTCGCGAAAAACTGATCGAGCGTGAACAAATCGTGAAAATGCCGACGGATTACGGCGATTTCGATCTTCACCTTTATCGGTCGAAACTGGATGGCTCACATCACCTCGCCCTGGTCAAAGGCACAATTTCGCCGAATAAACCGACGCTCGTGCGGGTGCACAGCGAATGTCTGACCGGTGATGTTTTTGGTTCGCGACGCTGCGATTGTGGAAATCAGTTGCACGCGGCGTTGCGCCAGATCTCGGAGGAAGGCGATGGCGTCCTCGTTTACATGCGGCAGGAAGGGCGCGGAATTGGGTTAGCCGCCAAAATTCATGCCTACAAATTACAGGAGGAAGGCCTTGATACGGTCGAGGCGAATGCCAGGCTTGGCTTTCCGATGGATCTGCGCGATTATGGCTTGGGCGCACAAATCTTGTTCGATCTCGGTGTGCGACAATTTCGTTTTCTGACGAATAATCCCAAGAAGGTGATCGGGCTGGAAGGCTATGGAATTCAAATGATCGAGCAGGTGCCGATTCGCAGCCCGGCCAATCCGCACAACGAAAAATACCTGGAAACAAAAAAACAGAAAATGGGCCACTTACTATGATAGAACCTTCTGCTAATCCTCGCGTGTCCCACTTGATTTTGCCGCGTCCGCGCGTCGTTTCGGCTAAACGCAACTTTGCCATCGTGGCCAGTCAATTCAATCCGTCCTACGTGCAAGGATTGGTCGATCGCGCCGGCCGAGAACTAGAAACTCCTATGGCGAAGGTCGCGCTCTATCGGGTGCCCGGCGCATTTGAAATTCCGGTCGTGGTGCGCGAGCTGGCACAACAAAAAAAGGCGGACGTAATCCTCGCCCTCGGCGTCATTATCAAGGGGAAGACCAATCACGCAGAAAATCTGTCCCGTTCCGTCACGGACGCGCTTCAGCGAATCGCGCTGGATTATGGCGTTCCGGTTATCAACTGCGTACATACCTTTACCACGGATGCGGACGCGCGTGAACGTTGTCTCGAAGACAAAATCAATCGCGGCACGGAGGCCGCGCGCGCGGCGATCGAAATCGCCAATGTGATGTCGGATTTGCGCACCCGACCATAGCGATGGGCCGGCGGCGGGAGGCGCGCCAGGCCGCGCTGCAATATCATTTCTGGCGCGACATGCAGCACGGTGATAGCCCGGAAAAAATGGAAGATTTCTGGGAGTTTCTCCCAACCAAACCGCGCGTTCGCGAATTTGCTCAGCCGCTTATTGATGGGATGAATGCGCATCTGACGGAAATCGACGAGCGCATTCGGCGATATGCCGAGAATTACGAGTTTCGTCGCATCGCCGCGGTTGATCGCAACGTTCTGCGCCTGGCCATCTATGAAATGTTATTTCGCGATGACATTCCGCCCGTTGTCTCCATTAACGAAGCAATCGAGCTCGCAAAGAAATTCGGCGGAGCGGAATCGGGTCGTTTCGTTAACGGGATTCTCGACCGGGTCCGAAAAGAGCTGACCCGACCGGCGCGCGAGGCGGTGGTGAAAAGCAGCGTAAAATAGCGATCGGCATTCACGTCATCCCGAGCGCAGCGGAGCGAAGTCGAATGAATTTTTTCAAAAACATCATCGACAAATTTGCCGGCAAACCGGTCGATTGGGACGAACTGGAAGAGGCGTTGATTCGCTCGGACATCGGCGTGCCGATGACGCTGCGCATTCTAAAAACACTCCGCGAGCGTGACGCCTGGTCGTGGGTAACGGCAAATGACATCGCCGAAGTGGCGCGAGACGAAATCGGTCGTGTTCTTCCGATCAATCCCCCACCCATTCGTCCCCTGCCGGCGCATCCAAAAGTCATTTTGATCGTTGGCGTCAATGGAACTGGCAAAACAACGTCCGCCGCGAAGTTGGCACATTTCTTTAAAACGAGGCGCCACACGGTTTTATTGGCGGCAGCCGACACTTTTCGGGCCGCAGCAATCGAACAACTAGGTGTTTGGGCAGAGCGGATCGGTGTTGAAATGATTCGCGGACAATACAACGCCGACCCCGCCGCGCTTTGCTATGAGGCGTATGAGGCAGCTGATAAACATGACGTCGCTTTTTTGATTTGTGACACCGCCGGCCGGCTACATACGAAATCGAATCTGATGGGCGAGCTCGCCAAAGTAAAACGTAGCTTGTCAAAGCACGATCCGAACGCGCCGCATGAAATCCTGCTGGTAGTCGATGCGACTACCGGCAGCAACGCACTCGCGCAAGCGAAACAATTCCACGAAGCGATCGGATTGACCGGATTAATCGTGACCAAACTCGATGGCAGCGGGAAAGGCGGAGTCGTCGTGGCAATTCAAGATGAACTTGGAATTCCGACGCGCTTTGTCGGAACAGGAGAGAAACTGGAGAATTTTGCCGAATTCGACGGACGCGACTTTGTCCGGAATATGCTCTAGTCGAGAACTTCAAGAGCGTGGCACCTGCAATTAAAGAGACAGTCCCAGCGGAGGAGAGCGTCGGTCCGGTTCCGGCGGCCGGGCTGCGTGGTTTTCTTGCGAAGTTCACCGTCCTGAAAGGCGCGCAACGGGAGCTTTGGCTGACGTTCCTGATCAAGTTCCTCATCTACACAGCCTATTCGGTCACGAACAAGACGATGGTGCTGTGGCTATCGAAGGACCTCGGCTTCAGCGACCAGGCAGCGGGAGCGCTGGTCGGCTGGGTCTGGGCGCCGGCGATGACGGTGTTCACCCTCCTCGCCGGCTCATTGACTGATGCGATCGGGTTGCGTCGTACCTTCTTCCTTGGCGTGGCGATTTGCACGGTGGCGCGTAGCGTGATGGTGGTAACAACGAATCCAGCACTCGCGCTGGCGTGCGGCGTTCTTCCGCTAGCCGTCGGTGAGGCGCTCGGGACGCCGGTGTTGCTCGCAGCAACACGACGTTACTCGACCACTGCGCAGCGCTCGATTTCATTTTCCATCATCTACATGGTGATGAATATCGGCTACGTCGCTGCGGGATGGATTTTCGATTACGTCCGGAACCTGGATTTTCGCATCAGCATCGGTGGCTTTGAGCCGACTACCCACCAGCAACTGTTCCTCGTCAGCCTCGGCTTCGAGATTCTGCTTTTCCCGGCAATTTATTTCCTCCGGCGTAGCGCCGACAAAAAGGGCGACAATGCGGTTGTTCGTCGAAGTACCGCGAACTTCTGGGGCCGAATTGGCAGGACTGTGCGGCAAAGCGCGGCCGACACGGCCGGACTCTTCCGTCGGCTAATAGGTCAGTCAGGTTTCTATCGCCTGCTCGTCTTCTTCCTCTTCATTGGCTTTCTCAAGGCAATTTTTCTGCAAATGGACTACGTCTTCCCGAAGTGGGGAGATCGCGAGCTCGGATTTCACGCGCCGGTCGGGAAACTTTCCGCGATCAATTCGATCGTCATTATCCTTCTCGTCCCGATAGTTGGAGCGCTTACCCAGCGTTTCGCGGCGTATCGGATGGTGATATTCGGCGGCGCAATCTGTGCGGCTGGAGTATTCATTATGGCGCTGCCGACGGAATGGTTTCTGCCTGCCGTAAACACCGGCATCGGCCAGTGGCTTGGGCACGCCTATCTCGGCGTGAGAGGGAACATACATCCCTATTACATCATGGCTGCGCTTTACTTAACGGTGTTCTCGATTGGGGAGGCGTTCTATTCGCCGCGGGTCTACGAGTATGCAGCCGCGATTGCACCGCCTGGGCAGGAAGCGTCATATGGTTCCTTGGCATACCTTCCATTTCTCGTTGGCAAGCTTCTCGTGGGCACCGGCGGTTGGTTACTGGCCGCGTTTTGTCCGCAAGAGGGGCCGCGCCATTCCGGAACGATGTGGCTGATTTTCGCTCTGGCCGCGTCGGTCGCGCCGATCGGATTAATCGTGCTACGTCCCTACATCCGTGTCCCCGAGGCCGGGCGCGACGATTCGGTCTAAACCAAGGATGATCGCACCAGGCGCCCGTCCTCATGACGCTCAGTGGGCGGAGGTCTGTTATGCCGTCCGTTCGGCCCCCGGCGGTCGCGCTCTACCAAAAACGCTATATATTATGAGGTGATCAACATGCCTAAACGACCAGAGCCGCGCTCGCGTTTTCTGCTCGTCATTTGTGTGATGGTTTTACTCGCGCTCGTCGGCGCCCAGAGTTTTCTGAGCCGCGCGGGCGCACAAAAACAGGAGGAGAAAAAAGTGGAAACGACAACCAACGCGTCGCCGGCGACATCCCCCGCGGCAACTACGAAACCTTCCGCTGAAGAACTAAAGAAAAAGCTGACACCGCAGCAGTATCATGTCACCCAGGAATGCGGGACCGAGCCTCCTTTCAACAATGCCTATTGGAACAATCACGCGGCGGGTATTTACGTTGACATTGTGACCGGCGAACCGCTCTTTACTTCGCTCGATAAATTCGATAGCGGCAGCGGTTGGCCCAGTTTCACCAAACCGATCGCGAAAGAAAAAGTCCTCGAGAAATCCGATCGCACCCTGGGAATGGACCGCACCGAAGTTCGCGGCGCGAAAAGCGAGGCCCATCTCGGCCATGTTTTTGACGATGGGCCTGGTCCGAACGGATTACGCTACTGCGTCAATTCCGCCGCGCTCCGCTTCGTTCCGGTCGAGAAATTAAAGGAAGAAGGCTACGGCCAATTTCTCCCCTTATTCGAGGGGAAAAAATAACATTTGTGGCGGCGGTCAGCTCCGTGCATCAGCACCGAGCAAGGACTGCTCGATCCGCCTGTTAGCACAGCCCGATGTCCGAACTGCACGATGCCATGAAACGATTGCTATTAACGACAACTGGCAAAAAACCGAAATTGGAAAACGGAGCGCAAACTTAGCCTAATGGCGATAGCCATTTTTCAGTTCCCATAGCCGAATTGCTGCAAGCAACAGCTTTTGAGTTTGGCCGATAGTCGGTCGCTTCCGGGCGGTCGAAATTAGTCGGACCGTAGAATCCCTATACGGTGGATCAAGGGGTGCAGGGGTTTTCTCCCTTACTTTACCCGTTCTGCTCTTGGTCGCCGCCTGATACTCGTCTGAATTCATTCGTCCTGGTAAGCTGCCCTTCATAAATACGTATTTACCCGATTAATTTGACCTCTAAAAACAATAATATCAATAAATTTAACAGGAGATACCGTCTAACGAACGTTGCAGTAGCACCCGTCACGCGTCCGCCCGTGGCCATTTTTAGGTGCCGATAAGATTTTCGCGTACTAAGCGATCAGAATACCGCCTGGTTGTTGAGGCGGAATTCGGTTTCTCTTTTCAGTATTATGCAAAGAGATCTCACGGCCGAAGAACGCCTCAAGATTTTGAGGGCGGGCGACAAGCTCCGAACCTGGTCTTCGCTTGACGATGAACGCCGTTGTGTCCTATGCGAGCGGACGCTCAGCGGCTGGCGAGTCGAAATTTTGCGCGACCAACGCAGCCCTTACTTGCTGAAGTGTCCCATGTCTGGCTGCGGCTCCTTTGCGTTGCATTGGTTTTATCTCGGCAACATCGCTGACCGTTTGGGCGATTGCCAAAATCGTGCAGATTTACGCTGCTGACGAATATCATGCATCTTCGCGCGCGCGCGCATAGCTCCAGCGAATCGCCAGATCATT
>Ga0209156_10000643_pt1 | contig 29526 bp, 30 predicted proteins | sample GraSoiAngelo_124_FD_185881 | JGI IMG/M metagenome (GOLD analysis project Ga0209156, IMG submission 185881) | Grasslands soil microbial communities from the Angelo Coastal Reserve, California, USA - 14_0927_05_20cm (SPAdes) (version 2) | ecosystem: Environmental > Terrestrial > Soil > Grasslands... | reverse complement strand
CTGTACCTGCTCACCTACGCGGACATGGCGAGCGTGAGCCCCGAGAACTGGACGGACTGGAAAGCCGGTCTCCTTCGCCTGCTTTACGAGAAGACGCGGGCCACGATCACGGCCGAAGGTCTCGACCGCCCCGCCCATGAGGACTCGCTCGAGCACCGCCGCGAGCGGCTGACGAGCGCGGTCGAGCCCCTCGTCGACGCAACGCACAAAACCCAGGTGACGGCCTTCGCGCGACTCGCGCCGGAGCGATACCTCGCCATCACCAGGCCACCCGAGGCCGCCCGGCACGTCCGGCTCTGGACGATAGCGCAGCGGACGGGCTTTGCCGCCGAGCTCCGCCGCCCTGCGGGTGGGGAAGCGGATCTCACACTCGTGGCGAAAGATCGCCCCGGATTGCTCGCTTTGTTCTCTGCCGCCCTGGCCGCGAACGGAATCGACGTCCTCGCCGCCGAGGTCCACACCTTGGGCGACTTCGCGCTCGACGAGTTCGTCGTCCGCGAGACCGGTGGAGGCGTTCCGTCGACTCCTCGGTGGGAAAGCGCCCACGCCGACCTGCTCCGCCTGCTCTCCGGCGACGAGGATCCCCACAAGCTCGTGCAACGCCGGTTGCGCCGGGCAAGCTGGGCCGCTTCCGCGGTGCCCCAGGTGGCGACCAAGCTGCGGCTCGACGACGTTTCCTCTGCCGAATCAACCATCCTCGACGTCTTCACCCAGGACCGGCCGGGCCTCCTCCACGCCATCGCCGAGGCCCTGCACGGCGCCGGCGTGTCCATCGTCGTCGCTCGGATCGCCACGGAAGGGAACCGCGCGACCGACGCCTTCTACCTTCGGGAAGCAGGCGGGCAGGCAGGCCGGCTGCGCTCCGAAGAGCGCAAGCGCGAGGTCGAAAACGCCGTCCGGATGGCGATTGACGAGCTTGCCGGCCGGTCCTGACCTATTTCCTAAGCGGTTCTAGGAGGTTGGCCGCTTGCACAGCCTGGTGCGGCTTCCTAGCTTTCGCTCGTTGACAGTCCGGTAGAAGACGGACCGCCCGGACGGAACAGTAGGGGCGGAAGCGTGGCCGGCGGCTTGCACTGCGTCCCGCCGGCCCAAAGATTGAGGATCCGCAGGGATTTAGTGAGACGAGGCAAGGGGAACGCGATGCCCACCCGGAAGACCCAGCGGACGACGAAGTCGACCACAGGTCCGGAGGAGCGGGCTTTGCCCGCGACGGGCGGAGGCCGCAGGCCGGAGCACCGATCGAGGGGTCTCAAGATCTCGTCTCGCCGGCCCGCCTCGCGCGAGCCGGAATTCGGCGGAATGACGGTGCGGGAAGCCGGCCGCAAGGGCGGCCTCATCGGCGGACGCAAGGGCGGCCTGGCCGTCAAGGCGGAGCGGGGGCGGGAGTTCTACCAGGAGATCGGCCGCAAGGGCGGCCAGCGCGTTCGCGACCTGATCGCGGCGGGCAAGAAAACGGAAGAGCGGGCACCAGCGCGTCGGCGGCACAGCTGATGGCGGCATCCGCGAAGACTTTTCACAGGTGTCCCCAGTGGGGGGCGTTGAGGAGGGGCGGGGAAAATGGCTGAGGAAGCGAAGAAGAAGGGTGCGATGTCGGTGAGCGAGGCAGGCCGCAAGGGCGGGCAGACCGTTCGCGACAAGTACGGGCACTCCTTCTACGAGGAGATCGGCCGCAAGGGCGGCGAGACCGTCAAGGCCGAGCGCGGCCGCAGCTTCTACGAGCAGATCGGCAAGAAGGGCGGCGACACCGTGAAGGCGGAGCGGGGCGCCGGCTTCTACGAGCAGATCGGCAAGAAGGGCGGCGATGCCGTGAAGGCCGAACGCGGCACTCCCTTCTACGAGGAGATCGGCAAGAAGGGCGGGCACAAGGTCCGCCAGCTGATCGAAGAGGGCAAGAAGGCCGCGAGCGAGGCGCTGGCGGCGCGCAACAACCAGGAGTTGGACGAGGGCGTCGCCGCGGTCGGCGGCGAAGTGGCTCCCGCGATGCCGGAGTAATCCGAGGACTCTTTCCCATGGCGAACCGCATCAACGGCAACGGCAAGGGTGGGATGACGGTCTCGGAGGCCGGGCGGAAAGGCGGCGAGCGCGTTCGCGATGAGCGCGGCGTCGAGTTCTACCAGGCGATCGGGCGCAAAGGCGGGGAGCTGGGAGGCCGCAAAGGCGGCGAGGCCGTGCGCGACAAGTACGGCCCCGCTTTCTACGAGGAGATCGGCCGCAAGGGCGGCCAGAAGGTCAGAGAACTGATCGAGCAGGGCAAGAAGCGCATCTGAGAGCACGACACCGAAGGGGCCGAAGGCGGACGGGAGGGGGGTTCCTTCCAACCACCGGAGGCAGGAGATGGCAGAAGAGAAAAAGGGCGGGATGACGGTAGCCGAGGCTGGACGCAAGGGAGGCGTGAAGGTCGCGCAGGAGCGCGGCCGCGCCTTCTACGAGCAGATCGGCAAGAAGGGTGGCGAGACCGTCAAGGCGGAGCGCGGGCACGAGTTCTACGAGAAGATCGGCAAGAAGGGCGGAGAGAGCGTGCGCGCCAGCCGTGGTCCCGAGTTCTACTCGCAGATTGGTCACAAGGGCGGCCAGAAGGTCCGCGAGTTGATCGAGCAGGGGAAGCGCCTCGGCAAGGCGAATGCAGCCGCAGCCGCCAAGGCCCCGGAGATCGCGGAGTCGTCCTCGGACGACCGCGCTCCGATGGGGTCGGGCGGCTTGAACGTCGGCCGCGGCGAGGAATAGCGAAGGCCGTTCCGAATCTCCTGCCATCGTGGCGGGTCCATCCGAGAGGATGGGTCCGCCACGATCCTTTTCTTGCGCGGGGGCTTCGCCGCCCCCAGCATGGCGCGCGTGCCGTCGGCGCGCGCATCGATCCAGCCCGTAGATCCGAGGCACCCGCAGCCGCGCCACGTGCAGCGGGCGGTGGCGGTCCTCGAGGCCGGCGGCCTCGTTTGCTATCCGACCGACACGTACTACGGCATCGGTTGCGACCTTTTCCAGAAGAAGGCCATCGAGCGGCTCGCGCTCTTGAAACGGCGGGATCCCCACAAGCCCTTCGCCTTCCTCTGCGCCGATCTCGGCGAGGTGGCGCGCTACGCCATCGTCGACAACGAGAAGTTCCGGCTCCTGCGGCGCATCCTGCCCGGACCCTACACGGTGGTGCTGCCCGCGACGCGGGTCGTCCCCCGCACCGCGCTCACCCGCCAGCGCACGGTCGGCATTCGCCTTCCCGACGCGCCCGTGGCGCTGGCGCTGGTGAACGGCCTCGGCCGGCCCCTCGCGACGACGAGCGCGGCGCTTCCCGGCGACGAGCCGCTCGTCGACGCCGCCGACATCCGCGATCAGCTGGGACACGGCGTGGACCTCGTTCTCGACGGCGGGCTCACGCTCAACGAGCCGTCGACCGTCCTCGATCTGAGCGGGCCGACGCCCGTGGTGCTGCGCCAGGGCAAGGGCAGCGTGGAGGGACTCTTCCGATGAGCCTGACTCCGCCGCCTCCCGATTCGCTTCCCACCGCGCTCGACCGGTACCTCGATCACCTGCGCGTGGAGCGGGCGCTGATGCCGGCGACGCTGGAGTCGTACTCGCGCGACCTGAGGGAATACCTCGAATGGCTGGAGTCGCAGGGGATCCTCCAGATCTCGCAGGTGGGACGGCTGCACGTGCTCGCCCACCTCTCCGCGTTGCACGCGCGCGGGCTCTCCCGGGCTTCCCAGGCGCGGCATCTCGCTGCCGTGCGCGGGCTGCACCGCTTCGCCGCCGCGGAAGGTGTGGCTCCGGCCGATCCGAGCGACGGCGTCGAGGCCTCGCGCGGCTCGCGCCCGCTGCCGCGGTTCCTCGTGGTGGACGAGGTGGATCGGCTGCTCGCCCAGCCCGATGCCCGCACTCCCCCCGGCGCACGCGACCGCGCCATGCTCGAGCTACTCTACGCGAGCGGCTTGCGCGTCTCGGAGCTGGTCGGGCTCCCGCTCACGGCGGTCGATGCGCAGCTCGGCATCGTCCGGGTGCGCGGGAAGGGCGGCAAGGAACGCGTGGTGCCGGTCGGCGAGCGCGCCCAGGACGCGCTCGCTGGCTATCTGCGCACGGGCCGCGGCGTGCTGCTCGGGGCCAGGCAAAGCCGCGACCTTTTCGTCACACCGCGCGGCCGGCGGATGACGAGACAGGGATTCTGGAAGCTGCTCGGCCGCTATGCCCGCGCCGCCGGGCTGCCGGACGTCCACCCGCACACGCTGCGCCACAGCTTCGCCACCCATCTGCTCGAGCGGGGCGCGGATCTCCGAGCGGTGCAGGCGATGCTGGGGCACGCGGACATCGCCACCACGCAGATCTACACGCACGTCGATCGGGAGAGGCTCAAGGCGATCATCGCGAAGCACCCGCGCGCCTGACGCGCTACCGCTCCCGGGCGAGCGCAAGGCGGACCATCTTCCAGCTGCCGCCGAACTCGAGGAACCACAGCTCGTCGCTGCTCTCTTCGCACCGCGGAACCATCGCCCGCGCCCAGTGCCCTTCCACGCGTACCTCGGCAAGCGAAACCGCGACGTCTCCCGCGGCGCAGCCCTTCGCAGCGCCCGCGCGCGGGGAGATGCCCGTCGAGAGCAGCGGCGGACCGCGCGGCGGCAGCGACTCGAACGGCGGCTCCCACCGCGCCGCGATCTTCGCCGGCCAGAAATGGTTCAAGAGGGCGGGCGTGTCTTGCGCAGCGAGGTCGCGGTAGAAGGCGCGCGCCTCGGCGCGGATGGCCTCGTCCGCCTTCCTGTCGACCGCGACCTTCGACGGGCCGTTCCGCCCGCACGAGACCGTCGCCGCGAGAAGGAGGAGCGCCGGCCAGAAGCGGATTCGATCCACGTGAGACCTCGATCGGAGGCCAAAGAGCTACCACCTAAGGCACGCTGCGGCCATCCGGTTTCGGACCCGGAATTCCGACGGTCATGGTAGGGTGCGCACTTCCGAGCGGGAGTTCTTGCTGATGAGCGAAACGGCGGCGCAGGCGGAGAAGCCGCTCGCGCCTCGGAGAGTTCCCCAGAGGGTGGTGAGCGGGATGCGGCCGACCGGCCGCATGCACCTCGGGAACTACAACGGCGCGCTGCGCGGATGGATCGAAGCCGCCAAGGTGGCGCGCGAGAGCTTCTTCTTCTCCGCCGACTGGCACGCGCTGACGAGCGACTACAAGGACCCCGCCGGGATCCCCGCGGCCCAACGGGAGATGTTCGCCGACTGGATCGCCGCCGGCCTCGACGCGGAGAAGAACGTCTTCTTCATCCAGAGCCAGGTGAAGCAGCACGCCGAGCTCTTCCTGCTCCTCGGGATGATCGCGCCCATCGGCTGGCTCGAGCGGGTCCCGACCTACAAGGAGCAGCAGGAGCAGCTCCGCGACAAGGACCTCAACAACTATGGCTTCCTCGGATATCCGGTCTTGCAGACCGCCGACGTCGCCATCTATGGCGCCGATGCCGTGCCCGTTGGGCAGGACCAGGTCTCGCACCTCGAGCTGGCCCGCGAGCTCGTGCGCCGCTTCAACCACTTCTACGGCAAGGAGGGAAAGCCGGTCCTGGTCGAGCCGCATCCCTATCTGACCGACTCGCCGAAGATCCTCGGCCTCGATGGCCGGAAGATGTCGAAGAGCTACAACAACGCGGTAGAGCTGGGCGAAGATCCGGAGAGCGCGCGCAAGCGGATCATGGTCGCGGTCACCGATCCCGCCCGCAAGCGGCGCAACGATCCCGGCCATCCGGAGGTGTGTCCCATCTACTACCTGCATCGCGCCTACAGCCCACCGGCGCGCATCCTGGAGGTGGAGGTCGGCTGCCGCAGCGCGGGGATCGGCTGCGTCGATTGCAAGAAGATGCTGCTCGAGTCGCTCCTGCCAGCGCTGGAGAAGCATCGTGCCGCGCGGGCCGAGCTCGATCGGCATCCCGGACGTGTGGACGAGCTGGTCCGGCTCGGAACGGAGAAAGCGCGCCGCGTGGCGGAGGAGACGATGGTGAAGGTCCGCTCAGCGATGGGTTTCGAGTAGAGGCGAGCCGGTGGATCCGCAGACGACACAAGCACCGCCGCAGGCGCCGTTCGCCGTCGCCCTCCCGCAGTTCGAGGGGCCGCTCGATCTGCTCCTCTCCCTCATCCAGGAGCACAAGCTCGATATCTTCGACGTCCCCATCGCCTTCCTCACCGCGCGCTACCTCGAATATCTGGAGCACGCTCGGGAGGTGGATCTCGATCTCGCGGGCGAGTACCTGGTGATGGCGGCGACGCTCGCGCACATCAAGTCGCGCATGCTCCTCCCGCGCGAAGAGGCGGGCGATGCCGAGGGCGCGGAGGTCGGACCGGACCCGCGCGAGGAGCTGATCCGCCGGCTCCTCGAGTACCAGAAATACAAGAGGGCCGCGCAGGACCTCGCCGCCTTGCCGCAGCTCGGGCGCGACGTCTTCGCCCGCCGCGCCAAGGAGGAGTTGCCGCTCTCCCAGGAGGAGGTGCGCTTCCTCCAGTCGCCCGAGGTGAGCGTCTACCGGCTCATCGAGTCGCTCGCCGCGGTGCTCCGCCGCCGCAAGATCGAGATCCCGCACGAGGTGTTCGTCGAGCGCCTTTCCATCGGCGATCGCATCTCCGCCATCGCCGACCGGCTCCGCGCCGAGGAGCGCATCGCCTTCACCAGCCTCTTCGCCGATCTCGTGGACGGCGATCGCCACCGGGTGGTCCCGACCTTCCTCGCGCTCCTCGAGATGGCGAGGCTCAAGCTCGTCCGCATCCACCAGGCGGATCAGCACGGCGAGATCTATCTCTCGCGAACGGAGGCGCTCCTTGCCGGGAGCGCCGCCGAAGGAGTGTCGCTTGACTACCGAGGTTGAAGAGGGCGTGCCGGAGGAGACCCCGACTCCTGCCGCCGACGTCGCAGAGGCGCCGAGCGACGAGGAGGAGCTTCGCGAGGCCGCCCAGACGGAGGTTTCGCTGCTCGCCGAAGCGGCACGCTTCGCCACGCCCGATCGCGCTCGGGCGGTGGTGGAAGCGCTCCTCTTCGCGGCCGAGAAACCGCTCGACATCGGCCAACTGGAGGAGACCACGCAGTTCTCGCGCGAGCTCATCGCCGCGGCGCTCGAGGAGCTGCAACGCAGGCTTGCACCCGGCTCGGGCGGCATCGTGCTCGTGGACTTGCAGGGGCGGTTCCATCTCCGCACCGATCCGCAGGTCGGCGCCTATGTCCGGCGCATGCTGCAAGTGCGGCCCATGCGCCTGACCCGCGCTGCCCTGGAAACGCTCGCCATCGTCGCCTACCGCCAGCCGGTCACGCGGCCCGAGATGGAGGACCTGCGCGGGGTGGATTGCGGCGCGGTCACCCGGGCGCTCCTCGAGCGCAAGCTCATCCGCATCCTCGGGAAGAAGGACGAGCCGGGCCGGCCGCTCCTCTACGGTACGACCCGCGAGTTCCTCGAGCTCTTCAGCCTGCGCGACCTGACCCAGCTCCCAACGCTGCGCGAGTTCCAGGAGCTATCCGAGGAAAGCCGCAAGATCGTCGAGGAGGAAGCTCCCCCGGCGCCCGGCGCGGACCTGTTCGCCACTCCCGGCGATCCGGCCGCCGACGAGCGCATCGCCCAGGCATCGGCGGAGAGCGACGCCGCCCTCGATCAGCTGGAGAAGGCCATGGAGCGCGCCGGCGAGCAGGCCCAGGCCGCGGAGGCGACGCTCGCGCCGGCAGCACCAAAGGAGGAGCGGGCTTCGCCTGCGACGGGCGGAGGCCAAAGGCCGCAGCATCCAACGGAGACACCGTCCTGAGCGATCGCCTGCAGAAGATCCTCGCCCACGCCGGCGTCGCCTCGCGGCGCAAGGCGGAGAAGCTCATCGAAGAGGGACGCGTCGAGCTGAACGGCTCGGTGGTGCGCGAGCTCGGTACCAAGGCGGATCTGAAGAGCGACATCATCCGCGTCGACGGCCGGGTCATCTCCGAGCCGGAAGAGAAGGTGTGGCTGGTGCTCTACAAGCCCGCCGGGACGGTCTCGACGCTCTCCGATCCGGAGGGTCGTCCGACCATCGCCCAGTACCTGAAGGGCATCCCGGAGCGCGTTTATCCGGTCGGGCGCCTCGACTATGACGCCGAAGGAGCGCTGCTCGTCACCAACGACGGGGACCTGGCCCACCAGCTGATGCACCCGCGCTACGGCGTTCGCCGTACCTATCTCGCCAAGGTGTCCGGTGTGCCCAAGATGGAGCAGATCGCGCGCCTCGTTTCAGGACTGCGCCTCGAGGACGGGCGCGCCAAGGCGCTCGAGGCCGCGGTGCAGAGCCGCACGCCGCGCAACACCTGGATCCGGTTGGTCGTCGCCGAGGGGCGGCCCCATCTGGTGAAGCGCCTGATGGAGGCGGTCGGAGCGCCGGTCATCAAGCTTCATCGGCCCGATTACGGCGGGATCGCGGTCGCCGGAATGCGGCCGGGCGACGTTCGTCCTCTCGCGCGCGCCGAGATCGAGTCGCTCCGCGACCAGGCGGGCAAGAAGGCGCAACCCGGACCCTCGCGCGCTGCCGCGCTCCCTGCGCGGCGCCACGGACACGGCCCGCCCGTTCCCAGACGGGGCAGACAGCAGAAGCGGGCTTCGCCGGGCGGAGGCCGAAGGCCGTAGCATACGGAGGTTTCTTCCTAAGCCCGGGTCCGCGCGATACCCTCGACCCGCATGCCCAAGGAATTCGTCGACACGCGAAAGCTCAAGGACTCCGCCTCGGAGCTTCTCAAGAAAGGGAAGCTGGAGAAGGCGGTGGACGTCCTCGAGCAGCTCGCGAAGCACGAACCCAAGGACACTTCGCACCGGCTCCGCCTGGGCGACGCCTACCGCCGGATCGGAGACGCCGCCAAGGCCATCTCCTGGTACCAGACGGCCGCGAAGATCTTCTCCGACCAGGATCAGCTGCTCAAGGCGATCGGCGCGGTGAAGGTCATCCTCGAGATCGATCCGCGCAACGAGATGGCGCAGCGCGAGCTTCAGCAGATGAACGATCGCCGCTTCGCGCGTCCCACGCTGGAGAGCGCCGGCCTCGCGCCGCAGCGACCGGCACCCCGCGCGCCAGCCGCCATCGACCTGCCGCCCGCGACGGGCCCGGTGATTTCTGCCCGGCTGGAGAACCCGGCTGCGGCCGCGCCGCCGCCTTCCGCGCGGCCGATCACCGAGCGGATCCGGGCCCCCACCAGGGGCGCGCAGCGAGGCGGCGGTGGAACGGGAATCCCCAAGGAGTTCTCTCCCGAGGATCTCGACGTGGGCCTGGTGGGAGCGTCGACAGCCGCAAGCACCCCTTCGGAAGGGAGCATGGTCGTTCCACCGCCCCCGCCGGAGATGGCTCCTCCGCCTCCCGATCTGGACTGGGCCAAGGCGGCCGCTCCGGCGGCCGCGGATCTCGATTGGGAGAAAGCGACCGTTCCTCCCGAGGCAGAGCCGCTTCCCGACGATGCGGTCCTCTCTCCGGCCGGGCCCGAGGACCTCGCGCCCCCAGCGGAGGACGAGGCCGTCGTGGGCGATGCCGTCGACGCGCCGACCGTGGTGGGACCCTCGCCGCTGGCAGCCGCGGCCGCGCCAAGCGGGGGCATCGCAGAGCTGCTCAGCACCGAAGGCGAGGAGGAGATCGAGCTCGTCTCCATTTCCACCGGCGAGGAGGTGACGGATCCGATCCGGATCGAAGAGAAGCATGCGACCGGCAACCTTCCCGAGGCCCGCAAGGTGCCGGTCAAGGTGCCGCTCTTCGACGACCTCTCGCAGCCCGCTTTCGTGGCGCTCGTGAACCAGCTCTCGTACCGGAGATTTGCAGCGGGTCAGCAGATCCTCCGCGAGGGCGAGCCGGGACGTAGCTTCTTCGTCATCGTCGAAGGCAGGGTGCGGATCTGGAAGCAGCTCGAGGACGGCAAGGACATCCTCCTCGCCCATCTCGACGAAGGGGCTTTCTTCGGCGAGATGGCGCTCCTTTCCGGCGCGCCGCGCACCGCTAACGTGTCCGCCGAGAAGGACACCGAGCTGCTCGAGCTGAGCGACGTGGTGCTGCAGAAGCTCGCCCGAGAGCATCCCGGCGTCGTCTCCTCGCTGAAGAATTTCTACCGGCAGCGGCTCCTCAGCAACGTGATGGCGATCTCTCCGCTGTTCCGCGACTTCGATCCGGCCGGGCGGCGTCAGATCATCGAGAAGTTCCGACTGCGCCAGGCGTCGGGAGGCGAGGTGCTGATCGCCGAGGGCAAGTACTCCGACGGCCTCTACGTGGTCCTGCACGGCGGAGTGACGGTCTCGACCAGCGCCAAGGGCGCTCCCGTCGAGCTCGCCCGGCTCCGGGAAGGGGACATCTTCGGCGAGATGTCGCTGCTCACGCGAAAGCCCGCGGGCGCCAGCGTGACCGCGCCCTCCAACGCGCTCCTCCTGCGCCTGCCGCGGGAGAGCTTCCAGGAGCTGGTCGTCACCCACCCGCAGATCCTGGAGCTCATCTCGGAGCTGACCGAGAAGCGCGCCGCCGCCACCCGCGCGGTGATCGAGGAGCAGGGGATCGGTAGCTTCGTCTAGCTATGGCTTCCGCGAGGCCCGGGTGCCGAGCTCGCCTCGCCGCAACAGTCCCTTCTCTTGCAACAGCTCGACCAGCGCGCGGAAGGACTTCCCTTGCGCGACCACCGTCTTCTCGAGACGCAAGAGGATGGTCCGGACGTCCTCGTCCTCGCCGAAAGTTCCTCCCGGCTCGGCTCGTTCAGCGGTCCCTGCGCGGAAGCTCCCTCGGCGCGATAGTAGCGCTTGATGGCGCGATCGATGCTGCTCATCGTGCAGAGGACCGGCTCGAGGGTATGCCGGGCGATGCGCGCGACCTCCCCCAGCGGCTCGCGCTCGGGCTCGGCCGTCGCCACCCAGAGCAAGCGCTGCGCGGGATCGACCCGGATGGGAAAGACCCCGTAGCGCTTGCAGGCGTCGGCGGGAAGGCAAGCCAGCGCCTCGGGAGGGGGATTCACCTCTTCCAGATCGATGGTGGTGAGCCCGAGCTGCGTCGCGAGGGCCTGCACGAGCTGCTCCTCTGTGACGTAGCCGAGATCGACCAGGGTACGCCCGAGCTTGCCGCCGAAAGCGCGCTGATCGGCGAGGGCCGCGATGAGCTTCTGCTCGTCGATGACGGCCTGCTGGATGAGGATGTCGCCGAGCTTTCCGCTCATCGTGCGCTCTCCCGGGAATCCGCTCGCACGATCTCCACCGAGGCGCGGCGTCCTTGCAAGGAAAGAACCGCCGCCTGGCCCGCCACGAGCGATCCGTCCGCCATGGGCCACCTCGTCCGGTCGGCTGCCCCAGCGTTCAGGTACAGCTGCTCGGAATCCCGTCCCGGCGGCACGGGAATCCCGGCGCCGTCCACCGCGCGACCCCCCGACTCCCAGACCTGGCCGAAGACTCCGAAGGGAGCGCGGCGCGGGGTGAGAAGCGGGACGATGCGCGGATCGCCCACGTTCTGTCCGTCGCTCACGTCGAGCGCATCCTTGCCCTTGCCGCGAGGTGGGACGGCCATCGCCAGGATTACGGGCGCGCCGCCATGCCGATCGAGGAAGCTCGCGAGCGCGTCGATGTCCTTCTGCACGTAGACGCAGGCGCCGTCGGCGTGCACGAGACGCTTGTCCATGGTCCCGGCGAGGCCCACCACCACGGCATCCCCGAGGTCCGCCACCCGCGTGTGGGAGAGATCGACGATCCGGCCGCCGCGCTTGCGCAGGTCGGACTCGGCGGCATCGAGCTCGCTCCGGACCTCGCGATTGCTGGCCACGACCAGCACCGGCAGCTTGGTCTCCGCAAGGAGCCCGAGGAGCACGATCTGCTCGTCGAGATTGTCGCCGACGTCTCCGGTAGCGAGGAGCACCTCCGCGCCCCGATCGCCGAGCTTGCCGATGAGGGCTCGCAGGTGCGCGACGTTCTCGTCCGATGCGTCCTTGAGGCCTCCGACGACTCCGAGCTTCAGGCGCCCCGCCGGCGCGCGGACTTTCTCCCGCGCGGAAGGCGAGTCGAGAGGCGCCGCGCAGGCGACGTCGCTGCGCTGCCCGAGGGGCGCCTGCGCCGGCGCCGGAGGTTGCGCCGAAGGCGGCGGAGCCGGCGGCTCGAGAGGTCCTTTGCAGGCCGCGAGCGCGGCTGCGCACGTCGCCGCGACCCTTGCGAGCTTCACGTCGGGAAGGATACCGCGTTGTGCTCTAAACGTGCGGCGGAAGCGCGCGGCCGAATCGCGAGCTGACGGCGGCCCCGAGCGCGAAGAGATGCACGAGGAAGAGGATCGGCACGCCGAGCAAAGGGACGAAGGCGACGAGAAGCAGTGCGATGGTGCCCATCCCGAGCGCGGCGGGCGGCACGAATCGCTCGCCAGGTCCCGCCGGCATCGCCTCGCCCATCCGCAATGCCAGCGCCGAGATTCCCATTACCACCGCGAGGAACATCGCCACCGGCAACAGCGGTACCAGCGGGATTCCGACGATGGAGATGAAGAGCAGGATGACCACTGGCAAGAGGAGCAGCCAGCAGAGGAACCCGACCACGAAGCTCCGCACCGGCTGCTCGAACATGGCGTGGCCGACAGAGCGGATCCGCTCCGGCCAGACCCGCAGGCCGAGGAGTCCGAGCAGGTAGATGACCGCGAAGAGGGCGAGCGAGGGGAAGAGGCCGAAGGGACCGAGATGGGAGAGCATCGACCTCGGCTTCGCCTTGCGCGCTCGACCGAAGATCTTGCCGAGCCCGATGTTGATGTGCTCGCCCATCACCTGGCCGCCGCGCTCCACCTCCACGGTGCCGAGGACGGCGGCGGTGTCGCCGAGGACCACGCCGCCCTGCTGCACGGTGGTCGAGCCGAAGATACTCACCGCGTCACCTTGGACGACGCTGCCCGGTTCGACGTCGATCGAACCGCCCACGTTGACGACGTCGCCCTGGACGACCGTGCCTTGCGGGACGACCAGGTCGCCCTTGAACACCTGCACGATGTCTTGAACCGAGCCGCGGGACGGCTTGCGGCCCTTCCTCTTGCGCGATTCGAACAGCATGCCGCCGCTGCTCTTGTCCGGTGTGGCGATGACCACCAGCCGGTTGGGGCGGAGCACTCCCATCGCGCCGCTCGCGCGCAGGACTTGCTGCAGCGCCTCGCGGGGCTCGACGTTGTTCAGATCCACGTCGATGCGCGCTTTCGGCGAGCCGACGATGGTCAAGGACCATCCGCCGGCGCGGGCGATGCGGTGGAGCACGTCGACCGTCGGAACCGACTTCCCCTTCTCGGAGAAAGTGGAGAAGTCGCTGGGATCGTCGGGGAAGGCGTGGGGCGGAGTCGGCGGGAGCGGAGGAACCACCGCGCGCGGCGCGACCGAAGGAACGGGCGGAACGGGAGGGACCGGCGGAACCGGAGCGAGGTAGGGCGTAATCTCGACGTCCTCGTCGTCGGCGGAATCGTCGGAGTCCTCCTCGTCCGCGGCGGCATCCTGGTCGTCTCCCTCGTCCGAGGGATCGAGCACGGCGAGGGGATGGCCCTGGAACCGGTCGACGATGCCATGGGCCGCCGCGCGAACGGTGCCGCCGAAGCTGAGGGCGAGGACGAGCTGGGCGAGGAGGAGATTCATCGCGGGTCCTAGGAGCTTGCCGCAGAGGGGCCCGAGACGTTGCCGCGGATGGTGCGGGAGAGGACGAAGAGCACGGCCACCGCGAAGAGGAACGCGCCGATGCCGAGTTGGAAGCGCAGCGCCTCCAGCACGGGGCCTGCGGCGGCGGCGACGTGGCGCAGGGTGGTCCAGGTCCCGATCAACCGGTCGACGTGCACCGTGGGGGCGGCCGAAAGCGCCCAACCCACCATCGCGAAAGCGGCGACCACAACGGCGGGAACGGCCGCGTACCAGGTGTGACGCCGCTGCACGAGCGCCGTCTCGCGGATGGAGACGGCCTGCAGAACGCCGGCTGTGAAGTCCATGGGAACCGGAGGGTCGACGAGGACGTCGAGGTCCTTCACCAGCGCGGCGAACGCTGCCGTCTCGGCGGCACAAGCGGCGCACGAATCGCAGTGCTCGCGGGCGGCGAATCCTTCCGGACCACGGAGCGTACCGTCGGCGAGACCCTGGATCTGTTCCTCGGAAAGGTGGAGCTGCGCCGTCATGAGAGGTGCTCCGCGAGCTTCTGGCGCAGTTCCTTGCGAGCGCGGTGCAGCCAGGTCATCACCGTCCCCATCGGCACGCCCAGCGTGCTGGCGATGTCGGCGTAGCTCTTGTGCTGCACGTGGAAAAGGGCGATCACTTCGCGGTATCGATTTGGCAGGGAAGCGATGGCCTTGTCCAGATCGCGCTGTGCCTCGCGTTCCTGGAGGGCTTGTTCCCCGCCCATCGCGAAGTGATCGGCCGGCTCCGGAGCGACGCCCGGGTCCAGGGTCTCGCCCCGATTCTCGGGGACCAGGGCGAGCGTCGGGCGTCGCCGCCGGAGCAGGTCGATACAGTGATTGCGGGCGATGCGGAGGACCCAGGCGGCGAAGGGCTGCCGCGGGTCGAAGTCGCGAATGCTGGTGTAGGCGCGAACGAACGCTTCCTGTGCGGCGTCGCGCGCTTCGTCGGCCGAGCCGACCAGGCGGTAGCAGAGCCCGTAGACGGAAGACTTGTGCTTTTCGACCAGGCGGGCGAAGGCGGCCTTGTCGCCGCCGGCTGCCGAGCGCGCCCATTCCGCCTCGTCGGCGGGGCAGAAGAGACGCTCCGACTCGAACGAGGTAGTCAAAGGGAGCGGCAATGCGAGTGCCGTATCCACGAAAACAGCAAACGTCGCTGCCGCGCCACTATTTCACGGTCCAGTGAGCAGGCCCAGGCGACGTTCGGCGAGCAGGCAGGCAGCCCCCAGCAGAAGGGGTAGGAACGTCGCTGCGGCTCCGATCTTAAGGAACTGGAAGAAGGGCACTTTTCCATGCCGGCCACCCAGTTCCAGGACGATGAGATTGGCCACCGAGGCGACCGGAGTGAGGTTGCCGGCGAGGGTGCTGAAAAGTGCCAGTGAGAGCCACCCGAGGTGGGGATCGACGAAGTGGGGCACCCAGTGGCCCGCTAGCAGCACGAACGGGACGTTGCTGACCAGCTGGCAGGCGGCCACGGTGAATGCGCCGAACCGCAGCGTTTGCTGCAGCGCGTCGAATCCGAGACCGGGCTCCAGCGCCCGGAAGATCCGTTCGGCGATCCCTGCCTGAGCGACGCCGTGGGTGACCACGAAGAGGCCGGCGAAGAAAAGGAGCAGCGTCCCGTCGACCTGCGCGAACACCTCCCGCGGCGGGCCGCGCGTCACGACGAGCAGCAGGGCGGAACCGACCAGCGCAGTCCAGGCGAGGTCGTAGCCGAGCAGGAATCCCGCCACCACGAAGACCAGCGCTCCGGCGCAGGCGATCGCGTTCCCGCGGTGCAACTCTGGCGGTGGAACGTCGACCTCGATGCGCCGTACCGCGCCCAGGTCGCTGCGGAAGGCGATGCGCAGCACCAAGTAGACGCAGGCGACGGAGAGGATCGCCGGAAGCGCCAGGGCCGCGGTGAAATGCGCGTACGGAATCCGGCTCAGTGTCCCGATGAGCATGTTCTGCGGGTTTCCGGTGAGCGTCGCGACGCTGCCGGCGTTCGAGGCGAACGCGAGCGCGAGGAGGAAGGGGAGGGGCGGAAGGCTCGCTGCCTCGACCATGGCGACGATCATCGGGGTGCACATCACGCAGACGGTGTCGTTGACGAGGAATGCGGAGAGAAGCCCAGCGACGACCACGACGGCGGCGAGGAGGCTCTTCGGTCCGTGCGCCCGCCGGAGGGCGACGAATCCCACCCAGCGGAAGATCCCTGCCCGCGCCATGACCGAGCTCAAGACCATCATGCCGAGAAGCAGGACGATGGTGTCCCAGCTGATCGCCTCCCGGTAGACCTGCTCGGGCGTGAGGACGCCGAAGACCACCATCGCCGCCGCGCCCGCAAGAGCGCCACCCGGCCGGTCCAGCGCGAGGAACGGCATCTCGGCGCCGGCGAGGAACAGGTAGGTCGCGCAGAAGATGACGAGGGCGGCGATCATCGTATTCTCGGCCTTCGGCCTCCACCCGTCTCAACTACAATCGCGCGCCATGCCCGCTCTCTACCCCGACCTCCACGATCGAACCGCCGTCGTCACAGGAGCTTCGTCGGGGATCGGCCTCGGCATCGCCAAGGCGCTCCTTCTGCAGGGGATGCGCGTCGCCGTCCACTACAAACGCAGCCGCGCCGCGGCCGATTCGCTTTGCGCCGAGCATCCCGGGCGCGCCTTCGCCATCGAGGCCGACCTCGACACCGACGAAGGGTGCGTTCGTCTCGCGCACGAAGCCGTGCGCGCGCTCGGCGGCGCGCAGGTGCTCGTGCACTCGGCGGGGATCTGGAACGACGGCCCCATCGCCACGCTCTCCCGGCCGGTGCTGGAAGAGATGTTCCGGGTCAACACCTTCAGCGCGTTCTCGCTCGTTCGCGAGCTGCTTCCGGCGCTGAAAGCCCGGGGTGGCAGCGTGGTCTTCATCGGCAGTACCGCGGGCCAGCGCGGAGAGGCCGGCCACTCCCACTACGCGGCCTCCAAGGGGGCCGTGCAATCGCTCGCCTTGTCTCTCGCGGTAGAGCTCGCCCCGGCGGTGCGTGTGAACGTGGTCTCTCCGGGTTGGATCCGGACCCCGATGGCCGAGGGCGCCCTGCGCGAGATCGGCGACGTGGTCGCCTCCACCCTGCCGAACCGCCGTCTGGGTGAGATCGACGACGTGGTGAATGCAGTCCTCTACCTGGCGAGCGACGTCTCCTCGCACGTGCTCGGCCAGGACCTCGGGGTTTCGGGCGGTGCGCTCCTCGTGGTCCCGCGCGGACAGCTCGTGCCCAGATGAGCGGATATCCGACGGAGCAAACCCCGTTTGTCGTCGCCTCCCGATCCGCCTGATAAAGTGGTCGCCATGCGCCATCTCGTGGAGCTGGGCGAGGCCCCATCTCCTGCGGTCCTCGACGGCGCACTATCCCTGGCCCTCGCCACCGGGGCCACCGTCCGGCTCGTCGGTCCTCTCGCCGGCGCGGACGCTTCCCTCGTTCTCGCGGCAGCCCGGATCGGCGACGGGGACAAGGTGGACGAGGCGCGTGCCGGGATTGCCCGGGCGGCCCCCATCGAGCTGGCGTTCGGCCATGCGCGGGCCGGAGTGCATACGCTCGACCTTCCCGACGATGGCGCGGTGCCGCGGGCGCTTTGGTCGTTCTCGTGGCCTCTGGCGCTCCTCGGCCGGCCCAGCGAGCTGCGGCTCGCGGGTCCCAACCACGCCGAGGGAGTGGCGACGTTCCACGACCTGCGGCTCGCCTGGGCGCCCCTCGCCGCCCGGTTCGGGCTCAAGGTTTCGCTCGAGCTGTTACGGGCGGGCTTCGCGGCGGAGATGGGCGAGCTCTCGGCATCGCTCGATCCCGCGCCCGCGCTGACGCCTTTGCACGTCGTGCACCGGGGGATCCTCCGCCAGGTCGCGCTCGTCGCCGCTACCGCCGAGGGGCGGGACGAGGAGCCGCTGCGGGCTGCGCAGGCGGCGGCGCGCAAGCTCCGCGCCCACGGCGTGAACGCCGAGTCGGAGCGGGTGCCGCTGCCCCATTCGCAGGGCGCCAGAGCAGGACGCTGGGCCCTCACCGCGGTCGCGGAGTTCGAGAACTCGGTCGTCTCCGCCTCCGCCCTCGGTACACCGAGGGAGCGGCCGGCATTGCTCGGGCCGGAGTCGCCGCAGGCCCCTGAGGCAGTGGGGGAGAAGGTCGCCGAGCGGATCGGTCGCTTCCTCAGCGGCGGGGGGGCGATCGATGGCCGCATGGCCGAACGGCTCCTCGTTCCCTCCATCCTCTGCGCCTCGGGACTCGGAGCGCGCGCCGGAACTCCGCCGACTTGCCACTTCACCACCTCCGTCGTAACCGACGGCCTCGTCTCGCTCGCGACGCTCGCGCGGCGGATGCTCCCGGTCCGCGCCGTGGTCGACGGAGCGGTCGGCGAGGAAGGGGTGGTAGTGGTCGCGCCGCCTGCATGACGAACATTGCGGTCGTCGCCGCAGCGATCTTCGACCTCGTCCTGGCAGGCGGCCGCGTCGTCGACGGCACCGGAGCGCCGTGGGTCCGCGCCGACGTCGGCGTCCGGGCAGGCCGCATCGCAGCGGTCGGCGATCTCTCCAAGGCGCGCGGCCGCCGGCGGATCGACCTGCACGGGCTCGTGGTCTGCCCGGGCTTCATCGATCTCCTCGGCCAGAGCGAGCTGGAAGTCCTCGTCGACCCGCGGGCGGAGTCGAAGATCCGCCAGGGCATCACCAGCGAGCTGACCGGAGAGGGCATCTCCCCCGCGCCCATGACCCCCGGTTGGGTGCACGAGAACGAGGACGTGCTGCGGAAGTTCAAGCTCAAAATCGACTGGACGGACCTCTCCGGATACTTCCGCCGCCTGCGCAAAGCCCGTCCCTCGATCAACCTCGCCGTGCTGGTCGGCGCCGCGCAGGTGCGGGGCGCGGTGCTCGGCTTCGACAACGTGCAGCCGGATGCGAAGCAGCTCGAGCAAATGAAGAAACTGGTGGCGAAGGCGATGGACCAGGGCGCCTTCGGGCTCTCCACCGGCCTCATCTACCAGCCGGGATCGTTCGCGAAGACGAACGAGATCATCGCCCTCGCCCAGGTCGCCTCCTCGCGCGGCGGGATCTACGCCACCCATCTGCGCAGCGAAGGAAAACGCGTTCTCGAGGCGCTCGACGAGGCGTTCACCATCGCGCGGGAAGGGCATATCCCCGTCGAGGTCTGGCACCTCAAGGCGGCCGGCCGGGGACAGTGGGGGATGATGAAGCAGATCGTCGCCCGCATCGAGCTTGCCCGCGGCGCCGGCGTCGACGTCACCGCCGACGTCTATCCCTACACGGCGTCCGCGAATCGGCTCTCGGCGAGCCTGCCCGACTGGGTACACGAGGGAGGCACGGACGCGATGGTGGCCCGGCTGCGCGATCCCGCCCTGCGGCCGCGCATTGCCAAGGAAGTGCGCGAGGACGGTTTCTCGCCGGACGACATCCTCATCCTCTCCGCCGTGACGCCCGAGGCGCGGCGCTTCGCCGGCAAGCGCCTCTCGCAAGCCGCCAAGGAGATGAACGAGCCCGCCGACGAGGCGCTCCTCGATCTCGTCGCCATGGATCGGGGCAACGTCGGCGTGGCGCGGTTCGGGATGAGCGAAGACGATTTGCAGACCGCGCTGCGCGCCCCCTTCGTCGCGATGGATACCGACTTCGGCGCCCAGGGGATCGACGGACCCTTCGCCGGAGAGGGAGCGCATCCCCGCGCCTTTGCCACCACCGCGCGGATCCTCGGGCGCTATGCGCGCGAGCTGAAGCTGTTCCCGATGGAGGAGGCGGTGCGGCGGATGACGTCGCTTCCGGCGCGGCGGATCGGCCTCTGGGATCGGGGGCTCATCCGGCAGTCGTTTGCCGCGGACCTCGTGGTTTTCGATCCGGAGCGGATCGCCGACACCGCAACCTTCGAGGATCCGAAGCGTTACCCCGCGGGAATCGAAATCGTCGTCGTCAACGGCAAGGTGGTCCTGGAAGGGGGCAAGCGGACGCGCGAGCGGCCGGGGGTGCCGCTACTGCATCGCGGTCGTCCTTGACACCACCTGTACCCTCGCGCATCGATAGTCCACTTCTTCGGAGGAGACGACACGGTGCCGAGCTCGGATGCAATCCTCGCCCTGATCCAGGATCTGAAAGATCCTTCGACGGGGCGCACCTTGGGCGATCTCGGCATGGTCAAAGGGATCGAAATGCTCGCGGGCGACGCCGTTCGCGTCCGCATCGAGCTTCCGACTCCCGCTTCGCCGCACAAGGCGCGGCTCGAAGAAGCGGTGCGTGCGGTGCTTTCCCCCGAGAAGCTTTCCCGCGTCGAGGTCGCGTTCAGCGCCGACGTCCGCCGCGCCCCGAGCAAGGGGACGGGAACGGACCTGGTCCCGAGCGTGCGCAACGTGATCCTGGTCGGCAGCGGGAAGGGCGGCGTCGGGAAGAGCACGGTGTCGGTCAATCTCGCGGTGGCCCTCGCACAGCTCGGCGCCCGGGTCGGTCTCCTCGACGCGGACATCTACGGGCCCAGCATCCCGCTCATGATGGGCCTCTTCGGCGCCCGCCCGAGCTCGCCCGACGGAAAGAGCGTCGAGCCGCTCACGGCATTCGGCGTGAAGATCATCTCCATCGGATTCTTCGTCGATCCCGATCAGGCGATGATCTGGCGCGGACCCATGGCGCAGGGCGCGCTGGTCCAGCTGCTCCGGGACGTGCGCTGGGGGGAGCTCGACTATCTCATCCTGGATTTGCCGCCCGGGACCGGCGACATCCAGCTCACCATCGCCCAGCAACTCGCAGTGAGCGGCGCGGTGATCGTGACTACGCCGCAGGACGTCGCGCTCGCCGACGCAATCAAGGCGAAGACGATGTTCGACAAGGTGAGCATCCCTGTGCTCGGCTTCGTCGAGAACATGAGCGGATTCGTCTGCCCGCATTGCGGCAAGGAGACGGAAATCTTCTCCAAGGGGGGCGGGGAGGCGGCGGCGCGCAAGATGGCCGTGCCGTTCCTCGGCCGCGTGCCCTTGAACCTGGCGGTGCGCGAGGGCAGCGACGAAGGCCGTCCGGTCGTGGCGGATCATCCGGAGATGCCGGAATCGGCGGCGCTGGTGCGCATCGCGCAGAACGTCGCGGAGCGGGTGGCGATCGCGAACCTGACGGCCGTGCCGCGCGGGCACAAGCCTCTCGTCCAGCTCGGGAAGCGCTCGTGAAACCGCTGCCGCCGCTCGCGCTTTTCGCCTTTTCGGTTGCCTGCGGCGGCGGTCCGCACCTTTCCAACCTGCGCTGCCGCGACGCGAGCCGGTGCACCGACGTCGAGGACCCGCTCAAGCTGCTTCTCGCGGTGGACTTCCAGGACGAGTCGAAGACCTTGTCCGCCGGCGCCCTCGAGCTGCGGCTCGGAGGGCAGACGCAGCGCGCGATCGCGCTCGCCGACGCTTTCGCCGCTCAGGGGATCGCCAAGGACGCGACGCGCGGAACGCTCACCATCGACGACGACCTGGTGCTGAACCAGCTGCAGAACGGGCAAGAAGTGACGGTGTCGCTCCTCGCCACCAACGGGCGCCGCGAGCAAACGAACGAGGCGGACGCGAAGTTCACCGTCCGCCTGGGTGCGGGACCATGAGCGGGCAGGACGACAAGCTGCCGCCCGCGACGGGCGGAGCCCGGAGCGTGGAGCATCTGGAGGACGTGCCGACCAAAGGGTTCGTTCCCGAGATCGTGCGGCGCGCCGTACTCACCGGAGTAGGCGCGCTCTTCATGACCGAGGAAGGGATCCGGAACCTCGTCGGCGACATGAAGCTGCCCAAGGACGCGCTGGCGTTCCTGCTCTCGCAAGCCGACAAGACGCGCAGCGACGTGACCCGCGTCGTCACGCAAGAGGTGCGGCGGTTCCTCGAGAGCGAGACCATGCGGCGGGAGATCTGGAAGCTCCTCACCAGCGTGACGCTGGAAGTGAATGCCGAGGTCCGGCTCAAGCCGACCGGCGAGCCGCACATCAAGGCCAAGATCAAGCCGCGGAAGCACTCCTCCTCCGACGAGACGTGAAGGGACGCCTCTTCCGCATCGGCTTTCTCCTGGTGCTCGCCGGCGGCCTGGTGCTCTTCGCCCGGGCACGGAGCCCGCGCGACATGGTCGTCGAGGTGGACCTCACCTCCGCCCTGCCCGGCGACATCGTGGAAACGGACGTGATCGTCTATCGGGAAGGCCGGGCGCTAGCGCGCGTCGACGACCGCCATGGCGCGCGAGGCGCACCGGCGACACTCGAGATTCCCGTGCGTGCCCGGCCGGGCGGCGCGACCGTCGAGGTGACGTTGGTCTCCGCGGGCGGCGCCTCGCGCCGGACGGCGATCGCGATCGAGCTGACGCCCGAGGGTCCCGCGCGCTTGCACTTGCACTGAGCCCAGGCGGCGGCTCCGCTACAGCTTGCCGCGGGAGAACAGGTACCCGACGACGACCGCGAGACTTCCGGCCACGTCGGCGACGGGCAGGTAGACGCGGGTGGTCGAGTTCTCTTCCTTGCGCGCTTCCTGGCCGATGAGCAGGCCCGGGATGAGCCCGACGATGGCGCCGATCGCCATCGCGGTGTTGCCGGCCTTCAAGTCGCGGGAGCCGAAGCGGCCCTCGTTGTTGATGACGACGCCGGCGAGGCCGGCCCCGAACGTCGCGAAGCCGTAGGCCCCCGCGGGGATCCACGTCCACGAGCGCAGGTGCGGGTGCGACGGGCCTTCCGCCAGCACGGACCAGGGAACGTGGGTGTAGGTCGCAGGGTCTTCGGCGGCAGGTGTCATCTGCAAGGTGAGGGTCAACGCCACGGCTGCGATCATGTTCTCCGTCTCCTCCCAGGACACGCCGAACGTCGCATACCGGCGCGAGTCCGGGCAAGCGTTCGCTTGCGACGACGCCGGCGGGTCGCCTACGCGCGAACACTTCGCCACTTTCAGCTCGATCGGAGGGATTCGGCGGGATCGACCCGGGCCGCACGGCCGGCGGCCGATGCGGTCGCGAGGGCGGCGATTCCGGCCAGCAGGAGGGGCAAGAGGAGAAAAGTCGCGGGATCCATGGGGGCTACGCCGTAGAGGAAGCCGCGGGCGAAGCGGGAAAGCGCTGCGGCCGCCCCGATCCCGAAAACGCAACCGGCGGCGACGGGCGTCATCATCTCGCCCACCACGAAACGGACGATCCCGCCCGGGGTGGCGCCGAGCGCCAGGCGGACGCCCAGCTCGCGGCGACGCTGTGCGACGAGGTACGTGGTCACGCCGTGAACACCCGCGGCAGCGAGGAGCGCCGCGAGCAGCGCCAGGGAGGCGAGAAGCTCGAGGGTGAACTCGCGCGGCGCGAGGGTGCGCAGGGTGCGATCCTGCATGGGCTCGAGGCGGACGACGGGAAGCTCGTGATCGATCGCCCCGATTGCCTCGCGGACCGCGCCCGCTGCGGCCGCAGGCGACCCCCGCACCCGCACCGCCACCGAAAGATTGGACCAGCCGACGGCGCCCACGGGTCGCCACGCTTCCGGCCGCGGATCCGTTTCCAGACCGACGTGGCGGACGTTGCCGACCACTCCGACGATCTCGCTCGGGACCTTCTCGCCCCAGATGAGTACGCGCTGCCCGAGCGCCTTTCCGCCGGGGAACGCGCGGCGCGCGGCCGCCTCGTTGACGACGGCCACCGGCGGCGCGCCCGGGAGCAGATCGCCCGGCGTGAAGGTGCGGCCCTCGCGAAGCGGAATGCGCAACGCTTCGGCGTACCCGTCGGTGGCGAGGCGCAGGTCGACCGGGAAGGCTTCGCTCTCGCGCCCGGGGAGCGTGAGCTCGCCGACGGTATTGCTGGGCGAGAGCGGCAATCGCGAGACGAGGCCGGCGGTTTCGACCTGCGGATCCTCTCGCAGCTTGCGGAGCAGATCGCCCGCGAAACGCGCTTGCGTGCGGGCATCGGGATAGCGCAGGCGCGGGAGCGGCAGGTCGGCGGCGAGCGCGCCCTGCGGTTGGAAACCGGGATCGACGGCCGAGAGCAGCCGGAAGCTGCGTTCGAGGAGGCCGGCGGCAAGGAGCAGGAGGAGCGAGAGCGCGATCTCGAAGGCGATCAAGGCGGCGCGGAAACGCGACTGGCGCCGCGACCCGGCGCCGGTGCGCCCCCCTTCCTGCAGCGATTCGGCGGTGCGAACCCGTTGTAAAGCGCCGATGAGACCGAGCGTGGCGCCGCAGAGGAGGGCGAGGACCACCGCCGCGGCGATCACCTCCGCCGAGATTCGCGGAGACGGCAAGGAGTTGGCCTGGGGGCTCGCCGCGACCAGGGCGGGAGCGAGAAATGCGGCGATGGCCAGTCCTCCCGCCGCGGCGACGGAGGCGATGACCAGCGCCTCGACGAAATGGAGCTTCCACAAGGAGGCCCTGGTCGCGCCGAGGGCAACGCGGATCGCCACCTCGTGGGACCGGGTCGCCGTCCGGGCGAGAAAGAGGTGCGCGACGTTCGCCCATGCGACGCCGAGCAGCAGCCCCGCGATTCCGAGGAGCGCGAGGAGGAGTGGCCGGACCGGACCGAAGATCTGCTCGCGGAGCGGAACGAGCATCGCGCCGACGTCGCCGTCCTCGTCGGGGTGCTCGCGCGCGATGCGCTCCTGGACGACGCGAAGCTGCGACTGCGCCTCGGCCAGCGAGATCCCCGGCCGCAGGCGCCCGAGCACGGTCAGGTAGTGGCGGCCGCGATCGGTCTCCGGATCGATCGGGTACGTCGGATGCTCGGGTACGCGGGTCCGCGCAGAGAGCCAGAGCTCGGCAGTCGCCGGATAGCGGAAGGAGGCAGGCATGACGCCCATCACCTCGACCGGCTCGCCGTCGAGCGAGATGGTCCGCCCCACCGCGGACGTCTCGCCGCCGAATCGGGCGCGCCACAGCGACTCGGAAAGGAGCGCGGCGCGCGGACCCGCAAGACCGGGCGTGAAGGCGCGGCCGACGAGCGGCGCGACCCCGAGGAGCGAGAAGAAGCCGGCGCTGACGATGGCTCCCTCGATGCGCTCGGGACGGTCGCCGCCGAGCAAATTGAAACCCCGCGCGCTCACGGCGGCCATGCGGTCGAAGCCCATCGCCTCCGATTGCCAGGCGAGGAAGTCCGCTCCCGTCACGGTGAGCCGGGTGCCGCCGCCGCGCAGGTCCGACTGCCAGGCATTGACCAGCCGCTCTTCCTGCGGAAACGGCAGGGGGCGCAGGAGCACGGCGTCCACCACTTCGATGATCGCGAGCGCGGCGCCGAGGCCGAGCGCGAGAACGCCCGCGGCGAACAGGGCGAAGCCCGGACGTCGAACGAGTTGTCGGACCGAACCGGCGAGGAGGCTCATGCGGCGCGAGGGTAGCCGCGGCGTCGCTCCCGGGCCAGCGACTTACAGGTCCATGGTTCTCACTGCGTCGCGGGAATGCGCTCGGCGGCGGGGCGGGCATCGGCGATCGGCAGTGTGAAGGTGAAGGTCGACCCTTTGCCGATGGCGCTCGAAACGCCGACCTCGCCGCCGTGCGCTTCCACGATCGACTTGACGATGTTGAGCCCGAGGCCCAACCCCGCCTCGCGCAGGGCCCGGGCATCCTTGACGTCGCCCACCTGGTAGAGGCGGTCGAAGATCTTCTCGAGATGCTCGGGCGCGATGCCCGATCCGTTGTCCTGCACCGAGATCTGCAGGAACCCCGGCCGGGCCTCGGCGGAAACGGCGATCCTCCCGCCGTCGCGGCAATGCTTCTCGGCATTCATCAACAAGTTCGTCAGCACCTGGATCACCCGCTCGCGGTCGCCCAGGACCGCCGGGAGATCGCGAGCGAACTTCTTGCGCACGCTGATCCGGCGCTCGAGGAAGCGCGGAGCGAGCGCGGTCACCGCGTGACCGATGGCGTCCTCGGCAATGAAGGGCTGGAAGTTCATCGAGTCGCGGGTCAATTCGAAGCGCGAGAAATCGAGCAGCTCCTCGATGAAGGCTCGGAGGCGCCGGCCGGAAGAACGCGCGATCTGCAAGCACTGCCGCTGCCGGTCGGTGACCGGACCCAGCTTCTCGGCGAGGAGCAGGTCGGTGTACCCGAGCATGGTCACGAGCGGCGATCGCAATTCGTGCGAGACGTTGGCGAGGAAGTTGTCCTTGCGCCGGTCGGCATCGCGCAGCCGCTCGTTGGTCTCGCGCAGCGCCCGCGTCCTGCCTTCGACGGCGCGCTCGATGACGAGCGCCTGCTCGCGGACCTTCTCCCGCATGCGGACGCGCTCCAGCGCCAGCGAGGCCTGCAAGGCGAAGGCAGCGACGATGCCCAGGTCGGGCTCGTGGCCTGGAAGGCTCGCGGCGAGCAGGATCCCGAGCGGCGCATCGCCGCCTCCGCGCAAGGGCGCCGCGAGCAGGTTGTCGAGACCGAGGGTTTCCGCGAGCTCGGTGCGGACCTTCTTGCCCACCCGGCGCGGCAAGAGCGCCCGAAGCAGCGTTTGCGCTGAAACTTCGACCACCGGCTCGGGGGTGGCGAGGAGCGAGGCGAGGAGGGCAGAACGACCCGGATCGGCGGGAAAATCGCGCAGCTCGGAAAGGCGCTTGATCCCGAGCAGCTTGAGCGCCTCCTGCGGCTTCGGTCCGCGATGGGAGAGGTGCGCGATGACGAGGCCCTCGGGCTCGGCGAGGAGCATCGCGCTCTCGAACCCGATCTTGCGCAGCTCGTCCGCGATGGCGCGGAGCACGTCGCCGAGCACGATCTCGCGGCGCAGGCGGGCGCTTGCGGCGGCGAGCAAGGCGTGGTTCTGGCGCGCGCGCTGGAGATCCTGCACGACCCGCAACCGGTCCCGCTCCTGGCCTACTTGAAGCGACGCCTCGTGCGAGATGCCGCGCAGCGCGCGCAAGAGCGATCGGCGCGGCTCGCGGTCGAGGATGAGCCGGAGCGATCCGGCGCGCCCGGAATCGATCAGGATAGGCACCTCGGCGCACCACAATTCCGCAGGAGCGAGGCTGACGAGGTCGAGCGCTTCGGCGACGGCCTGCGGGCAGCGGGCGAGGTGGACCGACTTCTCCTCGCCGTCGGGAAGGAGGCCTTTCTCCGCGAGATCGCGGAGCTTCTTGGCGGAGACTTCGCGGCGGGGACGGCTGCCCGCGAGGGACCCGCCCACGGCCACCACCTCCGTCTTGGCGTTCTCGCCTCCGCCGAGGTCCACCCGGAGGCGAAGCTCCGCGAGCAGGGCGCCGCAAATCCTTGCGAGACGCGCGTTTCCACCGCGGCCAAACGTACAGGGCGCGGGCGCGGGTTGAAAGGGCGCGCGCACCACCAAGGCAGCAGCCATGCAGTACGGATTGACTGTAGAGGGAGGGTGCCTAGACTGCCGCTCCCCGTTTCGGAGGTGGTGCGCAGGTGAAGACCCTGGTCGTGGTGGGCGCGGGACAGATGGGCGCGGGAATCGCCCAGGTCGCCGTCCAGAGCGGACTTTCCGTGGTGCTGCTCGACGTCGCCGCGGACTTCGTCCAGAAGGGGCTATCCGGGATACGCGCCCAGATGGACCGGGCGGTGGGCAAGGGCAAGATGCGGGCGGAGGACGCCCAGGCGGCGCTCGGGCGCCTCAAGGGCGCCACTTCCGCCCAGGAAGCCGCCGACGCGGACTTCGCCATCGAGGCGGTCACCGAGAACGAGGCCGTGAAGAAGAAGGTCTTCCAGGACCTCGCCCGGGCGCTCAAACCGGAGGCGATCCTCGCGACCAACACCTCCTCCATCCCCATCACCCGGATCGCCGCCAGCGTCGAGCGGCCGGAGCGGGTGATCGGCATGCACTTCATGAACCCGGTGCCCGTCATGCAGCTCGTGGAGATCATCCGCGGCGCACAGACGAGCGACGAGACCTACGCGGCCACCAAGGCGCTGGCGGAGAAGCTGGGCAAGACCACCGTCCTCTCCAAGGACATGCCCGGGTTCATCGTCAACCGGATCCTCATCCCCATGCTGAACGAGGCGTGCTTCGCCCTCCAGGAAGGGCTCGCCTCGGCCGAGGACATCGACACGGCGATGAAGCTCGGCACCAACGTTCCGATGGGGCCGCTCACCCTCGCCGATTTCATCGGGCTCGACACCTGCCTCTACATCGCGGAGGTGCTGCACAAGGGCCTGGGCGACGACAAGTACAGACCAGCGCCGCTCCTTCGCCAGTACGTCGACGCGGGGTGGTTGGGGCGCAAGACGAAGCGCGGCTTCTACTCGTACTGAGGCTCATGAACATGGCTTACGAGAACATCCAGGTCGCGCGAGAAGGCTCGATCGCGATCCTTACCGTCAACCGGCCCAAGTCGCTGAACGCCCTCAACGGCAAGACGCTCCGCGAGATGACGCAGGCAGTGCGCGAGCTGGCCGACCAGAGCCGCGCCCTCATCCTCACCGGCGCGGGAGACAAGGCCTTCGTCGCCGGCGCCGACATCGCGGAGATGGCGCCGATGACGCCCTGGTCGGCGCGCGAGTTCAGCGAGCTCGGGCACGTCCTCACCGCGCTGCTCGAGGACATCCCCTGCGCCACCATCGCTGCGGTCAACGGCTACGCGCTCGGCGGCGGTCTCGAGCTGGCGGTCGCCTGCGACATGATATTCGCCAGCGAGAACGCGAGGCTCGGCCTTCCCGAGGTGACGCTCGGCGTGACGCCGGGGTTCGGCGGGACCCAGCGCCTCGTCCGCCTCGTCGGCAAGCTCCGCGCCAAGGAGATCATCTTCACGGGCGAGATGGTCGACGCGCAGACCGCATGCCGCATCGGCCTCGTCAACGAGGTGGTGCCGCAAGCGCAACTGCTCGCCCACTGCAAGAAGGTAGCGGCCAAGATCGCCGAGCGGGGCCCCTTGGCCATCGCCCGCGCCAAGCGCCTGGTCGAGCGCGGTTACGACATGCCGCTGCGAGCCGCCAACCGGCAGGAGGCCGAGACCTTCGCGCTCCTCTTCGACACCCAGGATCGGGCGGAAGGCATGAAGGCCTTCCTCGAGAAACGCCCGGCCCGCTTCGTGGGAAAATAGCCGAATGGACTTCAGCATCACCGAGGAACAGAGGCAGCTCGTCGAGACCGCGCGCAAGTTCACGCGCGAGCGCATCATCCCGGTCGCGCAGAAGCTCGACGAGCACGGCACCTTCCCGATCGACATCTGCAAAGAGGGCTGGGAGCTGGGCCTGATGAACGTCGAGATCCCGTCCGAGTACGGCGGGCTCGGGCTCTCCTGTCTCGATCACGTCCTCATGATGGAGGAGATCAACTACGGGTGCGCCGGCATCGGAACGACCCTCGCCGGCAACAACCTCGCCTGCATGCCGCTTCTCCTCGGCGGAAGCGAGGAGCAGAAGCGGCACTACCTCGGCATGCTGACGGAAGCGCCCATCTTCGCCGCCTACGCCTGCAGCGAGCCCGACGCGGGAAGCGACGTGGCCGGCATGCGCACTACCGTGCGGAAGGTGGGCGACGAGTACGTCATGACCGGCCAGAAGCGCTGGATCACGAATGGCGGGTACGCCTCCTGGTACTCGGTCTTCGGGCGCATCGGCGATCCCAAGGACCGCCACAAGGGCGTCACCTGCTTCGTCGTGCCCCGCGACCTCGCCGGGGTCAGCGTCGGCAAGAAGGAGGACAAGCTCGGGCAGCGAGCCTCCAACACCACCGACGTGCTCTTCGAGGAGGTCAAGCTCACCCGCAAGAACCTGGTCGGCGGCGAGGGCGAGGGGTTCAAGATCGCGATGAAGACCTTCGACCGCTCGCGGCCCTGGATCGCCGCGGGCGCGACCGGGATCATGCGCCGCGCGCTCGACGAGAGCCGCCGCTACGCCCTCGAGCGGAAGGCCTTCGGCCAGCCCATCGCCCAGTTCCAGGCGATCCAGTTCATGCTCGCCGAGATGGCCATGAAGTACGAGGCGACCCGTCTGCTCATGCTCAAGGCGGCCTGGAGCATCGGCGAGGGGCGCATAGACGCCATCGAGTCGAGCTACGCCAAGGCGTTCGGAGCGGACAGCGCCATGGCCGTCGCCACCGACGCCGTGC
>Ga0209156_10000641_pt1 | contig 29548 bp, 26 predicted proteins | sample GraSoiAngelo_124_FD_185881 | JGI IMG/M metagenome (GOLD analysis project Ga0209156, IMG submission 185881) | Grasslands soil microbial communities from the Angelo Coastal Reserve, California, USA - 14_0927_05_20cm (SPAdes) (version 2) | ecosystem: Environmental > Terrestrial > Soil > Grasslands... | reverse complement strand
CTTCGATCCACTTCAGCGCCTCGAGCTCGCGGGATCGGTCCAGCGCTGCGACTTGTCGAGCCACCCGTCGGCGCACCGTCCTAGATCGTGCGTCCGGCACGACTAAGCGGAGCTCCTTCAAGCCACGGGCACGCCGCCGTTCGCGCATGGCCTTCATTCGTTCAGCTGCCTGTACCATATGAATAACTCTTGGTGTAACGCGTTACAGCGTAACGCGTTACGGGCCAATGGGCAAGGATGAGGTTGAGCCGGAAATTACCCGCTACCGGGCGGCTGAAAATGCCCGTTCAAGCATCAAGTTGGTAGCAGGTGAATGCTACTCGCGAAACGCGGCGCTGACGCGCTCCGCTAATGAACGTGCGGCGGCCTTAGCTGCGCGTCCCGAGGGGAAGACCGCATGCACGTCCACTGATCCCATCTGCCGGTCGGGTAAGACTCGAGTCAGAGACCCGCTCTCGAGCTCGTGACGTGAGGCGATCAATCCCGTCGTTGCAATGCCAAGTCCTGCGACTGCGGCTGTTACGGCGCCGCCATCGGACCTGCGATGATGTCGTGCGAGCTCAGATCGGCGGGCACTTTGGGGCGGCCACTGCGGCGCAGATAGGCGGGATGCCACCAGTACGCGTTCGACGCTGCCAAGCCGGCGCACGGTCGCCGTGGAACCCCCGCCGTGGAATTACCGAGCGAGCCAAAGCGGAAGGCGACGTCGACCCCTTCGGTAATGAGCTCCTGCCGCTGATCGTTGACTAAGAGCACTATCCGCAGTTTCGGGTTACGCCCCAGAAACTCCTCGAGCCGAGGGTCTTCCCCTCTAGCTCAACATTTCTATTCAACGCGTAGGTTGCCGATCTCCTTCCACAGCAGAAGATCGTCATGTCAGTTGGCCCGCCCTTGCAGCTACCGGTATACTGCTGCGGCCCCAGGTGCTTACTGGCCCATCAACCAAAAACGAAGGGGGAAACTGCATGCGCCACAGTGGATGGCTCACATTGGTAGTCGTGGTGGCCGGCTGCACGCTAGATGTTGCGAATGCACAGCGTGCGGACAAGAGCGTTATCGCCTCCCCAAACGCGCCCGCAGCCATCGGGCCGTATTCTCAGGCCATCAAGGTGGGGAAGACGGTCTACCTCTCGGGGCAAATTGCCATCGACCCAAAGACCAAACAGTTGACGAGCGATGCCTCCATCGAAGATCAGACCAAGCATGTTCTTGAGAACCTCAAGGCAGTGCTCGCGGCGGACGGAATGACTCTCGACAACGTGGTCTCGACGACAGTCTACGTGAAGGATCTGAATGACTTCGGGAAGGTGAACGAGGTCTACGCCACGTTTTTCACAAGCGCTCCCCCGGCTCGCGCAACCGTCGAGGTCGCGCGGTTGCCGAAGGACGCAAAGATTGAGATTTCGGCAATTGCATTGCACCCGTGACGGATGCGAGTGGGCGTGGAAGAAGGCGTTTCAGAAGGAAATGTTTGGCCTGCCAGGGTTGCGTGAGACGCTCGCCCTCCTCGACGTTCCCGTTCTGGATCATCTGATCATCGGCGCCGCCGCCGGTCGCACTGGGGTTAGCAGGTCATCCCCACCCCTGCCAACCCCAGTAAGTGCCCGCCTGCACAAGTTCGCCTAACGCTCCCGCACCCGCTGAATCGCTGAATCTGCCTGGCATCGGAGCCATCCTTAGCGATGATTCGCTGCGTACCTCCGTCTCGGGATTTTGTAAAAATATGCGTTGTTGCCTTCAGGCTGAAGGGCATCACATCGGCGCCTCGCCTTCCTACCTCGGCTTGGCGCTCTGGATCGGCAGCACACGCCACAGACGGCAAAGCGAAAAGTGCAGTAACGGTCACGTACAAGAGGTGTTTTTTCATCGAGCGTGCGATTTCAAATGCCGATGCGTTCTCCCGCCGTGAGTGTGAGGCTCTCACGAGCCTGCGGCGTTCCAGGAGCGAGCCGTTGATGTGATGGAAAAACTCGTTAGATTCGGGTTGCTCACCCGTGACATTACGCCCATCCGGTCGATCCGATACAGGGAGCGGCGTGAGAGTGCCAAAGCCCTGTCCAAGCGTGTGAACCTGAAATCGATATGACTTGCGCGCTCGTGAAGTGAAGACCGCAATAATAGACGGTCATCCCGCCGATAAACCATCATCTATCCCAGAGTTGAATGGAGGGACAGGGCACATATGAAATTCAGCATGCTATTACCGGTCATTCTCGCCGCCGTCCCGGCGGCCTCCGAAGCGCAATCGGTAGCGCGACCGCGGATCATCGTAGCAATTTCCGTAGACGAGTTCTCGGCCGATCTATTTACTGAGTACCGGCCGCTGTTCAAGGCTGGATTGCATCGCCTGCAGACCGGCGTTGTATTTCCGGGCGGATACCAAAGTCATGCTGCGACCGAGACCTGTCCCGGCCACTCCACGATTCTGACCGGTTCTCGTCCCGCACGCACCGGCATCATCGCCAACGAATGGTACGACCAATCGCTCAGCAGGGCGGATAAGAAAGTGTACTGCTCGGAGAACCCCTCACTACCGGGTTCCTCTTCAACGAATTTTACTGTCTCTGCGCAATTCCTGAAGGTTCAGACGTTGGGTGACCGTATGAAGTCGGCTAATCCCAGCAGTCGTGTCGTGTCTGTCGCTGGCAAGGATCGCGCGGCGATCATGATGGGTGGGCACGCAATGGATCAAGTGTGGTTTTGGAGCGAGAAATCCTTCGTAACGCTGAAGGGCATCGATCAGCCGACGCCTGCCATCGTCGACAAAGTGAACGCCTCCGTAGCGGCCGAGCTGATGAAGCCCGATCCACCTGTACTGCCGGAACCATGTCGTGTCCGCTCGGTCCCAGTGGCCGTCGCAGATAAGACAGTCGGCGTTCCACACGAACGCAAAGCGGGCGATTTTCAAGGGTTCCTCACCTCACTCGCGTTTGATCGAGCGACGACCGATATCGCAATCGGATTGATTCGCGAGCTGCATTTGGGCGCGGGCGAAGCGCCCGATGTGTTGGCAATCGGTCTTTCTGCGACCGATTACGTGGGTCACACATTCGGCACGGAAGGCGCTGAAATGTGCGCCCAGCTTTTGGGCGTGGATGAGAACGTTGGACGAATTCTCGCGGCCCTCGACGCCACACGCCAGCCCTATGTCGTGGTGCTCACCGCCGATCACGGTGGCCAGGACCTCCCCGAGCGGAATAAAATTCGTGGATTTCCTGACGCCACTCGCGTGGACGCGGCGCTCCTGCCTGCCAACATGGGCAAGCAGCTCGCGGCGGAGTTTGGTCTTCCCGAGCCCGTGCTTCTGGGTGTCGCGCCCTTTGGCGATATCTATCTCGCTCGAGGCATTCCCACCACTCTTCGCTCAAGAGTGCTGCAAGCCGCGAAGGCACGCTATCTTGCACATCCCCAGGTCGCCGCAGTCTTTACCCCGACTGAACTTCGACGGCTGCCACTTGCTTCGGAACCAGCGGACGAATGGTCACTGGCGGAGCGCTTCCGGGCCAGCTTCGATCCGGAGCGGTCAGGTGATCTCATCGTCGCGCCGAAACCCCACATAACACCGATCATCGACGTGAGCACTTACGTGGCGACCCACGGTTCACCGTGGAACTATGACCGAAAGGTTCCGATTCTCTTTTATCGACCGGGTGTCGTAGGCTTCGAGCAATCGCTGCCGGTCGAGACCGTCGACATATTGCCAACCCTGGCCGCGTTGATTGAGCTGCCAGTTCCGTCCGCCGAGATTGACGGCCGCTGTATTAACCTCGATGCCGGTACGGGAGATAGCTGCGCATTCGAACGTCATTGAGTCGACTTGCATGAGCGTGCGGAAGTGCTTTCCAAGCGCGTCGATTTGCCATCGACATGAGCCGCTGCAAGACGGAGCGAATATAAAGCGCCCCGATTGATCGCGTTGCTGAGCACTTGCAACACGCCGAGTCGGCGAGGTGTTACCTTCACTCGATGGGAGGCCTTGACTCAACTCTTCATGCTCTCCTCTCCGGTATCGCCCGCACGGAGCCACACCCCTCGAAGGCGTGCGCTATGCCGCCAGACCGCGCGATCGCTTCGAAGAGATCAACAGATCCGCTGAAATCCGGAATCGCTCGCGCAGGTTCCGCACCATTGACATACTCAGTTCGCGCTTGCCGTTCAGCACTTCGCTTACCCGGCTGGCCGTACCCACAAGCGGCACAAGATCAGCGCGAGAGAGACCATGCTGATCCATCAGGTAGGTGAGGAGATCGGGCAGCGTGGTAGTCCGTCGCGGCCAACGGGCACGCTCATAGGCCTCGATTAGACGCGCCTGGGCCGCCATCCGCGCCCGATCTGCAACAGCGTCGGATCCCATGAGCTTTTCGATCAGTGCCTTGGCCTGGGCATGGTCCTTGTCATTCTCGATGATGAACAGCGTGACTTTCATTACACCGTCTCCGCGTCAGTCTCGTCGTATTCCTGGTGCGTTCCGAAGAATCGAATCATCACGATCCCGCTTTCATAGTGCATCAAGGTGATCAGTCGCTAGTCATTTGCCTTGATGTTGAAGACCACCCGCCCGGACTCTTTCAGAGGTTGATTCGAGGCCGGAAGGGGACTCTGACAAATGTCTATCCACCGTGGGAAAACGTCCAAATACCAGCGCCGAGCACCGCGCTGCCGAATAGCGTCCAACCCATCCCCAGCTGGAAGCGCAGCATTGCTAATAGCGCGCAGGTGCTGACCGTCAGCGCGGCGAAATCGACGCTCGGCCACTCCGGGACATCGACACGCATGAGGCCCGTGGTTTGGATCTGCACGCTGTGGAACACCGTATGCACGGCGAACCAGACCGACAGGTTGAGTATGACGCCCACCACGGCCGCCGTAATCGCGGAGAGGGCCGCACTCAGTGTGCGATTGCTGCGTAGCGATTCGATGTAGGGTGCGCCGAGGAAGATCCACAGGAAGCACGGCAGGAATGTGACCCAGGTAGTGAGCAGCGAGCCGAGCACACCGGCCGCATAGGGCGACAGACTGCCCGGACGGCGGAATGCCGCGATGAAAGCCACGTATTGCACCACCATGATCAGCGGGCCAGGCGTGGTTTCGGCAAGCGCCAGACCGTCGAGCATCTCGCCCGGGCTGAGCCAGCCGTACGTCTCGACGGCGCGTTGCGCGACGTAGGCGAGCACCGCATAAGCGCCGCCGAAGGTGACCAGCGCGGCTTCCCCGAAGAACGTGCCCTGCTGGGCGAAGACGCTGGCTCGGCCGAAAAACAGCATTGCGCCGGCGACTGGCCCGAACCACAGTACCAGACAGACCGCGAGCACGACGACAGACCGACGCAGGGAGCGCACCGTATGGGTTAGTTCACCCCGGGCCATCCGTCGATCGATCAAATAGTCGCTTTGGGCAAGCGCCGCGGTTGATGCTGGCGCCGGAAAACTCGTCGATCGCCAGTGCCGGCCGGCGATGCCGATCAAAGCCGCGCTCAGGATGACCAACGGAAAAGGCACTTTGAAGAAATACAGTGCCACGAACGCACCGGCCGCAATCCCGATCATCATGCCGTTCTTCAAGGCTCGCCGTCCGACGCGCAGGACCGCCTCGACAACCACCGCCAATACGGCGGCTTTCAGGCCGAAGAAGACCGCGGTCACTGGGGGTAGCTGCTGGTATGCCGCGTACAACCAGCTCAGCACGCCGATGACGATGACGCCCGGCAGCACAAACAAGGTGCCTGCAATCACGCCGCCGACGGTGCGGTGCATCAACCAGCCGATGTAGATTGCGAGCTGTTGCGCTTCAGGACCCGGTAGCAGCATGCAGTAGCTGAGCGCATGCAGGAAGCGCGCGTCGCTGATCCAGCGGCGTCGCTCGACGAGTTCGCGGTGCATCAAGGCGATCTGGCCGGCTGGGCCGCCGAAGCTGAGCCAGCCGATCTTCGCCCACACGCGCGTGGCTTCCGCCAGACTGACCGGGTTGTCGGATGTCTTTGCAGGAGCGGCCCCGGTCCACCGGCGCGGAATGCCGATCATGGGTGCGCCAGTGTTGGAAAGTCAGGGTTTCTTGACCGCGGCCTGCGCCTCCAGCGCCGCACGAAAAGCATGCGCCAGATCCTGCGCCTTGCCGGTGCTCCAGAAGTGGGTGAAATAGAAGTTCGGACGCTCGCCGATCATATGGCTGTGCAACGCCACGATGTGAACACCCGCCTTGCGCAACGCATGCAGAACCGGCTGCACCTCCTCAGCCGTCATGATGAAGTCACCGTCCATTGTAGCGAGTGCATCGCTGCCGCTGAACGCAGCCCAGGTCGTCAGGCCCATCGAAGCGCCCACGGCCATGCCTTGCATCGTGCCCGTGCGCCCGATCGTGATCTTGGCCACGCGTTGGCTGTCAGTCGCCGGTTGGCCCACGATTTTGCTCACCGTATCCGCGTCGACATGGCCCGGCGTTGGCGTTGCGCCACCAAAGCTCGTCGCCGGTTGCTGGCGTGTGCTGCGCACGGCGCGAATCGCGCCCCACACAGCCTTGACGCCCGCTGCCAGGGTTTCGGCCGGGCCTTCACCACCGATGTGCATGAAGTACACCTTGGGCGTGTCGTGGAAGAAGTGATTGTGCAGCGCGGTCACGCTTAATCCATGCGTAAACGCGGCGTCCATCGCCGCATCGACCTCGTCTTCGAACACGAGAGTGTCGCCCATCACCATCGCGTCCGCCCCCATCGGCGCGAACGCCGCCCACGAGCCCAGGCCCGCTGCCGGCGGTAGGGTCATGCCATCCACAGTGACGGTCACATCGGTACGCGGCCAGCCGATCTTCACGACGCCGTCGGGCGTAGCGGTCGCCGTCGCCCCGCTCGCTTGACCGATTGCTTTGGCATCCAGTGACGCCGGCGGCACGGCGATGCTGTCGGCCGACGTCAGTGCACTTGCAACCAGACACGCGGCGATCCACGTCACCGTGATCCGTAAGCCTGCGAAGCGTCCATATCGACGGGCGTTCATGATTCACCTCCGGGGAGTTCGCTATAGCTCGCGTACAGCGCGTCGAGCACCGCGCTCATGCTCTGCAGAAGCTTGTCGTCGTTGGCTTGCTGCGCGCGGGCGCCGGCCATGATGGCTGCGAAGCCGGCGGCTTCTGGCACCGGGATGCCACCGACGTCGAGGTAGTGGACCAGCGCCCCAAGACGTGCAATTGCACGGTCGCTGTCCAACCCAAAACTTGCGGCCAGCACTTCGAACGTCACCCGCGCACCAACATGGGTGAACTCCGCGCCGTCAAAATCGAAGCCCAGCGCGGTCTTCGGGCAGTCCTTGGGTTTTTTCAGCCAGCGGAATTTCCCTTTCGGGTCGATGAAACGGCGAATCAGCCACGCCGAGGCAACGCGGTCGATCCAGGGACGCTCGCGCGTCGCCCAGGTACGTCCGCGGTACTGCGCTTTCTCGCGCTTTGGAATGATGCCGTTTGCCGCATGCGGCTCATCGGGCGAAAAGCGCGCGTTGAGGGCCGCCTCGGCGTCGGCCAGGGCGCTCTCGACCTGATGCCGCGACGCGCCGGGGAAGAAATCGATGACGCCGAGGGCTGCGATGTCGCGACGCAGTGCCGCCGCTTGGCGACGCGCTTCGACCTCGTCGAGTTTTGCGATTCCGGTCTTGAAGGCATCGAGCCTCCCGAAGAGCTCGGCATAGTCCGTACTACGATCGAATAGCCGCACGAACTCGCGTTGCTGCGCATCGTCATCGGCGTCGAACGCGACGATATGCGCCATGCCGCCGGCTGCGACGACTTCTTTTGCTTGTTCGGCAAACACCGCTCGGGCGCTCTTCGATTTCGGCAACAGGTACACGCCGTCCCGTAGCGCCACGGCCCCGCTTGCCTTGAGGGCGCGCCAGATGCGCATGCGCGCCGTTTTGTTCTCGCCCGACACGCTGTTGACCAGCATCAGCCACAGCTGGGAATCTGGCATGTAGCGAAGCCTACACTATTGTAGTACCCTTGACACCTCTGATGTGGAGTTTCGTCACGGCGGCTGCCAGCGCTGGAGAATTCCCATGAAATGGGTGACCCGAGAACGCCCGAAGATCGATCGCATCGCCTGTCCGTGGCTCATTGCGCGCTTCATCGATCGCGAGCCGGAGTTTCTGTTTGTGCCGCCAGGAGATGTGCTCGCCACTGCGCGCGATCGCAACGCCATCCCGTATGACGTACCCGACGTTGAACTCACCCACGTCGGCGAGCAGTGCAGTTTCGATGCCTTTCTGAGCAAGTACCGACTCGACGACCCCGCGCTCACCGAACTTGCGGTCATCGTGCGCGGCGCAGACACCGCCCGCCCAGAGCTCGCCCCACAGGCGGCGGGATTGCTCGCGATTTCCCTTGGGCTTTCCTACAACTTTCGCGACGACCACGAAATGCTCAAACACGGTCTGGTGGTCTACGACGCCCTGTACGCCTGGTGTCGGCACACGCGGGGTGAGACCCACACCTGGAACCCCGCTGCGATCGGTGCGTACGGCGCGAACGTCGCCTAGCCAACCTGGCGGCCGGGCGCGAGAGCGTTACGGGATAGAGACTTGCCACGGTACAAACCAAGCTGGAGGGTGTCATGAAAAACCCATGGATCGCGATGGTGGCATTCGGCCTAGCGCTCGGAATTGCCTCCGCCCAAGCCCAGGAGACCAAGGGCTCCGAGAAAGCCGAAGCAGCAGAAGCGGCGAAGAATGCGCCCGCGCTGGCCGCAGCGCTGAAGGACGCCACGGTTTCACTGGAAGCCGGCTTGCGCGCAAGTGAAGCCGAGGGCAAGCCCATTTCCGGCAAGTTCGAGATCGAGGACGGAAAGTTGCAGTTGTCAGTCTACACCGCCAAGGGTGGCCAGTTCTTCGAGGTCATCGTTGATCACAAAACGGGCAAGATCACGAAGGTAGAACCGATCACCGAGGCGGACGATCTTAAAGACGCCAAGAGGCAAGCCAACGCGATGGCCAAAGCAAAGTCCACGCTTGCCGACGCGGTCGCCAAAGCCCTGAAGGCTAACAACGGCTACCGAGCGGTGAGCGTCGTGGCGGAAGTCGAAGGTGGCGCGGCGAACGCGGACGTGGGCCTGCTAAAGGGTTCCTCGGCAAAGAACGTGGACGAAAAGCTCTGATTGCGGCGCTATCGGCGCTATCCGGAACAACGCGTCGGTCGCCTCAAGGGTGTGTCGGAGCCCTGCAATGAACCGAACAATTTGTCGAATACTTTCGGTCATCGTGATCGGCACGGCCGCGGCACTAGCCTTCGCCGATACGTTTCCGTGGTGCGTCAAGAAGGCCGTCTCGATCGCCGATGGATTTGTCGAGTGAAGTTCAAGCCGCTGTCCGGGCGCGAAGATCAGGCCAGCTGACTCGTGTGGCGCTGGAAGGACGGCGACGACTACTACATCGCACGAGCAAACGCGCTGGAGGGCGACGTCTCGCTCTATCACACCTTGGGCGGACATCGATTGACGATCAAGTATGTCGATGCGCCAGGACATCGAGCTTGAGGCCATATCACGGGCGCCGGTGCGATCGGGGTCTGGACGAAGGCCGACAGCGTGACCGCGTTTGACGATTTCTCCTTTGGCGGCGCGTGAACGGAGAGAGACTGATGCGGCGACGAGCCCAACGAGGTCAAGGTCCTGCTGGGGGCGCCGGGCGTCTTAGCGGACATCCAGGATTTCTCGCTCTGGCGCTTGTCTCGATCCTGAGCGGCACCCTGCTTCACTCAGCCCAAGCCGAACCCCTGGTGCTCGAATCCAAGATCCCGCTGGGGGAGGTGAAGGGTCGCATTGATCACCTCGCGGTGGATGCCGCACGACAACGGCTGTATATCGCGGAACTGGGCAACGACAGCGTCGGGGTCGTGGATCTAAAAGCACGCAAGTTGCTGCGGACCCTGTACGGATTTCGTGAGCCTCAAGGCATCGCCTACGAGCCATCGACCGACACCGTTTATGTGGCCAGCGCCGGCGATGGCTCGGTGCGCCTGTTGCACGGAGAGGACCTCGCGTCTGCGGGAGACATCGAGCTTGGGGAGGACGCCGACAATATTCGAATCGACGCGCACTGGCATCGTGTCCTCGTCGGCTATGGAAGTGGTGCTCTGGCCGTTATTGACCCGGGGCGCCGCCAGAAGATCACCGACATTCGCCTGAAAGCGCATCCCGAGAGCTTCCAAGTGGAGCCGCAGGGAGGTCGGGTTTTCGTTAACGTTCCCGATGCCAACGAGATTGCGGTGCTCGATCTCGCCACCGCCAAGCAGACGAGTACCTGGCCGACAAGGAATCTACGCGCCAACTTCCCGCTCGCGATCGATACCGAACGTCAGCAGGTCCTGGTCATGTTTCGGCATCCAGCGAAGCTTGCCGCCTTCAACCTTCGGGACAGCGGAATGACGCATGCCGTTGAGGCTTGCGGCGACTCCGATGACCTGTTTGTGGATACAAAGCGCAGCCTGATTTACATCAGTTGCGGCGAGGGGTTTCTAGATGTATTCGCCGCGCGGGCGGATGACTTCGTGAGAGTGACGCATCTTGCTACCGCGGCAGGTGCGAGGACGTCGCTTTGGGTGCCGCAATTCGATCGGCTTTTTTTGGCCGTTCGGGCTGCGAAGGATCCGGCTGCCATCTGGATATTCCGGCCAGCAAATTGATCCCCAGCGGCACGCCCGCTCGAGGATGCCGTACGATCTCGATATGCGTGAGACGGGGAATAGAACGTACTTCGGCCTCTCGGCAGGGTTCGCGGCTGCTCTGGCATCGGCGTTGTTGTTCGGCGCAACGACGCCCATCTCAAAGCAACTGCTGAGGGAACGCCGGAGGCCTCTCCAGGTTGTAGAGCATATCCATTCCCGAACCCGGGCCGTACTTCATCTCAGCTGATAGGATGGAACATGAGCCAAACGCTGTATCGGCGCCCGCTGCCATCTGACGCGATCGCGTTCTCGTCGCCTGAGGGACGGCAGGTGTTTGTAGAGGCTTTGGCGATCGAGGGCCTTAACGGGTATTTCCGGCTCGCCGAACAATTTCACACCCAGTCCGACCCTGCCTTCTGCGGCCTTGGTTCACTGGTCGTCGCGCTCAATGCGCTGGCAATCGATCCTGGGCGACTGTGGAAGGGCCCGTGGCGGTGGTTCGCCGAGGATTTGCTAGACTGCTGCGTGCCGCTCGCAGATGTGCGCGAACGCGGACTCGACCTTGACGAGCTCGCCTGTCTCGCGCGTTGTAACGGCGCTGAGGTAGACCTCCAGCGTCGCGACACTTCGAGTCTCGTAGCCTGGCGCGCTGCACTCGCCGTCGCCGCCAGCGGTGAGGCCGTACTCATCGCATCGTACGACCGCTCCGCCATGGGGCAGTCCGGGGGAGGTCACTTCTCGCCGATCGGCGGTTATCATGCTACCCGGGATCTCGCCCTCGTCCTCGATGTCGCGCGGTTTAAGTACCCGCCGCATTGGGTAGCAGCGGAAAATCTTTGGCGCGCGATGGAGCCGATTGATCCCGCGACTGGCCAAGCGCGCGGTTGGCTGGTCATGCGCCGCCGCCCGCGATCCAGCTCACTCGGATTCAGCGTAAGCTGCGTCGGCGAAAACTGGCACGGACTGTCGCGGCGTCTCAAGGAAGTGATCGGTGACTTCGGATTGTGCCGCGGACTTGCGGAACTAGCTCGCGCAATGCTGCCGCTGGCATCGCACCTTGAGATTCGTGGCACAGCTACGGCGGTGCATCAAGAAGCGCTCGTCACCGTGCGAACCATCCTGCGCAGCAGCCCGGTGTATTCCCGGATCGAGCAAGAGGTCGGTTCCGAACACGCCGAGGCGGTGACCATACTCTTGTTCGCAATTGCTGATCACCTCAAGCCCAGCCAGCGTGACGAGCTCGGTACGTTGAATGGCCCGATCGCCGAAGAGCTGAGCAACTTGCGCGCCCAGCTTGCGGCGCTCTCGAGCATTCAGGACACGGCCACAAGTGCAGCCCGATGACGCACGAACCGCCAAGGATTGTCGCTAGCGCAGTCGGCGGTGCCGTTCGGCGGTATCGAAAGCCGAGCCTGTAGTGGGATTTTTCATGGAATTCCTCGTGGGCGCAGTTCTGGCGTTGACCATCTCTGGTCTTGCGACTGTCGTGGGCCTCGACCGTGATCGCGCTTTCTACCCCACATTGACGATCGTGATTGCCTCGTACTACGGCCTATTTGCCGTGATCGGTGGGTCGCTTCACGCGCTGATGTTGGAGTCCGTTGGCATCGCCGCATTTCTACTTCTGTCACTCATTGGGTTCAGGTTCACTCTTTGGTGCGTAGTTGCAGCGCTCGTCGGGCACGGCGTGTTCGACTGGTTCCACGGAAGCCTAATTGCGGACCCTGGCGTGCCCTCATGGTGGCCGATGTTCTGTCTTGCGTACGACGTCGTGGCGGCGGCGTATCTGTCGGGGCTTCTGGCGTTCTCAAGGATTGCCGCCGGATCGAACGGGGTGATGCAGCAGGCGAAGGAGTTTTCTCATCGCATAAGGCCATGAGCAGCCGGCGCCGCTCACTTCACGTTGAGCGCATACACCTTACCGGTGGTGGAGCCGGAGACCGACTCCACGACATAGAGCACCCCATACTCCGACAGTGCCAAGTACCCTGAGGTCGGCATGTTCCAGACGCTCTGGTGAGTGGTGGTGTCGATCGCGTAGATCGTGGTGTTGGTGCTCAAGAACACCAGGTTGTTGGTGAGGAGCACATCGCCCACGTAGGAAGTCTCGCTGCTGGTCGGCGGGCTCCAGCTCCATAATAGCGTCCCGCTCGCCTCACTTCGCGCCTCAAGGCGCATGGGCGTTTTGTTGGTGGCGTAGATCGTGCCACTTGCGTACGCAGGGTTTCCTCCGTAAGGGCCGGCCGAGGACCAGGCGAGGGTCTGGGTGCTCGTGTTGAAGTCAAGAAGGGAGTTGACGTTCTGATTGCCGACGTTGATGCAGATGACCGAGTTTGTAGCCCCTAGCACCGGCGCTCCGTGCATGTCGTAGCCCGCCCAGGACCAGGTGGGATCCGCAATCGAGCCCACCGAGACACCCGTGGTGTTATTCACCCAGTTCAGCGTCCCTCCGGTGTACGCGTATGCGTAGCTCGCATCCACCGCCGGGGTCCAGTAGTCGTACTGCTGCTCATTGGCAAAGAAATCCTGGGCGCCGGTCGTGCCGTCAAAGGCGTACATGCCTCCGTACTCACCGCCATCGGTGTACACGATGCCGTTTGAGATCGTGGGGGCTAGGTAATTCTCCCACTGCGCGGAGAAGGGGCTTTGGAAGAGCACGGTGCCGTTGTTGGCCGTGAGCCCGAACATGTAGGTGGCTGTCTGCGCGCTCGTTGAGATGTAGACATTCGCCCCGCTCACGGCAGGGGGGTTCAGAGCCGCGACAATCGTTCCCGCATACACGATGTTGGCGAAGTCATGGCTCCAAAGCGTTGAGTTGTCGAACTCTTTCAGAGCATAAAGAATGCTGCCGGAATCGACATACACTTGCCCGCCGGCCACCGTGAGCGTGCTCAAGGCTTTTGCGTTCGTGGCAGAAGATGGGGTGCTCCAGACCCACCGATAGGCGAACTTGCTGGAATCCAAGGTGACTGGCACAAAGCCTGTGTGCGAGTCATTGCCTTGGTAGGTCACCCAGCCGGCAACGCCCGGCCAAGCCGTAAGGGCCGTCAGGCCTGTGTTGGCAGGAGCTGCTGCGATCGTCACGTTGAAGGGCACCGTGACAGGCGAGCCCACCACGGGGTACTGACAGGCCGCATCATTACAGATCGTGAGTTGGAAGTTTCCGGTGTAAGTCCCCGGAGCAAGGTTCGAGACGACCTGTGTCTGAAGAAGCAGATAGTTCTTAGTGGGGTCCAGGTACCCTAAGGAGGCGCTGGCGGAAAAGGTGCCGGTCGCATCCTTCACAGATGCGTAGTAGGGCCCGCTCACAAACGGCGACGGATTGGCCTGAACTACGATGTTGAAGGGGAAGGGAGTGCTTTGAACAAAGTTCCCGCTGAGTGTTGCCGGTACAAATGTGAACGCAGCCGGGGGAGCGACGATCGTGAAGTTGTACGAGAGGCTGACAGGCGAGCCCGGGGCTGCCTTCGTGCAGGCTGCGTCATAGCAAAGATTCAACGCCAAAGTTCCGGTCAGGTGGCCAGGGACGAGAGTCGTTAGTGGCTTCAACGTCACGGTGTAGGTGCCACCTGCGTTCGCGATGATCGAGATCGGCGACTGCACGAGATTCCCAGGCGATGCTTGCGCAAACAGCGCCGCCGTGAAGATCGGTGTGGGGGTGAGCGTCACGGTGAAGACCGGCGGCATCCCCGCGGTGAAGGTCGCGGTCAGCGAGGTGGGGGAAGGGACAAAGACCTGAGGCGGCGGAGGCGGTGTTGTGATCGTAAAGGCGTATGGCAGAGACACCGGGGAGCCGGCCACAGGCGTGGTGCACGCGGCATCCGAGCAGACCGCGACGGAAAGATTGCCGGTGTAGGCGCCCTGAGTGAGGCTCGTTGAGCTCTGAAGCGTCAGGGTGTAGGTACCGCTTGCATTCGCCGTGAAGCCTACGTTCGGCGCAACCACAGTCGGGGAGCTCGTGATCTTGACGTAGAGCGGCGCGGGGAGCCCGGGGGCTGGGGTCGCAGTCAGCGTTGCCATTCCGGAACTCCCGGCTTGGGCACTGACGGTTGCAGTCGTTGGGGTAAAGGTCAGTGGGGGGGGCGAGGGCGTCACTTGTTGGTTCGTACCCCCACCTCCACCGCCTCCACATGCGCTCAAGACCATGAGCGCGGATGCCCACAAGACCTGGGCAACCCCAATACCCGTGGTGATGCTGTTGCTACTCACTTGGATTCCCCGCTCTCGTCGTTCTTGTGTGTAAAGCGCATCGCCTTAGAGGGCGAGCAGACAAGTATCGGTTCGGAGGCAGCCGCAACCAGTCATTACCGGAGGCCTCAGCGTGACGCGTCATTCGGTGCATGAACAGCTGACGGATGTACCATCGCTCCCCTGCCCCACCGCCCGATTCCCCTCCCTGTGCCTGAAAGGACGTCACGCTTCCTGGCACAGCCGCGCCAGTCGCTGTCCTCGCGCAACCGCTACAGCCAGCTTCGATCGCTCCCCTCATGAGAGTCAATGAGGGTAACTTGGTAGAGCGGCGTCGATGTAGCATCGGACTCGTCTTCTACTGCATAGATACCCAGCCTTCGCTTTCGTCCGAAATTCCACACGGTGACAAGCCAGCTCAAGCGAGCCCAACCGATACCACGCGGTCTCATCGCAGCGCGCAATTGGAATGGGTAACTCAAAGTCCCGCCGCTTTATAAGGTTTGATTACGGAGGGATTCAGGTGCGAGGTTCGAGGCCTCTCCCGGGCATTTCCGATTGTTTCTCTAGTATAATGAACGACTTATAACGTTTCTAACCAGGACGCCAACTCTCCGTTCCGTGCCCTAACGCTGGGACGCAGTGTGCTGCCGCTGGACGGAGCGAATATGAAGCGATCCGACTGAGCGCATTGCGGAGCACTTGCGACATGCAGAGTCGGGGGTTTTCTCCACGCCTTTAAGACGACGAAGGGAAGCCTCAACTCCGAAGGCATTCGGGAGAAACAACGGCATTCCTTGAGTCGCAACGGACGCCGCGCGTCCACCATGTTGTTAGCCAGAAAATCCGTGTACGGGTCGACCGTCGCCGATCGGCTACGGTCGACTTAGAGAAATGTCCGTCCGGAACCGGACGTTTGCTGAGCAGCGCTCGTTGAGCGTGAATCGAGTCACGCCGCACCGTGCAACGTAAGCGTAACTTGATGCAACTCCGTGACGGGTCTCCTCAAGAGGAGCGTCATGCCGGCGCGACAATGGCTTCAAAATTTGAAACGGGAGACCGCCGATGATTCAAGCCACTTCAAGTGCCCGTTTACTGGTCGTTTCCATGCTCCTCGCGCTACCACTTGCTGGGGGTGCCGGAAACACGACTGCCGTGACGCCCAAAGGCGAGTACGGAACAATCGACACGCACCTGACCAATGACAGCATGCAGGTCCTCACAAAGGGTGCTCCGCAGGATCGAGCCAGGGCGATCGAGGCTGCCCTTGCGCGAGTCCGCGTTGCGTGGCCGCACGTGAAGGACTAACCTGAAAGATGCAGCGGAAGGTATGCCGCGTGACTGTCGCTGGCTTCGCGGTCATACCCGAGAACTAACGATACCCGACTTAGGGGTTGTATGGTGTACCGCCATTTCGTTGGTCTCACTGCACGTCCTCTGTTTCTCGTCGCATTTCTCACGCCGCCCGTCGCTGGCGCCGGAGCCGACGGCTCCGCAGGAGAAACCGCATGATTCGACCACGCGCCTACATGGGATGGATGGCTGCGGGCACGCTCGTCCTGTGCACAGCCGCACAATCCGCAGAGAACGCTCCCCTGGTTCAGCGCAGCGTGCGAGTGAAAGCGGAGGTTCAGCACGATACGTCGATTCCACTACGGCAGATGCCGCCTGCACTCCGCGCTCAGGGGCAGCGAGTGCACCCTGTGCTTCCGTTGCCGCGGCATGGCGGCGGAGGCGTCACCGCGGCCGATCCGGTCCTGCAGTCATTCATAGCCCAGGCGCTGGCGCCCGCACTCACATTGAATTTTGATGGCGTCGGCGATGGTTTTTCGGGTCCTGCGGGTACCTTCACCGTAGCAGGAGCGCCCCCCGACACCAATGGCAGCGTCGGGCCGAACCACTACGTCCAGACCGTCAACACCGACTTCGCGGTGTTCGACAAGAGTGGCGCGGCCATTCTTGGTCCCGTCCCCATTAATACGTTGTGGAGCAACTTCGGCGGTGGTTGCGAGACGAATAACGACGGTGACCCGGTCGTAAAATACGACAGCATTGCTGACCGCTGGGTGATCGCGCAGCCGTCCTTCTCGACGCTCCCGTATCTCGAGTGCGTGGCTGTGTCGACGTCGGGCGATCCAACCGGTTCCTACAATCGCTACTCGTTCAGCTACGGAAACACAGATTTTCCTGATTACCCCAAAATAGGTGTGTGGCCGGACGCCTATTACGCGACGTTCAACTTTTTCGACGGGAGTATGAATTTTTCCGGCGGCGAGGTCTGCGCTTACGACCGAGCGAGCATGTTGGCAGGGCAAGCGGCCACGCAACAGTGCTTCAATGTGGGCACAAGCTTCGGCGGTCTGCTGCCCGCCGACCTCGACGGCGGGAGACAGCCACCGGCCGGATCGCCGAACTACGTGGTTTCCCTCGGCGCGGTCGACGGGCGGCTCGCTTTCTGGCAGTTCCATGTCGACTGGACCACCCCACCGAACACGACCTTGACCGGTCCGACCACGCTCACGACCGCCGCGTTCACTCTGCCTTGCAACGATACGGGCGGCACGTGTGTCGCTCAGAGTGGGACCACGCAGCGACTGGATACGCTCGGTGACCGCCTCATGTACCGCCTGGCGTACCGCAACTTCAGCGATCACGAAGCTCTGGTCGTCAACCACAGCGTTACAGCCGGGTCCAGTGTCGGGGTGCGGTGGTATGAACTCCGACCAGATGCATCACACAATCTCGCCATTTTCCAGCAGGGAACCTATGCGCCCGATTCCGACTACCGTTGGATGGGCAGCATCGCGATGGACCAGGCCGGCAACATGGCGCTCGGCTTCAGTCGGTCCGGCATCGCTATCAATCCGGAGATGCACTTCACGGGGCGGCTTGCGGGCGACACACTGGGGCAGATGACCCAGGGAGAGGGGACGATTATCGACGGCACGGGATCGCAGACCGACAGCAAGCTGTCACGCTGGGGCGATTACAGTGCGATGGCCATCGACCCAAGCGACGATTGCACGTTCTGGTACACGAACGAATACATTCCCAGTGATGGCGCATTCAACTGGAAGACTCGTATCGCCTCGTTCAGGCTTCCAGGCTGCCCTGCGTCCGCCGGCACCGACTTTTCCATCTCCGCCAGCCCGAGCAGTTTGAGTCTGGCACCGGGCACAAGCGGCTCGATCAGCATCTCGACGGCGGTAACGAGCGGAACCGCGGGGACGGTCAGCCTTGCTGTCTCAGGTGTACCGAGTGGCGCAAGCGCTTCACTCAATCCGGCGTCCATCACTGCCGGCAACAGCGCGACGCTGAACGTGAACGCCGGCAGCGCAGCGGCTGGCGCTTACACGCTGACTGTAACGGGTACCGAGGGGTCAGTGACCCACACGACCACGGTGCAGCTCACCGTGACGGCGCCGAGCCCGAACTTCACGATCTCGGCCAGCCCGAGCAGTGTAAGTGTGGTACAGGGTGCAAGTGGCTCGAGCACCATTTCGACGACGGTGGTCGGAAGTGGCGGCACGATCAGCCTGGCCGTGTCCGGTACTCCGAGCGGGGCAAGCGCCTCCGTCACTCCGACGTCCATCACTGCCGGCAACAGCGCGACGCTGAACGTGAACGCCGGCAGCGCAGCGGCTGGCGCTTACACGCTGACTGTAACGGGTACCGAGGGGTCAGTGACCCACACGACCACGGTGCAGCTCACCGTGACGGCGCCGAGCCCGAACTTCACGATCTCGGCCAGCCCGAGCAGTGTAAGTGTGGTACAGGGTGCAAGTGGCTCGAGCACCATTTCGACGACGGTGGTCGGAAGTGGCGGCACGATCAGCCTGGCCGTGTCCGGTACTCCGAGCGGGGCAAGCGCCTCCGTCACTCCGACGTCCATCACTGCCGGCAACAGCGCGACGCTGAACGTGAACGCCGGCAGCGCAGCGGCTGGCGCTTACACGCTGACTGTAACGGGTACCGAGGGGTCAGTGACCCACACGACCACGGTGCAGCTCACCGTGACGGCGCCGACCAAGTCGACGACCACTTCCACGCTCAGCTCTTCCCCAAATTCCTCGCTCGTTGGTCAGACTGTGACTTTCACGGCCACGGTGACTTCGACTTCGAGCACCATCCCGAACGGGGAGACGATCACCTTCACGTTCAATGGAACCGTCCTGGGCACGGCGACCACCAGTGCAGGAACCGCAAGCTTCAGGGTATCGAGCTTGCCTGCTGGCTCAGACACCGTCACCGCCTCCTATCCAGGTGATGCAACAAATCAACCTAGTTCAGCTTCTGTGGCGCAAGGGGTGCGCAGCGACATCGGAAGCACAGGGTCATCTGGTGCTGGAAGCGGTTCGGGGGGAGGCGGCGGCTTTTCAGGCGTCGACGTCGGAGGTCTTTTGTTATTGCTAATTACTGCTATGGCGCGCCGCCGTCAACGGCTCGGTTGGGTCGATATATTCAGCGGCACCACGGCCATTGACACATAGAAGGAGGCGGGACTAAGCGAATAGAAGTTAGAGCGTCAGCCCCGTGGGTCTCAACGGACCCCGCTCGTCCATGAGCTGTTCGCCAAGAACATTCATGTGCGGGTTGACCGTCCTCGACCGGCCACTATCGGCCGCCCGACAGGATTTCGAGCATTTCCACAAAGCGGCCATTCGTCGCGCATAGTAGCCGTCTCCCTGCAGAGGGCTTAGCGAAACATATGAATACGAACTCGCACGCGGCTGTGATTCTGCTGCCTATTCTCGGCTGTGTCCTGCTGATGGCGCCTGAGCTCGCCTCGCCGGCAGGCCAGCCGCACGTGCCTGTCGCAGACCCGGGGCGGGTGCAGGAGCATCTGGTCGAGCTCGCGCACTTCGGCGCAAACCCCGAGGGCGGGGTGAGTCGAGTCGCATTCAGCGATGCGGATGTCGCCGGTCGCGCGTACGTCAAGGGCCTGATGGAGGCTGCGGGACTCGAAGTGCGGATCGACGCCGCAGGCAACCTCATCGGCCGCCGCGAGGGCATCGACCGGAAGCTACCCACGATCGTCGTGGGCTCGCACACGGACTCGGTGCCACATGGCGGCGACTACGATGGTGATGTTGGCGTGATGGGCGGCATCGAGGTTGCGCAGCAGCTGCGCGATCGGCACGTCAGGCTGCGCCATGCACTTGAGGTCGTGGACTTCACTGACGAAGAAGGTGGGCTCGTGGGCAGCCGGGCCATGGCTGGCGACCTGTCCGCGGCAACCCTGGACCTGGTGAACACTAGCGGCCGCAGCGTGCGCGATGGGATCCGCGCCCTCGGCGGTAATCCGGATGCCCTCGGTGATGCCCGACGCAGTTCCAGCGATCTCGCTGCCTACTTGGAGCTGCATATCGAGCAGGGCGGCACACTCGAGCGCACCCACACCGACATCGGCGTTGTCGAGGGCATCGTCGGTATCCACTGGTGGGAGGCAACCGTTACCGGCGTGGCGAACCACGCGGGCACTACCCCGATGGACCAGCGCCACGATGCACTGCTTGCGGCATCCGAGTTGGTGTTGGCGGTGAATGATGCGGCGAGAGAGTTTCCCGGCCACCAGGTTGCGACCGTCGGTCGGATCCGGGCGGAGCCGGGAGCACCAAACGTGATCCCTGGTAGGGTCGTACTCAGCGTCGAAGTGCGGGATCTCGATGCGGCACGGATCGAGGCCGTGTTCGAGCGGATACGCGCGCGCGCCGGGGAGATCGCCCCGGTTCGTGGCACTAGCATCGAATTTCGGGACCTTGAAGCGACCGCGGTACCCGCACTGACCGATCCACGCATCCAGCGTATCATCGCCGGCGAGGCGCACCGGCTCGGGCTGACGACGATGGCCATGCCGAGCGGCGCCGGACATGACGCCCAAGACATCGCCCGCATCGCTCCCATCGGAATGATTTTCGTGCCAAGTGTGGGCGGTATTAGCCATTCGCCGCACGAATACACAGCCTCTGCAGACATCACAAACGGAGTGAACGTATTGATGCGCGCCGTACTGGCGATCGATGCAGGCAAGCTCGACCGATGACCCATCCGGCCCGCTGGCGGATGGTGACCGCTCACCAGCCCGCCTCCGCGAGCTTCGCATACATTGGTGACGTGCGAGCGTCGCTACCAAGCTGAACGGCTGTCCCAACCGGTCGGCTGCAATCACCGCGCGACGCTCAACGTCGGCATTAGCCAGCCTTGGATCACCCCTACGGTGCTATATGAGCCTTCGAAGACTTGGCATTGTGTGCGGCATCCTGGGCCCCCTGCTTTGGCTGTCACTCATCGGCATGGCGGGAGCAATGCGACCGGAGTTCAGTCACATTACGCACTACATCAGCGAACTTGGGGAACGAGGAAGTTCCACAGAATTCCTGATGCGATATGCCGCATTCGGATTCACGGGCCTTCTGTACGTCTGTTTCGCCGCAGCGTTGCTGGCGACATTTCGGGACGGATGGTATTCCACGTTGGCGGCAGGACTCATCGGTCTTGATGGCTTGGGGCGGATAGGTGCGGGGGTATTCGCCTGCGATCCTGGATGCGGGGGGCTCTCCTTGAACCAGGAACTGCACCACCTGTTCGCTACACTCGGCTTCTCATCAGGTATCTTGGCTGCAATCGCGTGGGGCTTCACTTTTCATCGGCGTGGTTGGCCTCAGCCTTTGACCTGGTACTCCGTCGGTACTGGCATTCTGGCGCTGATTTTCCTTCTTATAATGTCGTGGGGTCGCAATCCCCTGAATGCTCCCGGCCTGTTTGAGCACCTAGCAACGGGAGTGCTTTCATTGTGGCTTCTGGTGTTCGCTGCGGGCTTGACGCGCCACCCGGACCAGGCCTTGCGCCGGTCATGACATTGACGCAGTTCCCCAAAGCCGACCTTCGCGACGGTCCGCAGTGGGTCAATATGCGCCGCCGAGCGGCGCCACTCTCTTAGTCAGCCCGGTTTCGAAGGATAGGGCGTCCCGTCGCGATGACGGTAACGCTCGCTGCCCGGCCCGGCGACCATGTCGATGTCGGAGTAGACGCACCGATCTTGCGCATCCGAATTGCCGATCTCGAGCACCCGGGCCGGTCGTGCTGATTTGTTGATCAGATGATGTCCATCCTCAACGCCACGCTGGAACGCGGCGCAGTCCCCGGCGCGAAGTAGCTCCTCGCCACTGTTAGTCACCAGCGTGAGTTCGCCTTCCATGACCCAGATGAATTCATCCTCGTGGCTGTGCCAGTGACGTTGGCTCGACCAGCCGCCGGCCTCAATGACGGTTAGATTCACGCCGAACAGGGTCAGACCGCCATGCCGCGCCAGACGCTGGCAAGATTGCAGGCTGCAGGGCAGGTTGAAAGAGTATGGATAGTTGCAGCCGGTCTCGGCCGGAACCGAAGCGAGATCGATCATCTTCATCGGCAATACCTCCCTGAATTGTCCGCGAGCGGCGCCGTGCCGCGCAGGACTACACCAATTCCGCTATTCGCTGGTCGGGCAATTCTAGTCGCCAGCTACGCGTGATTAGCCTTCCGTAAGCGGCCTATCGCGAACTTCCGCTTGGGTTCGGTTCTCGTCTCACTGCTGCGGGCTTGTTAGGAGAGCGCGGCAATGCCCTTGCGCTGGATGACATTTAGCAATTTCAGTGACGGGCCGCTGGGCCGCTTTTCTCCGATCTCCCACTTCTGAACGGTAGAAATGCTGGTGTTCAGCACGGCGGCGAACACCGCTTGGCTGACGCGGCTGCGGATCCGGATCGCTCGGATCTGCTTCGCTGTAAGCTCCTGGACTGGAGGTAGCGTCAGTACATCGAACTCCCGCATGGTCTGCTTGTCCAGCACGCCAATGCGCTCCAGTCCGCGCGCCGTCTCGCGCATCTCATTGAGCAGTCGACTTTTTCTAGAAGGCACCACTGCGCCTCAAGGAGATCTGGGCCATCCGCATCCGCCTGCAACTGGCTGAGCGGGTGCGTGAGCTGGCCCTGTTTAACCTTGCCGTCGACAGCAAGCTTAGGTCCTGTGATGTCGTTAGGCTCCGTGTGCGCGATGTCACGCACGGCGAGCGCATGGCGACTCGGGCCATCGTCATGCAGCAGAAGACCCAGCGACCAGTGCAGTTCGAGATTACCGAGCAGACTCGGGACGCGCTGGCGTCCTGGATCCGCCGCTCGGGCCTGCGGCCAGAGGACTTCCTATTTCCCAGCCGCCCTGCGGGCCTCGCCGCATCTCTCGACACCACAGTACGCCCGTATCGTCCGCGGTTGGGTCCGTGAGATCGGGCTCGATCCTGCGGCCTACGGCACCCACACGCTGCGTCGCACCAAGGCATCGCTGATCTACCGTCGGACCAAAAATCTTCGCGCCGTGCCATTACTGCTCGGACACACCAAGGTCGAGAGCACCGTCCGTTACTTGGGCGTCGAGGTCGACGACGGGCTGGAGATGGCGGAGCAGAGTGTGAGTGTGACAGGTGCGCCGGTCAGCGGCCACTTCGGTCGCTGACGGCCAAAACGCGTCATTCGAGCGCGAAGTTCAATTCTCCGCAGAGCGGTCACTCGCAGACCGTGATGCTCGGTTTCCACCAGGGGTTGGCCCCGGCGTACCGGGTCGGACCGCCGGTGTCGATCTGAGCGCTGGTCACTCGTCATACTCTAGAGGTTAAGCACCGCAATCCTGCGGGCCTGCGCTCAGCTGGAGGCTGCTCGTGAAACTCTACGAATTTGGCCCTACCCGCTCGATCCGTGTCCGCTGGACGCTTCAGGAGCTCGGAGTCGACTTCGAGGCGATCAGCGTGGATATGACGGCAGGCGGGCACCGCAAAGCCGAGTTTCTCGAGCTCAACCCCGCCGGGAAGCTACCGGTCCTCGTCGATGGCGATCTGGTGCTTAACGAATCCGCTGCGATCGCCCTTTACCTGGCCGAGAAGTACCCCGATCGCGGGCTGATGCCATCCGACCTGCGACAAAGAGCGGAGGTCTACCGATGGAGCCTCTTCGCGGTCACGGAGCTCGAGCAGCCGGTGTGGCGAATTGCCCGACATACGCATCTCTACCCTGAGCATGAGCGACTGCCGGCTGACATTACACTTGCCAAGCGCGACTTCGTCGCCATGGCGGCAGTGCTTGACAATCACATGAAGGGGAGAGCCTTCGTGGCGGGCGATCGGGTCACGGTCGCCGATTTCATCGTCGCTTATACGCTCGACATGGGCGACGTGGTGGGGCTGCTCGACGGCTTCCCGAGCCTCCAAGCCTACCTGGAACGCATGTACGCGCGCCCGCGGGCTCCCCGGCGCATCGACGAGATATTCCGTGATATGAAGTCGGCGGCCGAAGCCTAATCCAGAGTTACTTACTGCCGAGGGAGGCCCTGGCCATTTCGGTCATGAAGCAGCCGCTCGTGCTAGGGGACGTCAGCTATGACTAAGATGATTTCTACGTTTCTCACTGCTCTCGGATCCGAAGGTCCCCCAGCCGACCGAGCTAAAGACATGGACCTGTATAGGTGGCTAATCGGAAGCTGGGAAATGGACACGGTCCGCCACCTCGACGACGGCACAATCCAGAAATGGACTGGAGAAATTCATTTCGGCTGGGTGCTCGAAGGTCGTGCGATCCAGGACATCTGGATCAGGCCTAGGCGCCCTGCGCCGTCCGCAATGTATGGCACGACTCTGCGCATCTTCGATCCCAGGATCGGTGGCTGGCACATCATCTGGGCTGACCCGCTCAACCAAGATTATTCGCGCCAGATCGGCGCGCCGAGGGTAAGGACATTGTCCAGATCGGCGATGACTCGCGCGGTCTGAAAACTCGATGGCGTTTCACTGAGATCACTGCCAACAGCTTCCATTGGATCGGCGAGGAAAGATCTTCCGAGAGCGACCCTTGGCAAATCACATATGAACACTTTGCGCACCGAACAAATCCCTGAATCGTGTAGAGGACCGCAAGAACCGCCGCATTGCGGCAGTCGCCGGCGAAAAGCCGGCGACGACATCTGCCAAATACGTCGGAGCGATCCGTTAACGGCTCGCTCCCAAGAGATACCAATTCGATGCCAGGAGTAAACGCGCGATGAGTAAGATCAGTGAGTCGATATCTCGACGAGTCAACGCCGTCTGCGCGGTGGCATTGATTAGCTCTTGTTGTGATTGGTCGCGCGCTGCCGAGACAACGGCACCGCCCGCTACACCAGCCATCGTCGCGCCGCCAGCGGGTGCTTACAAACTAGATAAAGCCCATGCGAGCTTGGTGCTGCGCGCAAATCATATGGGATTTTCGACCTATACGACCCGCTTTAGCCGCTTCGATGCGCAGTTGACGTTTGACCCGATGCACCTGTCGACTTCGAAAGTTCAGACAACCATCGATGCGTCTTCGTTCGAGATGGCTGCGGCGCCGCAGATGTGTCTCGACATCATGAAGGGGCCCCAAATGCTCGATACTTCGCAGTATCCGCTGATCGTCTTTCAGTCTGAAAGCGTACGGATGACCGGGGCAAGATCAATGGAGGTGTCTGGCACGCTAACGCTCCATGGCGTCACGCGACCGATCGTCCTCGCAGCGACGTACAACGGCGGCTATGCCGGGATGCCAAACATGGACCCGCAGGCTCGCGTTGGCTTCTCCGCGAACGGCTCCTTTAAACGCTCCGATTTCGGAATCACGTTTGGCGTGCCGGCACTGGGCACCACGATGGGGGTCGGTGATTTGATCGATTTCGCGATCGAGGCGGAGTTCACAGGTCCGCCGCTCGCTGTAGCGCCGGCAGACAAGCACTGAGAGCATCGAGAAAGGGCGCGATCTGAAACACCACCTCGCCCTGCGGCAATTAGGGGCTAGCGAGTTGCAGGACTCTTCGACCACACCGAGACCACATACATGTCTGCCGAAGCGCGTGCCTCCTGGAATCTCCCCGAGACGTTCACCTTTGAAAGTCAGGCGGTTCGCTACGGCAGTCTCGGCGAGGTCGACAGACCAGCGATAGTCCTTCTGCACGGGACGCCGTTCTCTTCAATCGTTTGGCGTCGAATTGCGCCTCACCTGACCGGGTACCGCCGGGTGTTCTATTTCGATCTCCTGGGCTACGGCCGCTCCGAAATGCGGCCCAACCAGGATGTCTCGCTAGCCATCCAGGGCCGCATGTTTGCGGGCCTCCTGAAGCATTTGGGACTTTCACGGCCCGATGTGGTGGCGCACGACTTTGGCGGCTGTACTGCGTTGCGCGCGTGCTTGCTCCATGGCTGCGAGTACCGCTCACTCACGCTCATCGATCCTGTTGCGCTCGCACCGTGGGGCTCGCCGTTCGTACGCCATGTTCGTGAGCACGAAGCGGCGTTCGCAGGACTCCCGCCCTATATCCATGCCGCCATTCTGCCGGCTTACATTGCTGGCGCGGCTTTCCGCACCTTGTCTGGGGATGACCTGCGGCTGTATATCGAACCGTGGATTGGTGCAACCGGGCAGGCAGCCTTCTATCGGCAGATCGCCCAGATGGATCAGCGATATACAGACGAGATCGAGTCACGGTATGCCGAAATTCACTGCCCAGTCCGGATCCTCTGGGGCGAGGAAGACAGCTGGATCCCTCTTGAGCGGGGGCGTGACTTAGCCTCTCGAATCCCAGGGGCGACTTTACTCACCGTACCCGGAGCGGGTCATCTCGTTCAAGAGGATGCTCCAGAAGCGGTTGTGGCCGCGCTGCTCAGCGAGCTAACAACCCAAACGTAGTAGCGGCCCATAAAGGAACGAGGGGCGCAGATCGGCCAAAACCGGTCATCTACGTTGACCGCGTAGATTTCGACTAAGCGGACAGCGGAATGAATCTCTCCGAAGACAATGGCGGCGTCGGAATCGCATACCCACGGCTCGCTTGCCGACCACGCCAGTTCACTAAGTCGGGCAATATTTCGCGGCCTTCTACGGTCTAGCTGTCATCACAGTGGGGGAGGACTGATTGTGAAACGCCGTTCCCTGCGCGACCGAAGAATGATTCGACTCATTGCGTCCCGAGTGCTACTTGCGTGTGTGATCGTCGCGGCTTGTGCTCGGATTTCCGCTGCGATTGCGGCTGAAAGTCCGAAGATACGCCGGACTGTCGTCCCACGCGCGGTGGATATAAGGAGCGCCGACGGCACCATCCTGAAAGCCAGCTACTTCACCGCGGCCCAGGCGGGCCCGGGAATGTTGCTGTTCCACCAGAGCAACCGAACACGCGCAGACTGGGCCGGTGTTGCCCGCCAGCTGGCGGCTGCCGGCATCAACACGCTGACCGTCGACATGCGTGGCTTCGGCGACACCGGGCACCAGTACGACCCGGATCGGGAGCGTCGCAAGCAGCAACGGTCCGACGACCGAGAGGCCGCCTTTCAATTTCTGACCTCGCAGCCGCGAGTCAAGCCCGACGTCATCGGAATTGGCGGAGCAGGCGTGCTGGGCGTCGAAAATTCCGTCGAGGTCGCACGCCAGCATCCCGCCGCTGTGAAATCACTGGTCCTGATCTCCGGCGAGACCTCTGGCGAGGGCCTGGATTTTCTGAAGCAGGCAGCGCAGCTGCCGGAGCTCTTCGTCGTCGCCGATGCCGACGAATACCCGCCGATCCCGGAGGCGATGGAATTGCTGTACATCACGGCGTCGAGCCCGAGCAGGAAATTCGTGCATTACTCGGCGCAGCGGGATGCCCCGTGGCTCTGGTACGAGCCGTTCGACATCGGCAAGGTTCCGGCCACGGGGAACCACGGCACCGACCTGTTCAAGACCCATTCCGAGCTGCCCGATCTCATCGTGGACTGGCTGGTCACGACCCTGATCAAGACCCCCGGCCACGCCCCCGCAGACACCTTGTCGTCCGCAACCTTTCTCAACCAGATGCGCGCACCGGGAGGCGTGGCACAGGTCAGCGAATTGCTCAGGGAGGCACGCCGCAAGGACCCGCAGGCGCAGCTGTTCCCGGAGATCACCGCCACCACCATCGGCGAGAACTACCTGCGCGGGGGCGATCCCGAGTCCGCCGCGGCGATCTTCGGGCTCGTGCTGCTGGCCTATCCGGATTCGGCCGATGCCTATGAGAACCTCGCCGAGGCGTACCTGCAGGACGGGCGCAAGGAACCGGCCCGACAGGCGGCGCAGAAGGCACTGGCCTTGCTCGATGCCCATGCCGTGCCGGCCTCCTCGTGGACCGATACCGAGCCGTATCGCGGGGAGGTGCGCCGCGGCGCGGAAATGGTGCTGAAGGCCGTACAGGAGAAATAACGTGGACGGCCGCCGGCCGCGCGATGGCGACGCCCGAATGCGGCCCGGTCGGTTGTGGCGCTGCCGAATGTCGTTTGCGGGTCGACCGTCAACTCACGCAGTCGGCCAGAAGCCGCCACTCAACCGACTCGGATGGGCTGCGCCGAAGCGGTCATTGCTTGGGGCCGGCGACTGCCGTGACTCGCGCGCATGTCGGGGAACTATTGGGGCGCGGGATCCTCGTAACCCTGAACGCGGCGTATTAGGAGAGACCTCGGTGAGGCCTGTTGTGGGATTTGCGCTCGCGCTTTCATTGATGGCGATGACCGCATCCGCGCAGCCGTCCTCGCATTCGCGAGCGCGACTGGCCTACACCGTGCGGCCCCTGATGAACGGAGACACGCTCGAAGCGGTTAGCGTGGAACTCCGCTTCAAGGGGTCTCCGACTGGAACCACGGTGCTCGATCTGCCCAAGGAGTGGGGTGGGAAGACCAAGCTCTACGAAGCCCTGTCCGACTTTTCCGTGTCCGGCGCGAATTCCCGCATTCAGGCAGGCGCCGAACCCTGGGAGCGTGTCGTACATCACCGCGCCGGCGCTTGGATTCGGGTGCGGTACGTGGTTCACCACGCGGACGAAGGCGCCGCACGTCAGGGCAACCCTTATCGACCGATGATCTTGCGCTCAAGGCTGCAGCTCTTAGGCTCAACGGTCTTTGCCGCGCCGCACAAAACTGACGACGCCGATTCCGTGGCGGTGGTCCTCAAGAGCTTCCCCAGAACCTGGACAGTTGCCTCGGATCTCGAGCGATCCGATCTCACTTTCAAAGACCTGCAAAGCAGCATCATCGTCGCAGGGGATTTTAGGGTGCTTACGCGGATCATAAGAGGCGCACCGCTGCGACTGGCGATTGAAGGTACCTGGTCGTTTACCGATGAGGAGCTCATCGACACGCTCGCAAAGATATGGACGGCCGAGACCGATTTCTGGGGGGATCCCACGGAACCGTATCTAGTGACGCTGTTGCAGATTGAAGCGCCCGCTGGCTCAACTTCCAGCGGTGGCACGGGTCGCAGCGCGGCATTCGCGAGTTTCGCAACTTCCAACGTTGCCGCCCCGCGCCTCACGCGCATGTTCGCGCATGAAATGCTGCACACGTGGATCCCGAACCGAATCGGCGCCATGCCCTCGGGGGTCAGCGAGGCAACTGAGTACTGGATCTCGGAGGGGTTCGACGACTACTACGCGTTGCGCTTGCTGGGCCGCGCAGGTCTCTGGTCCCCACCTGAGATTGTTGACGCGTTGAATCACGTGCTCGGGCAATATGCGGCTTCAACCGTGCGGACGGTCTCCAATGCGCGGATCGCCGCCGAATTTTGGACCAACTACCCTGTTCAGCAACTGCCCTACTATCGCGGTCTGCTGTTCGCGGCATTCATCGATTACAAGCTTCGGAAGAACTCCGCAGGTGCCTCTTCGCTCGACGATGTGATGCACGTCATGC
>Ga0209156_10000640_pt1 | contig 29556 bp, 26 predicted proteins | sample GraSoiAngelo_124_FD_185881 | JGI IMG/M metagenome (GOLD analysis project Ga0209156, IMG submission 185881) | Grasslands soil microbial communities from the Angelo Coastal Reserve, California, USA - 14_0927_05_20cm (SPAdes) (version 2) | ecosystem: Environmental > Terrestrial > Soil > Grasslands... | reverse complement strand
TGATCTCGACGCCCATGTTGAGCGGCACCTCAATGCCGAGCAGGGCCAGGATGACGAGACCGTAGAAGGTGGCGTTCCCCGAGTTGAGGCCGAAAATGGCCTTCGTCGAGACGTCGTTGGCGGCCGGGTGTCCACCGAGCAGCCAGGCGAGGCCCGCCAGGCCGACCGTCAGGATCGCGGCGCCATAGATGACAAAGACGCCGTTGACGAGGTTCTGGGTGACGCGGAACCGCAGGATCGAGAGGGCCGACGAGAACCAGATGACCGCCAGGATGATCACGCCCTGCTGCCAGATGGCACCCAGCGGATTCTCTAAGTTGAATGGAGGCAGCGTCAATAAGAACTGGAGCAATGTCACGACCAGGTCGGCGGTCGCCACCATGACCAGCGCCCCGGGCCACCAGGCGCAGAAGCCGGCAAAAAAGCCCCAGAAGGCGCCCAGCGCTTTGTTGGTCCAGACGTAGATCGAGCCCTCGCCGGGGAACATCAGACCGAGCTGGCCGGTGACGATGGCGCCGGGAATAAGAAAGGTGAGGAAGCCGAGGATCCAGTAGACGAAGGCGGCGGCGCCGGCCTGCTGGACGACCGAGCCCTGGACGGCGAAGAGCACGATCGCCACGAAGATCGCGATCATGTCGAATCGACCGAGGACTTTGGGCAGGATGCCGGGCGCGATCCGCTCGGAGAGCAACTCTCCGGTTCTGGCGGGCGCGCCGACAGTTGTGGTTGTCGTTGCCATAACCCCTCCTTAAGGGTTTTAGGATCGGCGGGCGGGGTCGCTGAAGCGGGCTGAGCACCACCTCCTGTCGCGTTTTGTGAGCACATTCGTATCGCGCCGGAGCGTGTCTGTCAAGGCCAGTTGACGGGCCCGGGCCCGGGCGCCTATGGTTGAGCCTCTTCGAGGAGGGTGGAAATGGGCGCAGCGCGCTCGAGCCGGCGCGGAGGATGGTGGGGCGTCGCCTTTGTCGTCACGCTGGCCGTGTCGGCGGGGATGGTATCGCTGCCCACCTCCGCGCAAAGCGGCGCCCAGATCGCCGGCTTCTACCGGGCGCATGGATCGGTGATCCTGCTCCAGCAGCTCCTGGGCGTGCTGTCCGTGGTCTTCTTTCTCGTATTCGCGGTGGCGTTGGGCGCCGGCCGGCGCCGCTGGCTGCTGGTCGGAACCGTCCTCGTTGCCATCAGCGAACTCGCCACCAATGTGCTGCCCGTCGTCCTGGCATTGAGCAACCCGACGCCGGATGGGGCCTACGCCCTGACCGTCGCCGAAGATCTTGCCGATGCCGCCCTGTTCGCTTCGGTCGCCGTATTTTCGGTCGCGGCCACCATCGACCAGGTGGCCTGGGTCCAGGTGACGGGCCTGGTGGTGGCCGCCCTCGCCGTGATCCGGGCCGCCGCCACCTCGTTCGCGATCACGGCCCTCGACCTGGTGGCGCCGCTCGCCTTTATCGCGCTGATCCTGATCCTCAGTGTTCGGCTGCTGATCGGAAAGCCGTCGCCCAGACCAACCGCGGCGGCTCACAGCTAGGGTCGATTGCGGTCGGCTTCGAAGCGCATGGACAACCATCCCGTTCGTCCGTTTTTCATCCGCAACCTTCGTGCCGGGGAGCTGCTCGAACGGTTCCTGGTCTCGGCGGTTGCTGCCTTGCTGGCGGTCCGCTTCTTCCTCGGCTTGACCGGTTTCCCACGGCTGGGCGGGGGCGGCCTGCACATCGCCCACATGCTCTGGGGTGGAGGGCTGATGGTCGCCGCCCTGCTGGTCTTGCTCGGGTATCTCGGGCAGCGAGTCCGCCGCACCGCCGCCGTGGTGGGCGGGATTGGCTTCGGACTGTTCATCGATGAGTTAGGGAAATTCATCACCAGCGACAACAACTACTTCTTCCGCCCGGCGATCGCGCTGATTTACGTGATTTTCGTTCTCCTGTTTCTCTGGTGGCGCTCGCTCGAGCGTCACCGGACCTGGTCCGAGGAAACCTACCTGGCGAATGCGCTGATGCTGCTCCAGGACACCGCGCTACATGACCTCGATCCAGCCGAGAAGTACCGGCTGCTGCAATGGCTCCGGGGCAGCGGCCGGCTCGGGACCACGCTGCTGGGCGATGCCGCCCGGACGGTCGCCGAGCGACCGCCGGATCTTGCGGACCTGGGCCCGATCGGAGTGCGCCTGCGCTGGGCTCGCCAGCGGATTGACCGTGTGCTTCGCGCTCGCTGGACGGGGCGAGTGGCGATCGCCGTCCTGCTGCTGAGGTCGCTGGGCGCCGTGGTGGGGAGCCTGGCGTTCGTTCTCGGCCAGGGGACAGGCGAGCCCGGCGAAGCGGTCGACCTGCCCCTGCTGCTCGCCGCGACCATCGCCGGCGGCCTGACGCTCGTCGGGCTGGTCTATCTGCTGCTCCGCTCGAGAATCCGCGCCCTGCGATGGTTCAAGCGATCGATCCTGGCGTCCATCTTCCTGACCGACCTGTTCACGTTCTATTACCAGCAGCTGGGCGCGGTTGCCGACCTCGCCGTGGACCTGGTCTTGCTGGCCGTTTTCGAAGCGTTGATCGAGGCGGAACACCGGCGCAGCGATCGTCATGGCCTGGCGACCCCGGAGCCGGCCTAGAAGGAAGACTGCCAGCGTCTGACCAACTTAATATGTCAGTAGTGGTTCGGCAAACGGCCGTGATCATTGCCGCGAGCGTGGCATTAACCGCCTGTGGCGGAAGTCGCCAGCCGGGAGCGGCCTCGACCGTGAGGCCGTCGGCGCTGCCCAACACCAGCACCCTGATCGTGGCCGTCGATCGGCCGGCCTCCGGCGCCGAGACCGTGCGCCTGTTGCGCCCCGATGGCAGCGAAGCCCGGCGGTTCGGGCTGAAGCCCGGGGCCGACGCCCAGCGCGCTGCCGGCGCCCGCATCTTTGTCCGCGAGGGTGGTGGCGTCCTCAAGGCGATTCACCGAGACGGCGCGGTCGAGGATCTGGGGAACCTTGGCGACCCGGATGCCTTCAATCTGACGGTGAGTCCGGACGGCACCCGCTGGATGTGGGGCACCATCGACGCCAGCAACTGGGATAACAAGCGGGGGCTGGTTCATGTCGCGGGCGATCGACTGCCCGCGCGGGTGGTGGCGCAGTCAACGCAAGACACGACGCCGCACGGAGGGGCCGTCATGCCGTTTTCATGGACGCAGGTCGGCGCCTTCCTGGCCAATGGTCCCGTGGGCGTGGGCGGCTACGCCCCGTTTGGCTTCGGCGTCAATCGGGCGTACCGGCTCGACCCGCTGAGCCTGGCCGCCGCGCCGTTGCCACATACCGACGAATGCTCGCTGGGTGACGTGGCCGCCGACGGGACCATCGCCTGCTTTCCGCTCGACGTCCATCAACAATCGCATAGCCTCAGCCTGATTGGCCCGGACGGACGCGCGAAAGCGATCGAGTTGGCAAAACCACGATTCCTCGATCACGGCGACGTTTTCTTTTCGCCGGACGGCAGTCAGCTCACGGTGGCCGGGGCCACGGACGTCGGCGCGGACGGCAAGCCCGAACAGTTCGGCACCGACGTGGTGGCGACGGCCGACGCGTCCATCGAGCGACTGGCGATCGACGGCGTCAGGCTCGGTCCCATCGGATGGGCCTCCTGGCTCGACGATGGTTCGCTGGTTGTCTACCGCCCCCAGGGTGCGGCCGGCGGGCCGTCCGGCATCTACGTCGTCAAACCCTGGCGGAGGTGCGAGGCAGATCAGCGCGGGCGGGATCCCGATCGGCCTCCTGACAGGCTGAACGCTCAGGTCGCCTGGGTGGCGGCCGGGATCGCGCCCTGGCGGAGCCAGCGGACCAGCTCGGCGACGACTTCGTAGCGACCGAAGGAGGGCATCAGGTAGACGCCCTGGACAAGGTCTTTTGAGTCCACAAGCAGTTCGCGGGATTGCGACAGGCCCTCGGCGATGCCGTTCTCGCCGGCGCGTCGCATCCGCTCCCGGAGCTCAACGGGGACCACGATACCGGGCACCTCGTTGTGCATGAATTCAGCATGCCGGGATGACTGCAGCGGGAGCACGCCCAGCAGGAACGGAATCGGCAGCGGGCCGGTCTTTAAGAAAAACCGCTCGAGCGTTTGGCGGTCGTAGAGCGGCTGCGACATGGCCACGTGCGCGCCGGCTTCGATCTTCTGCCGGAAGCGGTCGATCTCGTGGTCGAGGTCATCCGCCGACGGGTTGACGGCGCAGGCGATGGTGAAGTTCGCCGGCTTCCCAATCGATGTGCCGAGCCAGTCGTAGCCCTCGTTGAGACGCTGCAGGATCTTGATCAGGCCGATCGAGTCGACGTCCCAGACTCCCGTGGCCGAGGGGTAGTCGCCGATGCGCGGCGGATCGCCCGTCAGCGCGATGATGTTGCGAATCCCGAGGGCGTGCGCGCCGATCAGCTCCGCCTGGAGCGCCATCAGGTTCTTGTCGCGCGAGGTGAAGTGGATCAGGGTGTCGATGCCGACCTGCTGCCGGATCATGAGTGCCAGCGAGAGCGCGCTCATGCGGACCCGTGCCATCGGGCTGTCGCCGATGTTGATGGCGTCGGCGCCGGCAGCCTTGATGAGCTCAGCGCCGGCGATGCACTTTGCCGGATTGAGGCCGCGCGGTGGATCGATCTCCACGCTGACGACGAACGCCTTGGCTGCGAGCCGCTGCGCAAATGGTGTGGGCGGGAGCTGCTCCGCTGGGTTGAGGTCGATCGGGATCGCGGTCGAGGGGCTGGGGCGCTGGATCCGGGTGGTGGCCGGGACCGGCTTCAGCGCGGCACGCATGGCCGCGATGTGCGCCGGCGTGGTGCCGCAACAGCCGCCGATGTAGGCCACCCCGAGGTCGGCGGCCTGGCGGGCGAAGGTCGCGAAGTATTCCGGGGTGGCGAAGTAGAAGAACCGACCCTCAACCCGCGCCGGAAGGCCGGCGTTGGGCTGGCCCGACAGCGGCAGTCGGGTTTGCTGGCGCATGGCCTCCAGGACCTGAAGGGCGACCTGGGGCCCGACCCCGCAGTTGACGCCGATGACGTCGACGCCCGCCCGCTCCAGCGCCTGGACGACCTGGCTGGGTTCCTCCGCGCTCAGGGTGAGGCCGTCTTCGGCGAACGTCATCTGGGCCACGATCGGCAGGTCGGCCGTGCGTCGCGCGGCGGCCACCGCGGCCAGGAGTTCGGGCAGGTTGGTGAAGGTCTCCAGCACCAGGAGGTCGGCCCCGCCTTCGAGGAGGGCTGCGATCTGTTCTTCGAAGGCCGCCGTCGCCTGGGCGATGCTGATGCGCCCGATCGGCTCGAGTTGCTGGCCGATCGGGCCGACCGAGCCGGCCAGGAAGACCGGCTCGCCGGCGATCTCGCGGGCCTCGCGAGCGAGCTTGACCGCCCGGACGTTGATGTCTCGAACGCGGCCGTCGAGGCCATGGCGGGCGAGCTTGATGCGGTTGGCACCGAAGGTATTGGTCTCGATCAGCTCCGCGCCGGCGGAAATGTACGCGCGGTGAATTTCCTCGACGATTTTGGGCTCCGTGAGATTGAGTTCGTCGAAGGAACGCTGGAAGCTGACGCCGCGCGCGTGGAGCTGGGTACCCATGGCCCCGTCGCCCAGCAGCGGCCCCCGGCGAAGCCGCTCGAGGAAGGGATTCGATCGTTTTTTGTCAGCTGCCATGGACCGCAATAGTAAGGTAGCGCGCCTCGAACCGGTCCCCTCCCCCTCAGGGGGAGGGTCAGGGTGGGGGTGGCCGCCGCAAGAGGGGTCGCGGCCCGGGAGTTGCTTCGGCATGACTGACTCGACTTCGCCCGCGTCGACCCAGCATGTGGTGGTTATGGGCGCCGGGCCCGCCGGCCTGTCGGCCGCCTACGAGCTGACCCGGCACGGCACTCCCGTCACCGTGATCGAAAAGGACGCCGATACCGTGGGCGGGATTGCGCGCACCCTCGAGTTCATGGGCTGCCGCTTCGACGTCGGCCCCCACCGGTTTTTCTCCAAGAGTGCCGAGATCGAGGCGCTATGGACCGAGGTTCTGGGTGATGAGATCCGGCCCGTGTCGCGGCTGACCCGGATCCTGTACCGGGGGAAGTTCTTCGATTACCCGATCCGGGCGTCGAACGCCTTTTTGGGTCTGGGCCCGGTTGAAACGGCACGTTGCGTGGCCAGCTACGCCCAGGCGCGGCTGCGGCCGGTGGCCGACCCAAAGTCGTTCGAAGACTGGGTGTCCAACCAGTTCGGCCATCGGCTGTTCGAGATCTTTTTCAAGACCTATACCGAGAAGGTCTGGGGGATCTCGACCAGCGAGCTGTCCGCCGACTGGGCCGGGCAGCGGATCCGCGGCCTGAACCTGGTGGAAGTGATTCGCAATGCGGTCCTGCCGGCGTCGCTGCGGGGCGGCGAGCGCGCCATCGTCAAGACGCTGGTCGACGCCTTTCGCTACCCGCGACGCGGAGCCGGGCAGATGTGGGAGTCGGTGGCGGCCCGGCTGGCAAAGGCCGGCCATCCGGTGCGACTGGGCGAAGAGGTGGTCGCGGTGCGACACGCCTCGGGTCGCGTGCTCTCGGTCGTCGTGCGCGATGGTCGCGGTGCGACCCTCGACGTGCTGGGATCGGAGTTCATCAGCACGATGCCGATCCGCGAGCTGATCGCGAAGTTGCAGCCGGCGGCGCCCTCGATCGTGCGGAAGGCCGCTGACGCGCTCGCCTATCGCGACTTCATTACGGTCAATCTCGTGCTTGACCGGGCCGACGTCTTCCCGGACCAGTGGATCTATGTGCACGATCCGGGCGTCAAGGTGGGTCGGATCGCGAACTTCAAGAATTTCAGCAGCACGATGGTGGCGGATGGTGGATTGACCGGGCTGGGGATGGAGTACTTCTGCTTTGAGACGGACGGCATGTGGGGCTGGCCCGATGCCGAGCTGCTCGACCTGGGCCGGCGCGAACTGGTCACGCTGGGGATCTGCCGCGCGGACGAGGTGAAGGCCGGCATGGTCTACCGGCAGCCGAAAGCCTATCCGGTGTATGACGGCGAGTATGTCGGGCACCTGGCGGTGGTCCGCGAATGGCTGGCCCGCGCCCTGCCGAACCTGTGGCTGGTGGGGCGGAACGGGATGCATCACTACAACAACCAGGACCATTCGATGATGACCGGGATCCTGGTCGCGCGGAATATCGCGACCGGCGCGCACTTCGACCCGTGGCTCGTGAACACCGACGCGGAGTATCACGAAGAGGAGCGGGCCGATGAGGCGGGTGGTGCCGGTGGCGCGGCGGCAGGCCGGCAGGTGCCGCAGCGGATCGCGAGCTGAACGAATCCTATACTGGATCGCGCCTGGCGTTCCGGAGTAGCTCAACGGTAGAGCAGCGCGCTGTTAACGCGACGGTTCCCGGTTCGAATCCGGGCTCCGGAGCCAAGTCTCCGCCGCCTCGCTGATCAGGCGGCCTCCTCCAGGGACACGAGCCGTGCCCGAGCCACATGCCGGCCCGTTGCGATCGCGAGCCCGAAGGTAAAGATCAGCGCCGCCAGATAGCTGTCGTTGGTGAATCGCCCGCACAGGATGATGACCGACAGCACCGTCGCGGCCGGCCCCAGGACGTTGGCCACGCCGGCGTCGCGCCAGAGCTGCCGAGCGCCAATCACACACAGCGGCAGGACCAGGACCGCCTGAAGAAGTACGAAGGGAAACGGCGACTGCCGCGAGCTCACGACGTGGGTCAGCAGGAGCAGCTCCCCCAGCCCAAAGCCATAGATCGGGAACCCGGGCGGATTGTCGAGCAACCAGCCGGCCGTGTCCCGCCAGAAAGCGCCGGCGTTCCAGAGGATGAAGGGCGCGACCGTCACCGCCAGCGGCAGCGCCAGCCCGGCCAGTGAGAGCACGGTGGCCCTCCGATCGAGCCAGCCCCGCCGCCAGCGCAGCCAGAGGGCAATGGCCATAAAGAGGACGAAGGGAAAGGCGAACACCTTGAACGCGGCGGCCACGCCAAGCGCCCATGACGCCCAGGTCCACCGACCCCGAGATGCGAGAAGCACGGCCAGCAGGATCGGCGTCAACCAGAGGATGTCGTTGCGCCCTTCCAGCCAGGCGAAGAATGGATTGAGGAACAGGATGACGGCCACCGTATAGCGCGCCTGCCACGACCAGGGCAGCCGCACGATCAACACAAACGCCAAGACCCCGACCAACAGCAGCATCGGACGCAGGTCGGTTGCGAGTCCGAGCCCGCGCTCGATCACGACCACCGGCATCGAGGCCAGCACCACGAGCGGGTAATAGATGTAGTGATGCGCGACCGCCGCGCCGTCCGGCGTGTAGTGGAACCACTGCATGAGCGCGGTTCGGGTGAAGTCCGTGCCATATGGATCCTTGCCGTGAAGCATGCCGTTGGTGACGATCTCGGTCTGGAACATCCCGTCATGAACGTTGAGCGGAATCCCGGTGTGCCAGCGGAAAACCACAAGCACCGAAATCGGCAATGCCACCGTCGCCAGAGTGAGCAGCGCGAGGGACCCGAAGCGAAGCCGGTTCGAAAACGGTAGGCATGCCAGCGCCAGCGCCATGGCCACTCCGCCGACCACCGTGAGCGCCAGCGGCAGCGCCGCGGGAAACCGGCCGGTCTCGATGAACATCTGCTGCGTGATCAGCATCGTCGTCACGCAGAAGACCGCCAGGAGCGAGGCGGGCAGCCAGATCGAGCGCCATGCCTGGCGCGTGATGGCCACCACCTCAGATCAACGGCGGTCGAGGGGCATACTTCCAGGCCGTCATTGGCGCCCGGATCGCGGACAGCAGATCACCGGCCGGAATCAGGGCGGCCGCAAGACAGAGGACGAGCGGCAGCGGCGTGCCGAGCAGCAGCGCTCCACCAAGCCCGGCCGCCATCAAAGTGCGTTCGACCGCGGCGGGCGCGGTGTGCATCCACAGCCAGGCGGCGGGGACGAGGATGGCCATATCGTCGGGATGGTAGAAGGGCGTGATCAGCAGCGAACCGATCACGCCGAGGGCGATCGCCCACTGCGGTCCGCGCGCCCGCCCCAGGAAAACCGCCAGGGCGATGCCGATCACCACGATCAGCTGCGCGGCCGCGGCGGCCACGCCATGTCCAAGCAGGCCGGGCAGCGTCAGATCATCCGGAACCTGGTAGGCAGCCAGGCCGCCGGTTGCATGCTGTAACCGGCTCACGTACGCGGCGATCCCGTCGGTCCCCACGGTGGCCAGGGTGACGAGCGCCAGCGCGGCAGTGGCTGAGGCCCAGGCGATGGCGGCGCGAACGTATAACCCGGCCAAAAGCCCGAGCGGTACCAGGAACGCGAGCTGCGGCTTGACCGCGATCAGGGTGAGGATAATGCCGGCGAGAATCGGAGAGCCACGCCGCAAGCACCACCAGACCAGCGCGAGCGCGGCGCCCAACAGCATCACCACCTGGCCGAGCAGCAGGGAGAAGGCGACCAGGGGAAGGGCCAGCGCGATCCCGAGCTGCATGCTCCGCTGCCACCGCGAGCCGGGAGCGAGCAGCCGCCAGGTGACCAGCACCGCGACGCCGAGCAGCACGTTCCAGATCGCGTAGGCGACCGGAAACGGCAGGAGGGCGAACGGTGCGACCACAAAGGCGAGCGGTGGCGGGTAGACGGCCGGATACCAGAGGAGAGGCCCCAGGGCGTGCCATTCCTGGCGCTGGGCGGCGACGTCGTACAGACGGCCGAAGCCGGCATGCAGCCCGATCCGCGTGAAGGCGTAATAGGCGGCGAAATCTCCCTCGAAGGCCCGGTTGAGGGCGAACGTGATCCAGCCAACCAGGTTGTGGAGGGCGATCAGCCCCACCCCGACGAGTGCGGCCACCCGGGCGAGGCGCTGCCCGCGTTCGCTCATTAGCCGGCGCATGGGCGTACAACGGGCCAACCTTTGATCCCCGACAGGCCCACCGGTGCGCCAGGCCGTGCCCAAGCAATAACCGAGGAGCGGCCGCGTCATCAGATCGTGACGGTCGGCATCGGCCTGGTTGGCTGCGGCCGCTGGGGTCTCAATTATCTGCGCGCCTTTTCCGAGATCGACGGCTGCCGGATCGTGGCGGCCTGTGACCTGAGCGCCGATCGCCTCAACGAGGCCCAGCGAAGATTAGCGGGGCTGCGCACCGGCACAGACGTTGGCGAATTGCTCGCGGCCCGTGACGTCGATGCGATCGTCGTCGCCACCGATGCCAGCCGCCACTACGAGGTGGCCCGCGCCGCGCTCGAGGCCGGCAAGGACTGCCTGGTCGAGAAGCCGCTCACGACCGACGTCGACCAGGCACGCGAGCTGCGGGACCTCGCCGGCCGGATGCAGCGCCTGCTCATGGTTGGACACGTCTTTCGCTACAACCCGGGGATCAATCATCTGCAGAAGGTGATCGGCTCCGGCGCCCTCGGACAGCTCGAGTATCTGACCTTCACCAGGACGAATCTTGGTCCCATCCGCTCCGACGTGAACGTCGTCTGGGATCTGATGACCCACGACGTGTCCATCCTCTTGCACTTTCTCAATCAGGCGCCGGCGTGGGTTTCGGCCCAGGGCGCCTCGTTCCTCTCGTCGCGCTGCGAGGACGTGGCCTTCGCCACGCTTGGCTTCGGCGACGGCGTCGTCGCCAACATCCGCGCCAGCTGGTTGGATCCGCGAAAGGTGCGCGAGATCACGGTGGTCGGCAGCGGCAAGATGGCGTTTTTCAACGACCTCGAGACCCAGGAACCGGTCCGCATCTTCGACAAGGGGGCGATGCGGGAGCCGTCCTACGAGAGCTTCGGGGAATTCAAGCTGGTGACGCGGACGGGCGACGTGGTCAGCCCGGCTATCCCGGCCAGCGAACCCCTCAAGAACCAGTGTCAGCACTTTCTTGGTCGTCGCCATCAACCAGTCGATCGCTCGGCGCGGTGTGCCGATCATGCTGCGATCCGCCCTCGCCGACGCGGCTTAGCTGTGAAGACTAGTCTAGACAGATACACAGATTAGTGTTAGGATGACGGTTGGTGTCCGGAGCCGACGAACCCGGGCTGCTGGCCGCTCTGGTCGGGCAGCGGGGTGATCTTTCGGGGCTGCGAGCCCTGCTGGCCGAAGGCGGGATCGTCGAGCGGCCGGCTGGCGACCTGAGGCAAGCCGCCCGCCGCCACGGCTTCCGTCCGGCCCAGGTGCGGCGTCTGCTGGCGGTGCGGGAGCTCGCCCGGCGATGGCACGTGCCGGCCGACACCGCCGCCCCCACCGTGACCTCGCCCAGAGAGGCGTTACTGCAGCTCCAGGATCTGCGCACCAGCCCGCGGGAGTGCTTCAGCGTGCTCTATTTGAATACCCGCAACCAGCCGCTCGCCTGCGAGACGGTGGCGGTGGGCGGTCTCAACGTTGCCGCCCTCCAGCCCCGCGAGGTGTTCGGTCCCGCGCTGACGCTGGGGGCGGCGGCGGTCATCCTGGCCCACAATCACCCATCCGGTGACCCCACCCCCAGCCCGGAGGACCTGGCGGTGACCCGCCACCTGCAGGAGGCCGGTCGGTTACTCGGAGTGGAAGTCCTTGATCACCTGGTGGTCTGCGCGGAGCGCTTCCGGAGCCTCCGAGAGGCCGGAAGTCTCTAGGGGGCGCCACAACGGCCTCGGCAGTGAGAGAATATGGGGGCTCGCCTGCCGGCGAGCGGCGGCCCAGACGGGGCAGGAAAACCGACCACTGAGCGATGGTCGGTTTTCTGTTTTCAACCCGTCCGGAAGATCTCGGTGATCTGGCCGGTGCCGTAATCGCCGATCAGCAGGCCGCCGTCGGAAGCGACGGCGATGCCCAGCGGGTGAGAGAAGCCGGTGGCGAAATCGCTCACCTGGCCATGCTCGGTCCCGCCCGATCCTGAGAGCACGACCCGCAGCAGGCGGCGCCCCGCCGGACCGCCGGCGTTGGCTCCCCACTCGGTCACGAACGCGTTGTCGGCGTAGTCCGCCCCCAAACTCCTGGCCGTCGTAGAACACGATGCCGTCCGCCGACGTGTGCGGCGTGAACACCGCGATCGGCCGCGCCACCCCGCCGCAGTTCCCGTGCAGGCTTCCGTCCGGATAGGCGGCCAGCACCGCGGCCATCCGGCGTCCTCGCCGTCGGCCACGCGTAACAGGTGATCCGCCGGCTGGCTGCCCAGGTTGTCCTGGCCATTGATGGTGACGTAGGCATCACCCGTCGAGGGCCGCAGCGCCAGGCCATAGGGATTCCGGGCGCCGCGCACCACGACGCCGGCATAACTCCAATCGCCGCGAAAGCGCAGCACCGCCGCGCTTCGGGCATCCCGCTCGTTGCAGACATCACAGGTCGAGCCAACCCCGACGAAGAAGTCGCCGTTGGGCATGCGCAGGATCCAGTCGTTCTGATGGCGGCCGACCGGCAATCCCCCGATCACGCCGCCGCCGGAGAGCCGACCGTTGTTCAGGCGATAGCCGCGAATGGTGCCCCGGACCGAGACAAAAAGGTCGGTGTCCCTCCATGCCAGGCCGAGCGCGACCGGCAGTCCCGAGACCAGCACCACAGGCCTGGCACCCGGCGAGGGTACGACCTCGATCGACCCCCCGGCGGTCAGGACGTAGAGCCGTCCATCAGGACCGTACGCCATGGCCGTGATCGGCCCCAGCCCCTGGGCATAGACGTACCCTGAGAACCCGGCAACCAGGTGAATGCCGCCGGCGGGGGGCAGGTTGGGAGGGGGAGGGAGCGGCGTCGGCGTCGGCGCGGGCGTCGGGCTCGGACTGGCCGTCGGCGTGTGTCGCGGTGACAAGGTCGGCGCCGGCTGCGCGGTCGGCTGACCACAGGCAACCAGCAGCAGCCCTATCAGCAGGGCAGGCGCCCGACGGTTCAAGACAGCGCGGGAATCGTGAGGACGAGCTTGCCGAATTGCTCGCCACGCGCCATCCGTTCTTGCGCCTGAGCGGCTTGCTCCAGGGGAAAGGTTCGGTCGACCACCGGACGGAGCGCCTTCGCCGCCAGCAGCGCATTCAGCTGTTCCCAATCGTGTCGGGTGCCCATGGTGGATCCGTAGATCGTGATCTGCTTCTGGAAGATGCGGCGGATATCCTCCTCCGGCTTGGGGCCGCTGGTCGCGCCGCAGGTGACCAACCGCCCGCCTCTCGCCAGCGCGCGGATGCTCCCCGGCCAGGTGGCCGCGCCGACGTTGTCGATCACAACATCGACGCCGCGCTTGTTGGTGATCGTCCAGGCCTCTTTGGAAAAGTCGGTGTTCTGGTGGTTGATCAGGACGTCAGCACCAAGCTCGCGCGCGCGTTGCAGCTTCTCGTCGCTTCTCGACGTCACGAACACCGACGCGCCGGCATGCTTGGCGATCTGCAGCGCGGCGATGGAGACCCCGCCGCCGATGCCGAGGATCAACACCGTCTCCCCCGGCACCACGCGGGCCTTGCCGACCACCATCCGCCAGGCCGTCAGAAAGACCAGCGGGAAGGCGGCCGCCTCCTCGAAGCTGATGCCTTCGGGAATCGGCCGCAGGTTGACCTCCGGCATCGTCAGGGCCTGGGCGAAACTGCCGTCCCGGTGCTCTCCGAGAATTTCCCACCGGTCACAGAGGCTGTGCTCGCCGCGGGCGCAGTAGTCGCAGGTCCCGTCGCTCAGCCCGGGGTCGAAGAAGACGCGGGTGCCCACCGGGAAGCGGCCCGCGCCCGGGCCGGTGGCGGCCACCACCCCCGCGCCATCCGCCCCGCCGATATGCGGGAGCGGGACCCTGGGGATGCGCCATCGCGGGCGAATAAATCCAGGTGGTTGAGCGCCGCGGCCCGAAGCGCGATCAGCACCTCGCCGGGCCCTGCTTCCGGGGTCGGCGCGTCCTCGTAGCGCAAGACCTCTGGCCCCCCATGCTGGTGGAATCGGATGGCTTTCATCGGCCCAATCAGCTTAACGGCGCCCCCACTTTTGCTGAACCGAATGCCGTCGCATCACGCGACGCCGACCGGAAAGCAGGCTCAACGATTGCGATGAAAGGAAGTCACGGAGCGTGACGTTGCAGTATCGAAACCCCCAACCGCGAACGCGGTGGTGTCAAAAATCATGACCTATAATGTGGCCCACGTGACTGCCGACCCCGAGATTCAATTGCTGAACCGGCTCGGCGGTCTCTTCACCTCGTCGCTCTCGCTGAACGAGAACATCGAGGCGATGCTGCAGGCGACTTCCCAGATGATGCAATTCGACGCGGCCACCGTCTTCTTGCTCAACGAGGGCAGTCGCGAGCTGACGGCCTGCGCCACCTACCCGCACCAGGACATGGTGCCGCACATCGCCCATTTCGTGCTGGGCGAGGGCATCCTGGGCTACGCCGTCGAGCAACTGGAGACCCTGAATATCGCCGACGCCACCGTCGATCCCCGGTTCAAGATCCTCGACCAGAGCCGTTCACCGCGGTCCCTTATGGTGCAGCCGCTGGCCACGCCACAGCGGGTCGTCGGCGCCATGACGATTTCCCGCCAACGCGTCGATCCCTTCACCGAGCTGGACGTGGCCATCCTCAGGGTCATCACCAATCAGGCGGCCATCGCCATCGACAATGGCCGGCTCTACGAGCAGCTGCAGGCGCACCTGGGCGAGCTCGAGACGGCGAACGCCCAGATCGCCGAGGTGAGCCGGCTCAAGTCTGAGTTCCTGGCCAACATGTCGCACGAACTGCGCACCCCGCTGAATGCCATCCTGGGTTTTAGCGAGCTGCTCCGCGACGACCTGGCCGGCAAGATCACCGAGAAGCAGCGCAAAGACTGCCTCGACAACATCTATAACAGCGGGCGCCACCTGTTGTCGCTGATCAACGACGTGCTCGACCTGACCAAGATCGAGGCCGGCCGGATGGACCTGGTCTACGAGGAATTCGGCGTGGAATCGGCGGTTCGCGAGGTGCTCAACGTCCTGCGCTCGCTCGCGATCAAGAAGGACATCGAGATCGCCTCGACCATCGAGCCCTCGGACACGCTCCTGATCGCCGACAAGAACAAGTTCAAGCAGGTGCTCTACAACCTGCTTTCCAATGCGATCAAGTTCACCCCGCCATCCGGACGCGTCACGGTCCAGGCGCGGGTCCAGGACCAGCACCTCAAGATCGCCGTCCAGGACAGTGGGATCGGGATCGCCAAGGAGCTGCAGCACAAGATCTTCGGCGCCTTCTACCAGGTGCAAAGCGCCAGCAACCGGGAGTACCCGGGCACCGGCCTCGGCCTGGCCTTGACCAAGAAACTGGTCGAACTCCACGGAGGGTCCATCGACTTCGAGAGCGCCGCCGAGCAGGGGACCACCTTCACCGTCCAGCTGCCACTCCGGCCGGGCCCCAGCAAGCGGAACCGGGTGCTGGTGGTGGAGGACAATCCCTCCAACCTCGATCTGGCCCGGATGGTCCTGGAGGGGAATGGCTTCGCCGTGGACACCGCTTCGAACGGCCAGGAGGGGCTGGAGAAGGCTCGCCACCTCCGACCGGACCTAATACTGATGGATATGCAGCTTCCCGGCGTTGATGGATTAGCGGTGACTCGCCAGCTCAAAGCCGACCCGACCACGGCAAACATCAAGGTGGTCGCTCTGACAGCCAACGCGCTGAAAGGGAGCGAAGAGCAGGCGCTGGCCGCGGGATGCTCCGGCTACATCGCGAAACCGATCGAACTCAAGAAATTCATGCTCCAAGTGACGAATTTCCTGGAGAAGGAGTAGACCCGACGAGATGCCGTTCCCCAAGACGATTCTGATGATCGAGGACGACGCCCCGACCCGGGAGGTCGTCCGGATGGCATGCGTGGGTCAAAACCTCAACCTGATCGAGGCGGAGACCGGGGAGAAGGGCATGGAGATGATCGAGAAGTCCGAGCCGGACCTCGTCATCCTGGACCTGAACCTGCCCGGCGTCTCGGGCATGGATGTCTGTCGCCAGCTGCGGGCCGACGGCACCCAGGTGCCGGTCATCATGCTGACCGCCAAGAACGACACCATCGACGTGGTCGTCGGGCTGGAGGTGGGAGCCGACGACTATCTGACCAAGCCCTTCGAGGTCCGGGAACTCTTAGCCCGGGTGGGCGCGCACCTGCGCCGGAGCGAGCAGGCGGTGACGCAGGCGCAGCCCAAGACGCGCTTCGAGTTCCCCGGCCTCATCATCGATATGAATAGCCGGCAGGTCTGGCGCGAGAACCAGGAAGTCGCCCTCACCCTGACCGAGTTCAATCTCCTCTCCCTGTTGGCCTCGCAGGCCGGCCAGGTGGTCAGTCGCGGTGAGCTGTTGCGCAAGGTCTGGGGTTACGAGGTCGAGATCGAGACCCGCACCGTCGATGCCCACGTCTACCGGCTGCGCAAGAAGATCGAGCGCGACTCCGAGAAGCCGCACTACATCCACTCCGTTCCCGGGATCGGCTATCGCTTCGTCGCCGAGTAATTCGGAACCGAGCAGCTTAACGCCTCTAACGCTCGGTTGCGTCTCGCGTCGGTCCTCCGCCAGCCCTCGCTTACTCGATTAATCCTGCTCGGGTGCTGGCTCCAGACCTGCTCGACGCCCTCGCTGGGCCGGCGGGCCACGCCGCGCAAGGCGGCTCTGCAGGCGGCGGATGCCTTTGGCTCGGTGGTGATCACCGGCACCACCGGGACCGTCATCGCCCTGCTCTTCGATGCCGTGGTGGCCGCCGGCTTCGCGGGGCTCGGGCTTGCGGCGCGCAAGGCTGCGAGCTGGGCCTTTATCGTTGGCATGTCAATCTATGGCCTGGACGCCCTGCTGCTGGCCTGGGCGACCGACTGGCTGAGCGTGGCGTTTCACGGCCTGGCGCTCTTCTTTCTCTTCAACGGCTTTCGCGCCAGCCGCCAGCTGGCCGCCGCCCGGGCCGCCGCGCTGATCCCGCCCGGCATCGCGCCCCCGCTCACGCCATAGTCCGGATTCGGGCTCATCGACGACGTAATATTTTGTTTGGTCCGGGCATATAGCGCGCGCCTGAGCAATCGGGTATGGTCGATGATGGTCGACTCAAGAGGGATTTCCGCATCGGCAGGAGAGCAGATGGCGAAGCTTATTGCCAGCATCGACCCGACGCTAGAGGACTACATCGAAGCGGCCGCTCGGGCGGAGCGTGTTCCGATCGATGAGTATGCGGGCGCGCTCCTGCAGGTCGGCTGGGACGCGCTGTTCGGGTTCCGAAAGTCCGACCGCCTGCCGCGGGCGGCGGCTGCATCACGCCAGGCTGAATTGCGCGCCCGCTTCGTCGAGCTGCGGGCCAGTCTCAATCACGACCGTGCGGGGGTAGCTCGAGATCCCGCCGCGCCCCCTCCATAACGGAGGCATCGTGGCCGACGACATCGAAGGGGTGGCCGCGCTCCTGCACGAGGTTGCGGAGACGCATCACACGGTGTACCGGATCGCCGACGGAGAAGACCCCGATTGGGCATCGTGGTACGCGGACTGGCTGATCCGCCTGTCAGAGTTGCCCCACTTGCTGAAGACGACCCCGGTTCGCAGCGAGCTCGTCTATCTACTCGTCAGGCTGGATCGGGATTACAACAGCTCGAAGCCGAACGAGCCCTGGGAGCGTTTCTATGCCCGGCGGCTTCTCGAGCACTACCTGCCGGTTCCCGCTAAGAGCTAATCGCCGATCCCGGCGATCTCCTCCCAGAGCTGCAGGGCCGCTTTTCGGCCCAGGTAGAAGCTGTCGAGGTCCAGCCGTTCATTGGGCGCGTGGGCCAGTGAGTCGGGGAGCACGAAGCCGACCAGCAGGCAGGGCGCCCCGAGCCGGCGCGCCATCACCTCGACCGCGCCAATCGAGCCGCCCGAGCGGATCAGAGCGGGCTCCGTCCCGTAGACGCGGTGTAGGGCGCTCCGCGCGGCCTTGATCAGGGGGTGGTCGATGGGCGTGATCCAGGGATCCCCGTGGCCGCTCAGCTCGGCGAGGCTGACCCGTACCGTTTTCGGCGCGACCTCGTCGATGTAATCGCGCAGCGCCTGTGTTACGGAGTTCGGATCCTGGTCGGGCACGAGCCGGCAGCTGATTTTGGCGGCCGTCCACGCCGGGATGATGGTCTTGGCGCCCGGTCCCTGGTACCCGCCCCAGATCCCGTTGACCTCGAGCGTCGGTCGAGCCCAGTTTCGTTCGGTCGGCGTGAAACCCGATTCACCGTGCAGGGCGGTCAGGCCGTAGGTCTTTTTCAGGGCGGCCTCATCGAATGGCACCCGAGCGAACTGACGGCGCTCCTCCTCGCTCAACGGACGGACGCCGTCGTAGAAGCCGGGCACCAGGACGTGCCCGGCCGCGTCCTTGAGTCGCACCAGGATCTCGGCCAGGGCCTGGGCCGGATTTGGCGCCATCCCACCCAGCAATCCGGAGTGCATGTCGGTGCTGGCCACCTCGACTCGGAGCTCGACGTAGATCAGGCCGCGCAGAGCGTAGGTGATGGCCGGGAAACCTTTGGCCACCATGGACGTGTCACTCACGACGCAGTAGGTCGTCTTCAACCGCTCGGCATTGGCGTCCACGAACGCCTCGAAGTGAGGGCTGGCGATCTCTTCCTCGCCCTCGGCGATCACCTTCAGGTTCAAGGGCAGCTCGCCGGTGCTGTTGAGCCGCGCCTGAATCGCCTGCCAGTGCAGGGCGATCTGGCCCTTGTCGTCGGACGAGCCGCGGCCCAGCAACTGACCATCCTGCCGAATCGGTTCGAACGGCGGTGACGTCCAGAGGTCGAGGGGATCGACCGGCTGGACGTCGTAGTGGCCGTAGAGGAGAACCGTGGGCTTGTTCGGCGCCTTCAGCCAGTCGGCATAGACCACCGGATGCCCGCCGGTCTCGATGACCTGAGCGTTCTCGAGCCCGACCCTCTCGTACTGCTCGGCGAGATGGCCGGCCGCCCGGCGGACGTCGTTCGCGTGCTCGGGCTGGCTCGAGATGCTGGGGATGCGGAGAAAGTCCTCGAGCTCCTTGAGGCCTTGCTCGCGCGTTTGCTCCAGAAATTCCTCAGGTGTGGCCATCCTTACTATCTTCGCTCACACAGTGACTGAACCGGGCGGGTGCGGCGTCCAGCGGCTCGCGGCGCACTCGCGCTAAATCCGAACGGCGCTCGTGTGCTCGCACGAGCCGCATTCGCCGCCCGCCCTCTTACGCGCGAAAGCGCGGCTCGCCCTGCGGGCTCGCTGTTCTGCTAACGCGGCTTCGAGCTTGTCTAGTAAATAAACCCGAGGAGGTCGAGCCCAGCCGTGGACTTGATGGTCCGGTAGTCGACGCGGCCCCAGCCGGCGTAGTTCATCTCGGAAACGGTGAACGACCCGTCGGCATTCACGGACTCGACATATGCGACGTGGCCAACGGGCGAGGTCCAGCTGATGCCCTGCACCATGATGGCGCCCACCATAGGCACCTGGCCTTCGGCAAAGCCGAACTGTTGGGCGGCGTACCACCATTGCCAGGCATTGCCGGACCAGGGGATGTAGCGCTTATGCGCGACCCACCAGGTGCAGTAACCGTAGGGGAACTTGCCGCCGGCGCCATAGACCGGTGCGCTGCTGTAGGTGATGGTGTAATTCGTCACCTGCCGGCCGAAGCGGTTCCAGGTCACGGTCCGCACCGTCTTCTTGCCGACGCCAACGGAATCCAGGGACGGGCCGACGCCATCCGGCAGCATCAGCATGGTTCCGGCCTTCAGGTGACCGGGATCTCGGATCAGGTTGAAGTCGATGATGTCCTGAACATTCACGTGATACTGGATGGCCAGGGCGCTCAGCTGGGTGTTTTGCTGGACCTTGACCAGGATGCCGTTCACCGGGGGGACCACGAGCCGCTGGCCCTGGATGACGCTGGTGACGTCGGTGATGTTGTTGGCCCAGCGCAGCGTATCCACGGTGAGCCCGAAACGGCCGGCAACGTTCTGCACCGTGTCGCCCGGCTTCATGGTGTAGTAGGCAACGTCGCGCCGCACCGGGGTGTCCACGCTGGAGGCGCTCATCTTCATGATGAACCCGCCCTGGCTGACCACCACGTCGTCGACATGGGTGGTTCGCAGTGAGACCGAAGGGGCCGGATTTGCGCCGTAGGCAGTATCGGTGTGGAGTCGGTCGAAGGCTGTCAGTACCGGGATCAGCGCCGCCGCTAACAGAACAAGCGTGTGCGTTAAAAACCGGCTCTGTGCCAGATCACTTCCCCCGTGATAGCTCGAGTTGGTTTTTCAGGATGGTAGCACAGGTTAGGTCTCGGCAAATGCCGCGTGGCGCTTCCACGAAAGCTGCAAGCGGGCAAGGAGTGACAAAAATGTGAAAATAGGGGACAGTAAGCAATCGCCGCTAGGGAAGCGGGCTGAGCAGTCGTCGAATACGAATCGGGCAGGAAGGGGCCCGCGGAGGCAGTTTTTTGGGGTTCGATCGGGCAGGCAAGAGGCGCTCAGGCCTTAACAGTTGTAAAGATTTTAGTAGGCCTGTGAACTCTCCACCCCCTGTGGTCTGGTCGCCTAATCGAGGCCGGAGGGTGGCTATCCTGGCCGTGAGCCTGGTGGGCCTCGTTGGTCTGCTGCTGCTTCCGGCAGGCGCCCTCGCCGACACGGTGCCCCGGGCATGGCCCGCCCCCGCTGCGGCGCCCAGCCCGAGTGTGGGTTCGGATCCGACCGCCGCGGCCAGCCCGACAGCGGCGGCCAGCGCACCTCCGGTCAGCACTCCGGCCCCCGCGGTCGCGCCCGCCCCGGCGACCCAGGCGCTCCGAAATAGTCATGCGCAGGGGGAGTTGATCGGGGACCTGACCGCGTCGGAAGCCCATGCCCTGCTGCTGGAGAAATCCCTCAACCAATCCGAGCTGAGCCTGGTCGCGCTCGGCCAGCAGATCCTCGATAGCGAGAAGCAAGTCTCCCAGCTCGAGACGCGCATTGCCGGGGTCACCGCGCAGCACGCCCAGGTCTCGGCCCAACTCCAGTCCAACCGGACCCAGCTTGCGGCCATCGTCCGCCGGCTATACAAGCACCAGGACAGCTTCTTTGTCAGCCTCGTTCGGGCGGGCGGCTTCGGCGGTCTGCTCGAGACCCTCGGCTACAGCAGCGTCATCGTCGACCGGGAGCGCGACCTCGTTCGTGCGGTGCAGGCCGACGACGTCGCACTGGCCCACGCGCAGGCGACCTTGGAGCGGAGCCGGGCGAGCAAGAAGGATGTGCTATCGCGCCTCGTGCTGTTCCAGTCGACGCTGGCCCAGCAGATCGCGACCGAGCAGTCGCTGCAGACCCAGCTGCAAGGAACGATCGACGAGGCCCTGGCGGCGCTCGACGCGATGCAGACGGACTCTCCTGAGATGGCTGCCAAACGAGCAAACCTGCTGAAGATGAAGACCGACAGCGTGCTGAGCCAGATCGAGCAGGCGGTCTTCGCCCAGCAGAACTTCCAGGTGACCGCCCAGCTGATTGCGCAAGATCCGGTCCTGACCGCGACCGGCAAACTCTTGATGCCCATCCCGCACGCCACCATCAGCCAGGGCTTTGGGCCAACGTCGTTTTCGTTCGAAGCGGCCTATGCGGGGTTCCCGCATTTCCATACGGGCATCGATCTTGCGGTCCCGCTCGGGACACCGGTGTTTGCGGCGGCCGACGGGGTCGTCGCCCTGGCGCGGCCGATGACCGACGGGGCGGGGAATCTGGTCGGCTATGGCAATTACATCGTCGTCATGCACGACACCGGCCTGAAGACGCTCTACGGTCACCTGCTGGCGATCGGGGTCAAGGAAGGCGACGTGGTCAAACGGGGCCAGCTGATCGGGCTGGTGGGTTCAACGGGGAACTCGACCGGCCCGCATACGCATTTCGAGGTCCGGATCGACAACAGTCCAGTCGACCCGATGCAAATGCTCCCGGGTCAGTAGCGGTATCCGCTGGCCGACGCCGACGCCGCAGCAAGGTCCGCGGTGGCGGCGAACCATTTCCCGCCGATCCCCTGCCCGTAGGCATCGCCCGCGTCAGCATCCTTCGAATACGTGTACAGCGGATGGCCGTTGTAGAGCACCTGCTTCCCGTTCGCGCCGTCGGTCACCGACAGCCGGCCGGGGAGCGTGGCCTCGCTGGTGGGCGCGCCGGTGTCCGCAAGCAGCGGCGGCCAGGTGGTGGCGCAGCCACCGCTACACGCGATGGCGGTCGCCGTATCTGGTGTGAAGTAGTAGAGCGTCAAGCCGGCTTTGTTCTTCAGCACGGTCTCCGTCTTGTCGCCCACCTTCATCGAGGCGGTATGGATCAGGGCGGCGCCGCCCGATGTCCCCGGGCTGGCGGCGGTCGTGCCGCCGCAGGCGGCCAGGGCCAGGGCGGCGGCCATCGCCGGAACGACGCCCAACCGAGTGCGAATCGACTTCATGATGCCTCCTCGAGCGTAAGGGTTGCGCCGATGAGGGATACCGGGCGAGGTTACGATTGGCCCTTGTCACGCACCGAGACTTCTTGTACGATGTCCGGCACATGATGGGGCGGGTTCGCTTCGCGAGCTTTTACTTTTACGCCTACCTCGGGCCGGCACGGGACCGGCTCGGGATGGGCTAGCGCCGCTCCTCCCGCCGCCACCCGTTCACCGGCCTCCTCCCATCAGACGATTCAACTTTGCGCGCCCAGGAGGTATTCGAGGATGGCGGTTCGAGGTATACGCGGCGCGACGACCACAGACGAAGACAGCGAGACGGCGATCGTCGACGCGACCACCGAGTTGCTGGGACAGATCGCGCGTGAGAATGCGCTGGAACCCGGTGACATCGCCGCCGCCTGGTTCACTACCACCCCTGACCTGACGTCGGAGTTTCCGGCGGCCGCCGCTCGACAGCTCGGCTGGGGCGATGTCCCGCTGCTCTGTGCACATGAGATGGCGGTGCCGAGCTCCAATCCTCGCAGCCTCCCGCGCTGTATCCGCGTGCTGCTGCTCGTCAACACTGACGTTCCGTCGGCCGCGATCCGCTTCGTCTACCTGCGGGGCGCGCAGCAGTTGAGGGTGACCGCATGATCATCGTGATGCGGCATGACGCGACCCCGGCGCAGGTGGCGGCCGTCGTCTCGCAAGTCCAGGCCCACGGTTGCCGGACCCATCTGAGCGACGGGGACGAGCGAACCGTGATCGGTGTGATCGGAACGAATCCTTTCGCCCTGCGGGATCTCTTTGTCGAGGCCCCGGGCGTTGCCGAGGTGGTCCCCATTACGAAGCCATTCAAGCTCTCCAACCGCGAGTTCCGATCGCGCGATACCCGGATCCGGGTCGGCGCCCAGGAGGTGGGCGGGGACCGGCCGTGGATCGTGGCCGGGCCGTGCTCGGTCGACGGCGAGGACCTGTTTTACGAGACCTGCCGGCAGGTTCGGACGGCGGGCGCCCACGCGCTGCGGGGCGGCATCTTCAAGCCGCGCACCTCGCCGTATAGCTTCCAGGGCTTGCGCGGTGACGGGATCGCGATCCTGCGCGAGGCGAAACGCCAGACCGGCCTGCCACTGGTCTGCGAGGTGCTGGAGCCGGCGGACATCGCGACGCTCGCCGACATCGTCGACGTGTTGCAGATCGGCGCGCGCAACATGCAGAATTTCCCGCTGCTGTCGGAAGTCGGTCGATTGCGCAAGCCGGTCTTGCTGAAGCGCGGCATGTCCGCCACGATCGAGGAGTGGCTGCTCTCGGCCGAGTACGTCCTGAGCCAGGGCAACTACCAGGTCATCCTTTGCGAGCGGGGCATTCGTACCTTCGAGACGTACACCCGAAATACGCTGGACCTCAACGCCGTGCCCCTGATCAAAGAGTTGAGCCATCTCCCGGTGATCGTCGATCCCAGCCACGGTACCGGCCGGCGCTCGCTTGTCACCTCGATGGCGCTGGCGGGGATCGCGGCAGGCGCTCACGGCCTGATGGTCGAGGTCCACGCGCAGCCGGAGGTTGCGCTCTCGGACGGGGCCCAATCGCTGACCCCGCAAGCCTTCGCCCACCTGGTCGAGCAGGTGGACGCGGTCGCGTCGGCGCTGAGGCGAACGGCCGGAGTGGCGTGATGCGGGTCGGCATTGTCGGGCTCGGTCTGATCGGTGGCTCGCTCGGCCTTGCGCTGCGCCGGCTGGGCGAGTCCGTCGAGGTGCGCGGTGTGGCCCACCACCCGAATGGCGTCGTCGCGGCGCAGCAACGAGGGGCTGTCGACCGGGCATCCACCGATCTTCGCGATCTGGCCGATTGCGACCTCGTGGTGGTGGCCACGCCGATCAACCAGATCGGGCCCGTCTTCGAGGGCCTGGCCGGGGTTGTCCGTCGCGCCACCATCGTGACCGATGTCGCCAGTGTCAAGCGCCCCGTGCTGGAATGGGCTCGCTGTTTGCCTGAGCCGTCCCAATTCCTCGGCGGCCATCCGGTCGCCGGTAAGGAGCGGAGCGGGCTGAGCGAGAGCGACGCCACGCTGTTCCGGGGGGAGACCTGGATTTTCACGCCTGTCGATGGGCAGGAGCTGACCCCGTTCGACGAGTGGTTTCGCCTGGTGCGGGGCATAGGCGCCCGGCCCAAAATCCTGTCCGCCGAGGCTCACGACCGGCAGATGGCATTTCTCAGCCACCTGGCCTTTACCATCAGCACCGCCTACGCGCAGACCGTTCGGCCGGTTGCCGATTCGGAGCTTGGCGGACCCGGCTATCGCGGCATGGTTCGGCTTGCGGAAGGTGACGCCTCGCTGTACGAGGACATCGCTGCAACGAACCGCGGGCCGCTGATTGAGGCGATCGACTCCTTCGCGGACGTCCTGCGCGATTACCGGGAGCGCATCGACCGCGGCGATCGGGTGGGAGATCTCTTTCGCCGAGGTGTCCATGCGACGCGTTGAGCTCGGCGTCGTCGAACTGGTGGAACCGGCCACGCGCGTGGCTGGAACGCTGCGCGTGCCAGGCGACAAGTCAATTGCGCATCGGGCGCTGATCCTGGGCGCCCTCGCCGACGGTGAGAGCGTGATCACTGGACTGCCGCCGGGCGAGGATGTCAGGGCCACCGTCGCCTGCCTGCGCAGTCTTGGCGTCAGGCTGTCTCCGGTTTCTCCCTCCCCCGCTCGCGGGGAAGCGTCAGGGTGGGGGCTGCGCATCACCCCCCTTGGGTTCTCCACACCGCACGGCCCACTCGATTGCGCGAACTCGGGGACAACGATGCGCCTTCTGGCGGGCGTCCTCGCTGGAAGCCGCGTGTCCGCCACCCTGGATGGTGATGCGTCGCTCAGGCGGCGCCCGATGGCTCGCGTCGTCGAGCCATTGCGGAAGATGGGCGCCAGCATCGAATCGCGGGACGGTCATCCTCCGCTGGTCCTGACCGGCACCGCTCTTCAGGGACGTCGTCACCTGCTGTCGGTGCCGAGTGCGCAGGTCAAGAGCGCGCTGCTGCTCGCCGGTCTCGCCGCCAGAGGACCGACGACGGTCGTCGAGCCGGCTCCCACCCGCGACCACACCGAGCGGCTGCTCGTTGCCATGGGCGCTGACCTCCGCGTTCAATCATCCCCTCCCCCTTTGGGGGAGGGTCAGGGTGGGGGTTTTCAAGGTGTCGTCATCGAACTACGGCCGTCGCATCGGCCGCTCGACGCGATCGAGCTGGCCGTGCCCGGTGACTTTTCGTCCGCCTCGTTCTGGATGGCCGCAGCCGCCTTGCGCCCGGGCTGGTCGATCACGATCGAGGGGGTGGGCCTCAATCCCACGCGAACGGCGTTCCTCCGGATCCTCGAGGCTATGGGGGCGGCCATCCAGGTCGAGCTGGCGGAGACCGATATGGAACCGCACGGGACGGTGCGGGTTACCGGTCATCCCCTTCGGGCGGTGACGCTCGGAGCGGAAGAGGTGGTCGCGGCGATCGACGAGATCCCGGCGTTGCTGGCGGTCGCAACTCAGGCCGAAGGCCGGACGGTCATCGCGGGGGCCGCCGAGCTGCGCGTGAAGGAGAGTGACCGGATTGCGGGCATGGCCGAGGGACTCCGCCGGATGGGCGCCTCGGTCGATGAGCGCCCGGATGGAATCAGCGTGGACGGCCGCTGTGCGCTGCGCGGCGCGACTGTGGCATCCAACGGCGACCATCGCATCGCCATGGCGCTGGCCATTGCCGGTCTGGCGGCGACCGGCCCGACCAGGATCGACGACGCCGACTGCGTCGCCGTCTCCTATCCGGAATTCTTCGCAACCCTTTCCGAGGTAACCCATGCCTCCTGATCCATCCATCGTCCTTCTGCTTGGCGAGCCCGTTACCCGCAGCCTTTCGCCGGGTATGCAAAACGTGGCTTTTGCGGCGCTGGGCATCGACTGCCAATACATGCCTCGTGAGGTGGACCGTGCCGGTCTCGCTGGAGTGATCGATGAGCTGCGCGCCGACGAGCACATCCTCGGCGCCAACGTCACCATCCCGCACAAGGAATCCGTCATCGCCTACCTCGATGAGCTGGATCCGCAGGCCGCTCGCATCGGCGCGGTGAACACCATTAGCCGGCAGGGATCGACCCTCAAGGGCTGGAACACCGATGTCGAAGGATTCCAGCGCGCCCTGGCGGAACAGTCCGGCAAATCTCCTTCCCCCCTTGCGGGGGAGGGTCGGGGTGGGGGCTACCGCGCCGCCGCGATCATCGGAGCAGGCGGAGCCGCTCGGGCGGTCGCCGCCGCCCTGCAGCCGGCCGCCGAAGTCTGGGTTATCGCTCGCAACCTCGAGCAGGCACGGCGCCTGTGCCGGGATCTCGAGATTGAGCGCGGCGGACCGGTCGAGATGAATCAAATGCGGGAAATGGTCACCCGGGTAGACCTCGTCGTGAACGCGACGCCCGCCGACCTCCCGCCCGCGTCCTGGCTACGACCCGACCAGCGCCTCTTCGATCTGCGCAGCCGCCGGTCGGGTGAGGGTCGGGCCATGCTCCTGTACCAGGGCGCCGCCGCGTTTGAGATCTGGACGGGACGACCGGCCCCGATCGAGGCGATGCGCGCCGCGCTGGAGCGCGCGGCTGAAGGGGTGCACGCGTGAGCCTCCGTTTCCTGACCGCGGGTGAGTCGCATGGTGAGCGACTGACGGTCATTCTGGACGGCGTTCCTGCCGGTCTCACGGTCCGCGAAGAGGACCTGGTTACGGACCTGCGCCGCCGGCAGGGCGGTCATGGCCGCGGCGGAAGGATGGCGATCGAGCAGGACATCGCGCACATCGTCGCCGGGGTTCGTGGCGGCCTCACGCTTGGATCGCCCATCACGCTGGAGATCGCCAACCGTGACTGGGAGAACTGGCGGCAGGTGATGGCCGTCGACGCCGCCGAGGTCAAGCGCAAGCCGATCACGCGGGTGCGTCCGGGTCATGCCGACCTCGCCGGCATGCTCAAGTACGGCGCGGACGATGCCCGCGACGTGCTGGAACGTGCCAGCGCCCGCGAAACCGCGGCCCGCGTCGCGGCGGGCGGTGTCGCCAAGCTGCTGCTCACAGAGTTCGGCATTCAGGTCCGCAGTTACACCCGCTCAATCGGCGCGATCGAATGCCAGGCCGGCGCGTCGATCGACTGGGACGCGGTCGAATCGTCACCCGTGCGCTGTCCGGATGCGCAGGCCAGCGTGGCGATGGTGGCGGCCATCGATGCCGCGCGCGAGCGGGGCGATACGCTCGGGGGCGTCTTCACGGTGGTCGCGGACGGCGTGCCGCCCGGCCTCGGCAGCTACCGGCAATGGGATACCCGGCTGGACGGGCTGCTGGCTCAGGCGATCGTGAGCATCCCCGCCTGCAAGGCGGTCAGTCTGGGTGATGGCATGGAGGCGGCCCAGCGCCCGGGCTCCGAAGTCCATGACAGCCCCGCCTACGACGGCGGCGGGCTTCATCACGAAACGAATCGCGCCGGCGGCGTGACCGGTGGCGTCAGTAACGGCGAGCCGGTGGTCGTCCACGGCTTCATGAAGCCAATCTCGACCCTGCTAAAGCCGCTCAAGACTGTCGACTTGAAGACCCGCGAACCGGCGCGGGCCCACTACGAACGCAGCGACATCTGCGTGGTCCCGGCGGCCGGAGTGGTGGGTGAGGCCATGGTGGCGCTGGTGCTGGCCGGGGCGCTCCTCGAGAAGTTCGGCGGGGACTCCGTCGCCGAGCTTCGTCGCAACGTCGAGGGCTACCTGGCGAAGGTGCGAGCGTGAACAACGTCGTCCTCGTCGGCTTCATGGGGAGCGGCAAGACGACGGTGGGCCGGGCCCTGGCCGATCAGACTCGGCGATCCTTCATCGATCTGGACGAAGAAATTGCGACCGACGCGGGGCGATCGATCTCCGAGATCTTCGCGGATGAGGGCGAAGCGGGTTTCCGTGAGCGCGAGTCGCGCGGCCTGGAGCGCGCTCTTCGTCGGGATGATGCCATCATTGCGGCTGGCGGCGGGGCACCCTTGCGCGACGAGAACTGGCGCGAGATGCGCAGTGGGAATTGCGTCGTGGCGCTCACGGCTGAGCCCGCTGAGCTGGCTCGACGCCTGAACCGTCCGAAGGGTCGCCCGCTTCTCCAGCCCGATGTTCCGTCGGCGATCGCGGCGCTGCTGCCCACCCGGATGGCCCGCTACCTGGAAGCCGATCTGGTCTTTAGCACGGACGGTAAGCCAGCGGCGGAGATCTCCAGGCACATTGACGCCCGCCTTCCGCGGGGCGGCCTGCATCGGATTTCCATCGACGTGCCCGGCGCCGCCCACGAGGTGACGGTCGGCTTCCACCTGGCAAACCTGGCCGCGCAGGCGCTTCGGCGACTGGCGGCGAGCCGGCCGATCATGGTCGTCAGCGATTCGGTCGGTGCGGGGCGCCATATCGACCCCTTGATCGAGGCGCTCAAGTCGGCCGGAGTCTCGGCCGCGGTTCATCTGGTCCCTGCGGGCGAGGCCGCGAAGGAGCTGGGCGTTCTTAGCACCATCTACGGCGCCCTGGCGGACGATGGTATCGACCGGGAGGGCGTCCTGGTTTCGCTCGGCGGCGGCTGCGTGGGCGACGTCGCGGGTTTCGCTGCAGCCACCTGGATGCGCGGGATCCGATACGTCCAGATGCCGACCACGCTGCTGGCCATGGTCGATAGCAGCATCGGCGGCAAAACCGCGATCAATCTTCCGGCCGGCAAGAACCTGGCTGGCGCCGTTCACCAACCGGTGGCGATCTTCTCTGACCTCGAGTACCTGGAGACGCTGGCTGATGCGGAGTTCCGGTCGGCCCTCGCGGAGATCACCAAAGTTGCGCTGGTCGCCGACCGATCCTTCGTTGACTGGCTATCGGTCAACCTGGTTGCGCTGCTGGGACGAGACAAGCCGGCAATGCTGGAGGCGGTTCGCTGGGCGGTCGCGATCAAGGCCGGCGTGGTCAGTCGGGATCCGCACGAGACCGGCGAACGCGCCATCCTCAACTACGGGCACACGGTGGGGCACGCGCTGGAACGCGCGGCGGGTTTCGGGCGCTTGCGACACGGCGAGGCCGTGGCGTGGGGGATGGAAGTGGCCGGACGTCTCAGCCTATCGAGCGGCGCCGGAACGCCCGAGGCGGTACGCACGCAGCACGCGCTGCTGCAGAGGGCCGGACTATTGGCGAACCGGCCAGAGGTCAAGCGTGCGGACCTCTGGCAAGCACTGCGGCACGACAAGAAATCGCAAGCGGGCGCACTGCGGTTTGTCCTGCTTCGTGAAATCGGTCGGGCGG